>Ga0209396_1000420_pt1 | contig 51294 bp, 39 predicted proteins | sample GOMGulsemesocosm_6_FD_184638 | JGI IMG/M metagenome (GOLD analysis project Ga0209396, IMG submission 184638) | Methane-oxidizing microbial communities from mesocosms in the Gulf of Mexico - GOM8C Gulf of Mexico (SPAdes) (version 2) | ecosystem: Environmental > Aquatic > Marine > Cold seeps... | reverse complement strand
ATTATTAACCAAGTCAGATATAGATGGACAAGCCATGATCGATATTGCTATTGATCCAAGTAAAATAACTGGTTGGGGTTTATTTACCGGAACAATCACCATAACTGATCCAATAAGTGGGACAACTTCAGTAGCCACTGTTGAATTGGCAATTGATGCCATACGTTTATCGTCAAGTTATCCTGCACTAGCTTTCAATAGTTTAGCAACGCAAAACACGCTAACCCATACGGTTGATATTATTCACAATAGCGAGAACACTATTGCATGGCAGGCTAGTAGCGATGTCGATTGGTTAAGTCTAGTTGAAGATAGTGTAAATAATCGTCTTACCATTACCGCTGATCCACTATTAATAAGCAGCGACGGTATACACCAAGCTACTATCACCCTCTCTGCAGAAACTTCAGGGGAAGCGCTTTCGGGTACAATAAAAGTTAATATCAATAAAGGTAGTACTGACGCTGTAGAAGTTACGTTAAGTGATATTAGTATTAATTCATTGGGCACTGACGCAGCATTTGATCCTATGCGTCCTTATTTATACATAGCTCAAGCAGATAAAATAAAAGTAATTAATATTATAGATGGGGTGGTGGTCAATACCATTCAATCACCATTAGCTGAAGTAGATTTAACTAATTTAGTTATTCACCCTGATGGTTCGTTATTACTAGTATCTAACCTTGAAACCTACTTTGACGATCAAGAACAAGCTCAAACTAGGGTAAATCACTACCAAGTTGACTTAGCTGATTTTACTATTGAGAAAATTCCAAGTGATTTAATTACCATTCAATACAGACCTCAAGCGATTGTAATGGTTTCAGGTATGCCCGTTGTGGTTACTCAAGCACAAGAATTGGCCAATTTATCATTAGTAAGACAATATTGGGATAATGAGAATGCCTTTATTTCAATAGCAATTGGCAATGTGAAAGCTAACAACTCCATGCTTAATTTTAATCAAGCAAGTTCAAGCATTAGCCAAAATACCTTATCGTACAACGCTTTTGCACAAAACTCTGTTTCAAGTAAGAGCATGCTAACTTATAGTAATAGTTTATTTGGCCTAACCATGGGTGCTATAGCCACCAATAGCGATGGTTCTACTATTTATACCGCCAATACGAACTCAGAATGGGCTACCTTTGATGGTGAAATATTTACTGACCAAGGGGTTTTACAAAATTTAATACTTTCAACGATTAAAGTGACTACCGATAGCGCTGATAACAGTTATTTCTATCGTCTCAATGCCGTGTTTGGGTTTGTATTAAGTAAGTATGATACCAATCAACAATTAATGTGGGATGCGCTGCATACCGACAATGGCTCAGGGAATATTTATTTATCACCTGATTATCAACGATTGATTAGTTGGGACAGTGATACGAATTCATTAAACTTTGATGTCACTCAATAGGATATAAAGGGTATTTAGCATAATAAATATCTTTGATAACATAGCCTGCAATATTGTGTAATGCCAATCAGTTAAGCTGATTGGCATTTTTGTTTTCTGCTGATGAGTATTTAAGTTGCATTAACTTAATTTATCTAAAATTTCATTACTTAGGAGGGACATTGATTATTTCATTGGTATTATTAGCGTTTCTGACTTAAAAGCTATACAAATATCTAGGATAATGGCTAATTCGTTTTTACGTATTTTATCAATCTCCCTGCGACTTTAAGTGAAGAGTATTGATAAATATTCTTGGATCGTCAATTTTATCCAGCATTGAAAAGTCTGGTAAACAATCATCGTCGACATAGTCAACATAATCGGCTGATGAATCAAAAATCAAAATATCTAACGCTAGTCGGTCCAGTCCATATAGGCCACGATGGATCATATCCGCTGAAAAAACCAACAAATCACCTGCAGCTAACTTAATTTTTTTTCCTGTAGAAAGGCTTTCACTACTCACTCTGCCTTTTTCTTCTTGCCTGACATCAAACTCTTCATCATTGTCCCATCGTTTATGTGTACCGGGTACTAGTTCCATGCCGAGTTCATCAAATAAAGGTACTCGAAGATGTACTACTTGCGAGCCATGAATGACTTTCTTTTGTGCTTCAACATCAAAATCATATTGACAATCTCGATGCCAGAAATCTTTTTGTTCAAGATTAACCGGATTAAAAAACAGTTGAGTATTCATAAAAGCCGGTTGGTTCGGTATTAACGTCTCAACAGCAGCCATCATTTTTTTACAACTGATAAAATTAAAAAGTGTCACTCTATCATCAGTTCCTAAGTACTGACTGCCAGTAATTAAAGAAGAATTAAAAGCTTCCTCTTGATAGAACGCTGCATTGTCTTTTTTCCATAACTGGTGAAATTTTAAAATAACCTCTCTTAAAGAGAAAATTTCATCGGTAGTAAAATAATCTCTTATGACAAAGTAACCTTGTTCATCATAATGATTATTTAATTGTCGACTATTTAACTGGCTTGGAGTTAACTGACTTGAATTGATTACCATTTACTACTTGTACCTTCACTTTGACTTTCACTTTTTCTCAGTTCAATAAATAAAGAAAAACATTCATTGAAACGATTTGGATTATTATACCATCATGGTGATTCATAGAATTAAAAAGGTCGAATGAATCAATTAAATCACATAAATCCAATAGATCGTTGATATAAATCGAGACACATTGCACCTTGCTGTGTTCAACTTAATTACACCATGTTAGCAATGTATTTTACCTTTGAAACAAGACAAATAGATGTAAATCCTTATGAGTAAAACAGCAAAAATTTTATTGTTATTATTGTCGGCATTCTTTTTCTTTATCGGCGTGAAAAGCTCCACTCACTCAACAAGCTATGCTGAATTAACCGACATTCAAACAATTGAAGGAACAGTCTTTAAATTACATTGCCCACAAAAAGGTGCTGCAGCATTAAGTCTTGTAGACTCTGATTTGACTTATAATTTAACCATTAAATTTAGGTCAGATTACTGTGATGACAATGCCTCACAAGTGTTACTTGGTAAAAAAGTCACCATAGAAGCAGTGCAAGTGAGTGAAAACTTTTATCAAGTCTATCAATTAAAAGCAATAAATCAGCTAATAATAACTCCTGATGAAGTAGAAGCTGATCAATCTAGCGCTACATTTGGATTATTTTTGTTAGCCTTTTTATTTACTGCTTTAGTTATTTACAAAAGTCGACCTGTCAGTTATAAAAAATAGTACCAAACTAAATGGCTTACTTAAGTTTTGATTGTTTTGCGAATTTGACTGGCGCATTCAGCTAAAACAATAGCGCCAGCTGTTGAAACATTCAAAGAATTTCCCATACCAAACATAGAAATATGTATTTGTTGGTGGCTTAATTGCAATGCTGCTTCACTCACGCCTTTGCGCTCATTACCTAAGACTAATGCACAAGGAGAAGGATAGGTAATATCCTTATAATCGACAGAGCTATGACATAGCTCAACGCCATAGATACCATAGCCTTTATCTAATAATGTTTGTAAGCTTAAGGCTGTATTATCGCTATATTCAATACAAACCCATTTCGCCTCATTTCTAGAAGCTTTTTTCAATTTTTTATCTGAAATAGTTAACTCGCCGCAGACAATAATTTTTTCGATAGCAAAAGCATCAGCTAAACGAATAAAGGCACCAATATTATAGCTATTAGTAACATTATCTAATACCAATACTAACGGAAGCTTTGGTTGCTTTAAATAATCATCCCGTGCTGGTTTGCTTTTTCTAATATCTTCTTTACTAAGTTGTTTTGCTAAATGCATGACAATTCCTTCTCATAAATAACGGAGGATGAGGTATAATTTCTCTATATCGCTTACCTAAAGCTAATACGAGTTAACACCATCAACCACAAAGATAAAACACCAATCAATCTGACACCCTTTTCTGAAGAAGTATCAGCAACGCCCTCAGTAGTCCCCGTAATTGAAAATACTCAACTTAAAATTGCTACGTTCAATTTGTTTAATTATCTAGAGCCGCCTAATGCCTTTTATGAATTTGAGCGCATTTATAGCACGGAGCAGTGGGAAAAAAAACAAAAATGGATAACTGAGTACTTAGGTGAATATCAACCTGACATCATTGGCTTTCAAGAAGTGTTTAGTGCTGATTCATTAAAAAAACTAGTACTCGCAAAAAATTATCCTTACTTTGCAGTAGTTGATCAACCTGACGTAGTTGATGATTTTATTTATCGAAGCCCTGTTGTTGCCATTGCTTCTCGCTATCCTATTGTTAAAGTTATCGCAGTAGAATCAAACAGTGTACTTGCACAAACATTAGGTTTAACTAATGATTTTTCTTTTAGCCGAAAAGTAATAAGAGCAACAGTTAATGTGCCACATTTAGGCAATACAGATTGCTACGTTGTACACTTTAAATCTAAACGTTCGATGTTTGAAATCGATGAACAAGATAAAAATAGAACGCCAGAAAAAACGATTATTGAAAGTCTAAAAGCAAACATTGCTGGTGGCTGGGGGTCAACGGTACAACGTGGCAGTGAAGCGACGTTATTAATGATTGAAATGATAGAAAGGCGAGAAGCATCCGGATACCCTATGGTATTGATGGGTGACTTCAATAATACTTTAACAGATGGTGTGTTAAGTCATTTACTGACCAATAGCTTAGGTTATGTTTCTGCTATTGACCGTGATGCCTATCTTGCTAAATATTGTTTAAATGATGCTTGGAATTTGTTTGAAGCTGCTGCTGTGAATGAAGCCAATACAACTGACATAAGTAATACAATTAAGCTCGCTGAAAATTTAACACGTGCACCAACCCATTATTTTGGCGCTAGTAGCTCAGTACTTGATTACATTTTATTGTCATGTGAATTTGATGCCGGTTATCACGACAGTCTTTATCAGGTCAGCGCTTATGATACTTACGATCGGCATTTAATTAATCCTATTTTTGCACGGGATGGTGAAAGTACCGATCACGGCATAGTACTAGTAACATTAACTTTGAGATCTTGATGACACTAAAGTCATCAATTCACATAGAATTTAAGTGAGTTTGACCTAGTATTTGGCCATCAAGTAAGTAAACCTTACGTTTGGCCATTTCAGCATAACGTATGTCATGGGTAACCACACAAAGTGTAGTTCCCTGGTTATTCAATGATTCAAGAGTTGTCATAATCTGATCACTATTTTTTGAATCCAGATTCCCAGTCGGCTCATCGACTAATAAAATAGAGGGCTCTGCAACTAAAGCTCTTGCAATAGCAATGCATTGCTGTTGACCACCTGAGAGTTGTGTTGGTCTTCGTCTCGCCTTTGAAGCCATGCCAACAATATCCAAGCAATAGTCCACTTTTTCTTTTATTACCTTATCACTCGCTGGTTGCATAGCGTAGCGTAATGGTAGGGCAATATTATCATAAACACTTAATTGATCTATCAGATTAAACTGTTGAAAAATAAAACCAATTTTCTTATTTCTGATCACAGCAGCCTGCTCAAGAGTGAGTTGACTAACATCGATACCTTCGAAAAAGAGCTTACCTTTGGTAGGAAAATCTAATAATCCCATTATCGACAGCAAAGTAGATTTTCCACAACCAGAAGGGCCTGAAATTGAAATATATTCGCCTTGTTGAATTTCGAGATCTATGCCCTGTAGTGCATGAGTGAGCATATCATTGGTACTAAACACCTTATTCAACTGTTGAATTTTAATGATGGGAGTTGTCATTGATACTCTCAGGGATCCTTTAATTTACTGTAAAGCGAGCTTAACCATAAGCTATTTTTAGTAATAGTTTAAACTAAATACAAAAAGAAATATCATCGCTCTTCGCCACCTATATCGCACAGTATTACTTCCTTAGGTGTAACTACTTATAATCAGTCTGCCAGTAAAGTAATAATGAGCCACCATTGAAAAAAAAAGGTGAGCTAAGCTCACCTTTAATTCGCTCCTTATAGAAAGGAGAAAAGCTTAATCACTACCACGTAAACTATATATCGCCGCTTGATTAATATATTGTCTTAAAGGCCAATAACAGGCAAACAAAGTTACCAAAATGATTAATACTAGAGTAGCCACTATCATAGGTAATACTTGCCAAGTAAGAAATGGCTGAATGTATTCACTCAAACCAATATAAGCCAGAGCAAACAGCACGATACTACCAACAAAACCAATCAATACAGCCTTTGTATTATCGCCAATGATCATAGAAACAAGATGTTTACGAGTCGCCCCTATTGCCATACGTGCACCGAGCTCAAATCGTCTAAGTTGAGTGCCGTAGCTCAAAATACCATATAAGCCAATGCCTGCCAGTAAAAAGACTAAGCTAGCCAATACTGCGGTGGTTACTGCTGTTGTTATTTCTGAAAACAAACTTTGAGTAAGAATGTCATCTGCTGAATTGAAACTAAAAACCGAATATCTAGAATCAACTTCAGCTAGCAATTTACCTAATTGTTGACGACTAACAGACTGCTCAGGTTTAAGTTTCAGCATAAAAGATTGCCCGCCAAGTCCATTAGGAACATAGGCTCTTGGTACACCTTCAGCTGCGTTATCGCTGCCTATCGGTGTATCACCAGGAATGGCAATATCTTTAACAATCCCTACGATTTTAAATGGATCAGGGCGGCCTGTTGAAATTTGCATGCCTATCACATCACCATCTGCTTTCAATTGTTTAGCGAATGCTTGGTTAACAATCATGACATTTGTTCGATCTTTACGATCTACCAAAGTGATATTATCCCCTTGTAATATTTGCTGTTCAATCATACTGAAATATCTTTGATCGATACCTTTGAAATAAGGTGTATATCTTTCGTTGTTAGCAACATTAGTTAATGCTCTTACACTATACCCATCAAGAGGTGAATTCCCTTGAGCAAGCGACTCCACTTGTGGCAAGGCTTCCAACTTTTCCATTATCTCAGCCATTATAGGCGTTGCCTCTTCTTGACTAGGGAAATCAGTGGAAGAAAAATTCAAGATTAATGTTGATATATTATTAGTGGTAAAACCTATCGGTGCATTGATGGTTTTTACTGCATCTTTAAGCAAACTAAAGTTGGCGAAAACTAACACTGTCGCTAGTGCTACTTGACTGGCAATTAATACCTGACGAGTCTTTTTCGATACTTGTAAACCACTCCCCTTACCACTACTTTGCAGCGTGGTATTCAATGCTCGATAATTGATCATACGAGTACTTAATTTAGCAAAAAACAAGGCAAAAGTAATAGTGATCAATACAGCGCAGCCAAAGGTTATCGGGTTAAGAGATAACTCATTAACTCTAGGTAATATCGCGCCCAAATATTGCTGCATAATGTAAAAGCCGGTATTGGCTAACACCAAAGCGAGTATGATAGACATAAACATTAAAATGCTGGTTTCAGCAAGCATGGCTTTAAATAGATGCTTTTTAGTAGCACCAATCGCAGCTTGAATCGCCATTTGACGCTGTTTTTCTGCGGTACGTGCCATAAACAGATTGGTAATATTAAGACAAGCGATTAATACCAGACCAATGACACCCGCTAATAACATAACAGCAATCGATTCGCTCTGACCAAGAATAACTTCTTTGACCGAGCGTATTTGCATAACAATTGACCAACCTTTGAAAAAGCCTATCTCAGCAACTCCTTCTTGCCATCTATCACTCACAAGAGGAGTTAACAATTGTTGTGCTTGGCTTTGACTAACACCGTCTTTTAATCGACCGATAAATTTAAGATTGCCACTTATATTACCAAAACTCTGTCTCTGTCTTTCTCCTGCCTGATTATAGTCCCACGGCATCCAAACTTGAGTTTCTAAACCAATTCCGTTCAATTCAGGCTCAACAAAGTCCTCAGCCAAAACACCAACAATGCGATAACTGATGCCACTGAGGTTAATTTTTTGCTCAAGAATATCTGCACTGCCATTAAAATCCTGCTGCCAAGTGTTATAGCTCAGCATGGCTACAGGGTTATTAGTATCCATAGCTTCGCTAGTTTCAAACATCCGGCCTAGTGCCATTGGAGACGCTAAGATTTGATGTAGTTCAGGTGTTACATAAGCGATGTTGACCAAAGGCTGACTGTTGTGAGAAATAATCACATCTTGGCCATAAGACATTATTGCAGATTGCTCAAATGCTTCCTTACTCTTATATAAGTGCACCAAGCCAGGATAAGTATAAGCAATACCTTTAGTTTCTTTTTCTGCACCGATAAGTTTATGCTCTGCAACAAAAAGACGCTCTTGCTCTGGGTAAGGTAATGGCTCAACCAGCAATAAGTAGTTTAATGTTACGGCACATAACAACGCACCTAAGGTAATACCCATGGTCATTAATACGGTTAAGATAAAGCCAGGTTTCTTTTTCAGGCTGGCCCAAGCCTGTTTATGTCGAAGAATTAGCTTCCTCATACTGCCACCTTCAACGCTTCGTCTTTAACGATTTGACCATCAAGTAGTTTCAATTGAATATTCGCCATATCAGCATAACGTGCATCATGGGTCACCATACAAATAGTAGTGCCATTTTTATTGAGTTCTGCTAAAACAGACATTACGGTATCACCACTTTTTGAATCAAGGTTACCCGTTGGTTCATCCACTAATAAAATCGCAGGATCCGCCACCAAAGCACGGGCAATCGCTATACGTTGCTGCTGTCCACCCGATAATTGATTAGGTCTATGATCGGCTCTATGGCTCATTTCAACCATCTTCAAACAAGCTTCTACTCTTTCTTTGATAAACTCATCTGTTGGTATATCCTTTTTATACTGCAAAGGTAACGCCACATTATCAAATACAGAAAGTTCATCTATAAGATTAAACGATTGGAAAACAAAACCTATTTTTTCATTACGAATGCCAGCTGCTTCATCTAGAGAAAGGTGACTAACATCTTCTCCTTCAATCACATAAGAGCCTGAACTTGACTCATCTAATAATCCCAACAAAGACAATAATGTAGATTTACCACAACCAGAAGGGCCTGATATTGAAACATACTCACCGGCACGAATAACAATATTCACGTCTTTTAACGCATGAGTTTCAACATCATCGGTTTCAAAGACCTTACCAATATTCTTCATTTCTATCTTTATATCAGTCATATGTATTTTCCTTAAATGGGTAATAATTTTATTAATATTTATAATGAGTATTTCTAATTAGCGATATCAACTACATCGCGCTTAAAAGTTTTCTATATTCAGTTCTGAATTTTTTAATTGGGATAAGTCGGAAACAATAAACCTGTCATTGACCGTGCCACCTTCAATTACCTCGATATAGCGACCGGCTTCTTTACCAAATTTAACCTGAGTTCTTAAAGCGGAGTTGTTTGAATCATCAAGTCTAAATAAGCTGACATTGGAATTTGCCTTGCCATTTACTGGACGCTCCATATAGGTAATATTGGTTAAGGTATCGGTAATAATAACGGCATCAACGCTTAGTTGAGGACGAGCACTGGCTGGCAGCTCATTAGGTAATGCTATTTCAACTTCAACGGTATTTTCTACTACCACTGGGTCAATGCGTGACACAGTGCCGACAATTTTATCTCGACGCGTATCAATAATAGTCTTTTGGCCAATAAATATTTGCTGCGCTTTACTTTGTGGCACTCGAACCAAAGCAATAAGATCTTCGACACTCCCTATGAGTGCAACTTCTTGTCCTGCCGCCAAACTTTGACCTAACTCAACAGATAAGCGTTGTAAAACACCATCAAATCCAGCTTTAACCGTAAGTCGGTCGAGACGATTCTGTGCAATATCCAATTGTCCCTGCTGCTGCTTAATTTGCTCTAGTTGAATTTTAATGGCTTCTTGATTAACTAACTTAAGTGCCTCGGTTCGTTGCTGATGAATATCAATACGCTTCTTAAGTTGTGCTTCCTGAACCACGCTGTCTTTATAGTCAAGTACAGACACGATACCCGATTTAATCAAACCTGACTGGGCTTCCAGCCTAACTTTGGCTGTTTCGTAACGCGCTTCCATTTCAGCAAAATTAGCACTTTCGTTGAGAATCTCACGTTTTTGGTTTAATTTTAGTTGACGCAAATTGGCCTTGCGTTGTGAAAGTTCTTGAGTAGCACTATTGACCTGTTGTTGTAATTCAGGATTAGCAAGTTGAACAATAACACTATTTTTCGTAACTAAAGCTCCGGGTTTAAGAACAATTTCCTGAACAGTTGCACTGGTTAATGATGTGATCAGCACTTGTTTATCTGACCGTAAAGCACCATACCCCTCAATTTCTACCTGTAAATCACCATGTTTTACCGTACCAAAAAGCATGTCGTTACGTTTAACCGAGGTTGCGCCAGCGTTCGTACTGACATACCAAGTAAGAGCTATAAGCAAACTAACTGCCAAACCACCGATAACCGGCATTGATTTGAATTTGTTTTGCTTAGGTTTGCTTTTCTTTACATCCATTTAGGAGACACCTTAATTATATATTTTACTAACAGTATCAAAGCCATTTTCGTGCCAACATTTTTTTATATAATATTCAGTATGTTAGAGGGTGCGCTATGAGAAAACCTATGAAATAGGTCCGCTGGTGAACTATATGAACCATTAATGAACTAGGGAATGAGGAAATAATCGATAAACGAGACGCTAGTAACTAACCTGTCTTATTCAGAATCAATTTTTGGCAAAGAAATGGTCACAGTAACGCCGGGCGCATTGGTATTATTGACCAGCGCTATACTGCCTTTGTGATGTTCTATAATATTACGACAAAAGCTAAGCCCTATGCCCTGACCATTTTGTTTAGTCGAATACAAAGGCACAAACAGGTTATCCAAATTAGCAAAACCGTGACCACTATCGATCACTTCAATAAGTGAGGCATTAGCGTTTTCCCTAAAGACTAATGTTATTCTCTCTCCTGAGTCGGAGGCTTCATCGGCATTTTTAATCACATTTATCAATACTTGTTCAATAAAAGCAGGATCTGCCCAAAAACGATCTATTTCTACTTTTACCTCCAATTGAATATCTTTAAGTAAGCTTTGGATGCGCTTAGCGATATTAGCGACTAATAGCATCTGACAATTTAAGTGAAATGGCTTGGTAATAGAAGCATATCGGCTAACAAAGTCTTGCAAGTGCTGACAACGTTCGGTGATAACGTTCAACGCCTGCTTTTCTCTATCCCCCTGTGCATTTAAACTTAACCCTTGAGCTAATGCCGAAACAGGAGTCAATGAATTACGAATCTCATGACCAAGTACACGAATAAGTTGCTGCCAAGCATTCAACTGGCTCTGCCTTAAGGCCGACTCAATATTAACAAAAACCATTAACTGATGAGCTTGCCCCTGGTCGATAAATTCGCTATGGCGAATTTGCCATTTACTGTCTCGCGATTTTTCCTCAAAGCGCCAATTATTTTCGACAAATTCAAGCCCTAAGAATCCAGGAGAAGCGTTTCGAAACATCTGCCAAGGTTGGGGGAATAATTCATTAAAGGCGCCATTGGCATAGGTAAGCTGAGGGTGTTGATCAAAGACTAATATAGGACTGTCAAGTTGGTCTATCAGCCGATAAACCAGAAAGATATGCTGATCATAACGAGATTTCAGTAATTGTAAATGTGAACTTAAATTCTCGAGATCTTGATGGAACCCTGCCACTTTTCCCGCACAAAAAGCTGGTTTAGCATATTGGCAGTAGTCATCATTACTCACAGCTTCAAGATGCATACTGGCGCGTTTAAACGCAACAATTGTTCTATTATAAATATAGGAAAACAGCAACCATAAAATCATGGCTATACCACTGGTAGTAAAAGCAATATTCATCGTTGTCCAATGGAGAACTAACCCGAGTCCTATCCACAAAGAGGTCACTAGTAAACTGGTGGCAATAAAACAAGTTTTTAATAGTTGTTCTAATGACTTAAAGATAAATATACTCATATTTCCTCAAAATGCTTTTTCAGCGAGAATTGAAAGACTTAAGTGAAAGACATTGATTGAATAGAATGGTTGTTCCCTTGTCGAAACCAAAAACGCCGAATATAAGCATTTTAAACTCGCCCTACAGTGCAGTCTGAAACGAGCAATTTGAAGTATCATGAGTATAAGTTCATAATCTTCGGCTCATGCAGATTTATTCTTGCTCGTTGATGCCATACTTTTCTAATCTTCTATACATTGATGATTTAGTGAGTCCCAACATTATCGCTGCTTTAGGAACATTATTATGATTAAGTTCCAATGCTTGTTCGATCAGCTTTTGTTCGCCTTGTTCCAGTGTCATCATCGGCAAATGAGTATTTGGTTTAAGATTGGACAAATGTAAATCCTCTTGCCCCAAACTACTGCCTTGAGATAATAAAACCGCACGCTCCATTAAATGACTCATTTCACGAACATTACCTGGCCAGTGATAGTCTTCTAACGCCTTTATTGCACTCGGTGTCAGGCTTAATTCTTCACGTTTATATTTTTTGCCATGCTGAGCAATAAAGTGCATTGCTAACGGAATTATGTCTTGCTGTCTTTCTTTTAATGACGGTACTCTAAGCTCTATAGTATTAAGACGAAAATAAAGATCTTCCCGAAAAAATGCATCGCCTATTAATTGGGCTATATCGCCGTTGGTTGCACTAATAATTCTGCTATCAGCATGTTGAGTTTGGCTTGAGCCTAATACTTCATATTCACCCGACTCTAATACACGTAGCAACTTAGCTTGTTGCGACTGAGGAATATTGGCTATCTCATCTAAAAATAGTGTGCCATTTTTTGCTAACTCAAAACGGCCAATGCGATTATCTTTTGCATCGGTAAATGCCCCCTTTTTATGACCAAACATTTCACTTTCAAATAAGGACTCTGAAATTGCGCCCATATTGACTGAGATAAAAGCATCTTGAGCACGATCTGATTGTTGATGTATCCGTTGAGCTAAATGACTTTTTCCTGTGCCATTGTCACCGGTCAATAAAATACTCGCGTCAGTTGCCGCTACAGAGTCGATTTGATTTAATAGCTTTTGCATAGATTCTGATTGCCAACTAAAGTCTTGTTCGGTAACCGATTCTAACTGCTGTTTAAGTTTTTGGTTTTGTGCTTGTAGACCCGCCAACTTTAGCTGTTGACGAATTATTTGTATCAATCTTTGGTTATTCCAAGGTTTTTCAACAAAGTCACAAGCGCCGAGGCGCATGGCGCTGACCGCCAAATCTACATTAGACCAACCAGTCATAGCAATCACTGGAATAATGAAATCAGATTTACTCAACCAAGTTAAAAAGCGTAAACCTTCTTCGCCCGAAGTGGTATCCAAGGAGAAATTCATGTCTAACAAAATTAAATCAACGTTATTGTCGGCCACAATTGCTTGGGCAAAATGATGATTTTCCGCTTCTAATACCGCAAACCCTTGATCTTCTAGAATAAAGGCGGCGCTTAAACGAATTTCAGGGCTGTCATCGACAACCAATATTTGCGGCTTAGACATCAAAACTTTTACAACTCACAGACAATTAGAGTAAAGATAATAAATTGCCGCTCAGCATTGAACAAGAAAAATATTGAGATTTAAGTGAGCAGATAAGGTAAACCAACTTTATATTACGTATCTAACATTTCTTATCGACAATAAACCTAGTGCACCGGTTTGATAAGCGATTTTATCTATGTTTTATGATTAGCTAGCCAATTCTTTAAGCGCTAGTTCTGTAATCAACTTGCTTATTCTAAGTTGTAGACCTCTTATTGATTTATTTTGAGCGTGGAGACCCTCAACAAAATTAATACAACTATCAACTAATAAATCACTGTAGGCAAAGCCTATAAGTGCAACTAGCTTAACCATCCCTTCTTCATCAAGCATTTTGCTACTTTCATCTTGTTGCTCATAAACAATATTTATCAACTCGATAGTACTAACAAGCTTTTCCATTTTAGGGTTGAGTCTAAGCAGCGCTTCGGCTCTCTTGCTCGCCGCCCTATCAACAAGCTCTTTGCTGGCAACTAGCTTATGTCGTATTCTTTTACGGGCATTCGCTGATTTTCTTTTAACAATTTTACGTTCTATCGACTCATCAAAGGAAAACTCTCCATCAACAAACTGACCTATATTGGTTACACTCAATCGCTCCGACATTATTGCAGCAGACTTAGCTGTTTTACGGGTAAAGTCTCTGTAGTCTTCGGCAAAGCCATGGGTAGATATACACTGAGCTAAATCCAGAATTAACGCAGTAGTTTTACCTTTTGATGCACGTAAACACCTACCGATAATCTGCAAATACAACCTTAATATCTTGGTAGGTCGTGCTAAAACAACACAATCTGTAGTTGGATCATCAAACCCAATAGTCAGCATAGACATATTGATAATTAATCTAACTTCGTTTGACTTATACCTACGTATACTTTCATCATTTGCTTCTGTAGAACGCTTCGAATGAACCAGTTCATGTTCAACACCCAGCAAGTGAAAAGCTTCAGATAAAGACTCTACGTGATTGATAGAGTTGGCAAACAGCATAACCTTACGCCCTTGAGAAAGTGCGTCATCAACGGTTTGTTGTGCAACTAAAGTACAATGCTCAAGGAGTATGAGGTCTAAGCCTGAAACACTAAAATCACCTCGATACATTTTCACTGCACTATAGTCTATCTCTTGCGATAAACTAGGTACTTTGTATACCGGCTTCGCCAATTCACCCAACTCAATCAACATTTTAGTTGTTGTTTCTTCAATCAGGAGCATTGACTGATCAATATAAACACCGAGTCTATCAATAGGTGTGGCAGTAAGGCCTATAATCAAATCAGGTGCTAATTCTTCACGCATAGCAATGTAAACGCCTCCCATACAACCGACATGATATTCATCACGTAGCAAAACATCACACTGTATATTTAGGTGTTTCCTTCTACCATATGACTGCTCCATCACTAAAGTTACATCGCCGCCAGCGACATATTTGTAACCTGATTTAACTACACTAACTGACAAACCATTTATATTTAGCGTGTGTAATAACTGAGGAACCAATGCCGCATTACGTAGACTGATCACGACTTTTTTGTCAGGCATTGCTTGGCACAATTTAAGTATACAGATACTTTTACCGCCACCAGTAGGAAGTGCGATAATGGAATTAGCCCCGGCATCAATAGCCTTATTTACACTGTTAACTTGATAATCTTTTTCTAATATCTGCATGCCATACTACTCGGGCTGGTTTATTATCTTTTTCGAAAGCGAAGGACATTATAACGAATGTTATGAATCAATCACTATAATACTTAGTTAACCTCAGACTTTCTTAAACATTGTGTTCAAAAAGCTAACATCAAGCTAAAGTCACTAGCTGATAACTTAATACCTTTTCTTGACAACAGCCAATCACGATAACCATATGTTCACTGTGCATAAACTTTGACTAACTTTTACAATTTTTAGTACAAAGAGTGATCAGTACAGCTTTTATGCATTGATTACTATAGAAAGCAAAATAATCACCCGCTATCCTCCACATATCGTAGACAAAGTGCTCAACTTTGAATAATATGTAACAGGTTTTTAAAAAAATAATGGACGATTTATATCATGATAAAAATAACAACAATAATTCTTTCAATAGGCATGTTAGCTGCTTGTGGATCAACAAATGAAACTGCAAGTAATAATGATGAGTCTCAGAAAGTCGCGAGTAACAAAGATATGGTTTGTGAACAGACAGCAACAACTGGCAGCCATTTAAAGAAAAAACGCTGCATGTCAAAGAAAGTTGCTGAAACTGTGCGCGAAGTTAACCGAGATAATATAAGAGCATTAAACAGAAGCCAACAAATTGGTCCAAAAGACAAGCGTTAATCAATCTATGCAGTTAGTTATAGTCATTAATTAACTGCTCTCTTTCTCCTCTTCATAAATACAATCTTAAATAACTTAATCAAAGTGCTTTCAACTCCTTTTTAAGCAAATACTAGTTGCTTTCCATACCTGTAATTATTCTTCATTTAAGTTCAAATACTTAGTTCACATAAGCCAGAAATTATAGGTTTATAGTAATAACTTTATCCCCATTAAAGTAACGTCAATCTAATCATATTCTAAAATAACACTTGGATAGTTAATAAGATCTGTAATTTCACGGTTAAAAGAGCAAAAAAAACCAGCATCATTGATGCTGGTTTTATCTCATAAAGACTTAAGCTTAGTTTAGAATTTCAAACTAACTGAAGCACTCATGTGACGACCATTCGTAGCATAAGTACGAGGATCTGTATTATCATTGAAACCACTTGCAGCAAACGGTGGATCTTCATCAAATACGTTATCAAGACCTACAGATACTGACATATAGTCATATGCGAAGTAGGTAAAGCGTGCACTGTGAATAGTTTGTGAATCAATTGTTCTTGTACCAGTTGTATCACTCCACCAAACGTTCCAGTTTTCTTGAACTTCATCAATGTAACGAACAGACCAATTTGCTGACCAGTCATCTTGACGTAAAGAAACATTCAAAGTGTGTTTCCACTCAGGGAAGTTACCGTCACCATCTTTAAAGTACCAACCAGCATGCTTCTGTACTTGGCCATCAGCAAGAGTTTTATCGTACTTATCGTAGAATGTAGCATCCCAGTTTACAGATAAATCACCAAAATCTGTTTCTGTTGAATAACGAATGTTTAAATCAAAACCAGATGAGTCAGTACCACCAACGTTTGTTGTAACATCATCGATTAACTTCACGTTACCATCAGGCCAGCGACTGATTTGGTCACAGTAGCTACCATTTGCTGCACAACCATCAAGAATAACATCTGGACCGATACCTTCTGAGATAGCATTAGTTAATTCAATATCCCAGTAATCCATAGTAAATGATAAGCCATCAATGAAATCAGGACTAAATACTACACCAACTGTGAAAATATCAGCTTCTTCTGGTTCAACATCTACGTTACCACCGTAAGTTTGGCGTAGTTGATCACCAAGTGCTTCATAACCACCAGCAGGAACACCATCAGCAATACAAGTAGGTGTAGCGTTTTGTGAACATGGATCAGCAACTGTTGGATAAGTAATACCTATGCCACCAAATAAATCACTAGTAGAAGGGGCACGGAATGCAGTTGATACGGTACCACGAAGCATTAAGCTATCAATTGGACGCCATTTAACACCTACTTTATAGTTAGTCGTATCACCGAAAGTATTGTAATCAGAGTAGCGAACGGCTAAATCTAAATCTAAACTTTCAGCCATCGGAGCACCACTAAGTAGTGGAACCGCTGCTTCAAAGTAAACTTCATCAACAGTATAGCTACCTTGTGTAGCTAAACGTGAGCTACCAGTTGTAACGCCTAGTGCAACTAACGCATCAGGGAAATCACCACCTTTTTCTTCACGGTGTTCTAAACCAAATGCAACACCTACTGTACCTGCTGGTAATTCAAAAGCATCACCAAAAACAGCTAATGAAACGATTTGTTGTTCATTTTCACCAACATCATGACCTTCAAATGTGATGTAACCTAACATTTCTTGGCTAATTTCAGAATCAGTTCCAGGCATACCAAAAGTATTTAACGAAACACAACCATCAATTGGGTTATCAGCAGTACCACAAACGACATTACCATTGGCATCCATGAATGATGGACCAGCAGCTAAAGCAACTTTATCAAGGTTGAAGTTACCACCTGTACGGTTACTAGTTTCGTTTTTACCGAAAATATATGAGAACTCATAGCCCCATTCATCATTAATTTCACCATTAAAACCAGCAACAAAGCGTGTTGTATTTAATGTGTAATTATCTGAACGACCACCAGTTTCTACAACACGACGACGCCAGTCATCAATTTGAACTGTTTCGCCATTATCATTCTTAGGACCAAACTGTTGGTTGTAGTAGTTATCTGCAGAGTAAGGTGCACCGTCATAACCAAAGAAAATTAACGGAGCTAGAGGCTCTGGTGCTAGTTTAGTACTGGCACTACGATGAGAATATGAAGCTTCAGCGAAGAAGTTAAACATATCATTAATTTCGTAATTACCTTGCACTGTTAAACCGTAGCGCTCAACTGGTAATAAATGATAGTTTGCTGGAGCGTAGTTATATGTATCTTTACCCCAATCCCAACAATCATAACCCGTTGGGTTTGAAAAATCAGTTGGATCAGATTGACCAGGACCACTGCCCGCACCATGAGTAAATGAATTACAAGTAGCGTCTTCAATACCAGCGTTTATGCCGTTATAACGACCCCAAGGAGGAGCTGAAGAACCACCTTTTTCAAGTTCCATTGTATCTGGGTCTAAGTCATACTCAAATTTTGACCAAGAACGGTCACCAGACCACTGTGCTTCTTGCTTAGAGAAGAAAGCACTCATTACAACAGCACCTTTATCTGAAGAAATACCAGCAATAAGGTCTAAATCAGTTGATGCGCCATCGCCATTAGTTGTTGATTGATCACGAGTTGCATTAAACTCTAACCCTTCAAAATCGTCACGAGTAATGATGTTTACAACACCACCAATAGCATCAGAACCGTAGATTGCAGATGCACCATCTTTTAAAACTTCAACGCGCTTGATAATTGCAGTAGGTATTGTACTTAAATCTACAGAGCTATCTGCACCTGTACCAGAAGCAACAACACGACGGCCATTTAAAAGTACTAATGTACGTTCTGATCCCAATCCACGTAATGAAACGCGAATTGCACCTGAACCACCATTGTTAATAGATTGGTTAGTACCGGCACCAGCAACTGAAGGAATCTCTTGTAATAAATCACCAATATTATTAATACCAGTATTAATCATATCTTGGCGAGAAATAACTTGAACTGGATTGGCACCTTCAATATCTGCACGTTTAATACGTGAACCTGTTACTTCGATACGCTCAACACTTTCAGCAGAATCTTCTTCTGCGGAAATTGCTGGGGCTGAAACTGCTACAGCTGCACCTGCGCCAAACATCATGGCGAGACGCACAGCCTTAGCTATTTTGCTATTGCTATACATATATACTCCCTGGATCACTTTTGTGATTCTAGTGTTTAAAAATCAAGGCTATGTTGCCTTGTTAGTTTTAAGTTTTTGGTCAAAGACCTGATCTGTCGAGTCAGATAGTAAACTTAATTTTGCCTTAGGGTCAACACTAGTTGTAACCATTCAGTAACATTAATTACAAATCAACACATTTTTAACAAATCAAAACCTAACAAAAACAACGAATTAACATATAAGTAACATATGAAGAAATATTACACTCTCAATAACATAACTGTTGATTAAAAATATTCCCCTTCAATCAAACAACCTAGATAAATACCATAATAAACAGCAAGTTAACAAGAATGGATAAATTAAAATGATTTTTTCCTTTGAACAAATGTCAATTTAAACAAATAAGTACCAAACACTCCATCTTTTCCTTTAAAAACAAAGCATTAAGTAACAAAAGAATGAATTCGTAAAGATTACCGAACAGGTTTGTGAATAAATAATACAAACTAAATTGTAACAATGAAGAAAGTTACTGATTTTGTTGTTATTCATATAAAGAAAATATAACTAAAACTTTGCATAGATGAAATTAGTATTCTTTTTACTTATTTATAATGCAATATGTTAGCTTTTTATTTAATCTAGCATTACGCTTTATATAAATTGAGTAATAGAGGTTCACATGAAAATTTCCGATGATATTCATAACTATTATGAAAAATTAGTTATCCAACATTTTGCAACTTTAAAAATTGAAGAAAAATATGATAGTGATTTTGTCGCTGATTTAATTTGTGTTGTACTCAATCAATTACCAACTCGTTATATTCGTCACGAAGTAGATATGGCTTTTTACTTACCAGCTTCAGAACGGTTTGAAATGGAAAGCAAAGTAAAAGTTGCTATAAGTAAAGCAATTGAGTTTATGAAAGTGCACAGAAGTTAAGCATTTAGCTATTTGGATGCAGCAACTTGATGTCCTAGAATAAATATTACTTTCTATTAAAATTTATTTAACGACATCAAAAGCTGATTAAAAAGACTTATTCCTCGCTGCCATTTAATAACTCTGATAAAACTGATAATTTATCAAGCACCATCGAATGAATAGACTTTCTTGGATAGCGTCCAGTACTATTCATCACTCCAGCGCTCATACCCATAAGAATTTCAATGGCTTGATCAATATCTTCAACAGCATAAATACTAAACTGTCCATCACGAACGGCATCAATAACATCAGTTGATAACATCAAATTAACCACATTAGTTTTTGGGATAATAACCCCTTGACTACCGGTTAATCCTTTATCTTTACAAAGTTGGTAAAACCCTTCAATTTTTTCATTGGCACCGCCAATTGATTGCACTTCACCATGTTGATTAATTGAGCCTGTTATAGCAATTGATTGATCGATAGGTAATTGGGCTATCGCTGAAATTAATGCACATAATTCAGCCATTGAAGCACTATCACCATCAATATGCCCATACGACTGCTCTATGGCAATATTAGCGGAAATTGATACAGGGAAACCCTGACCATATTTATGCCCTATATAACCAGATAGTAGCAATACGCCTTTGGAGTGAATTGACTTCCCTAGGTCAACTTCACGTTCTATATCTGTAATACCATGACTACCGGCATATACTGTTGCAGTAATTCGAGCTGGCGTACCAAAAACACTATCGCCAATTTCAAGTACAGTTAAACCATTAACTTTACCAATTTTCTTACCTTGGGTGCTGATTAATACTTGCTGTTCTTTAATTTCACTTAACCAAGCTTCACTAATACGACCAGTCCGTCGTTTTTTTGCCGTTAACGCAGATAAAATAAATTCTGCTGTTAAATCATCTTCACTATTGGCTTTTTTCCACAGATAAAACGCTTCGTCCAGTACATCATTAATTTGTACAATATTAGCTGAAATTTTATGTTGATGCTCAGCACATCGTAGCGCATATCTCACCAACTCAACAACAGCACCATTTGTTACCAAGGGATATTGATACTTTTCCGCACGTTGCCTAATTAGCTGAGCATATTCAATTAAATTCTCATTGTTATTTTCAAGGTATCGATCAAAATCAGCCAATACTCGAAATAGCTCAGTGAATTCTTGATCGTAATCTTGCAAGGTGTAATAAATATCAGGGTTCCCTAATAATATTACTTTAACTTTTAGCGGAATTTTTTCAGGCTGTAAGCTATATGATCCAGGCTGAGAAAACTCAGAATAAGGATTTTCAATGGTAATTTCTTGAGTCTTTAGTGCTAATTTCAAACGAGCCCAAACAAGGGGCTGCTGCAATACTTTTTCAGCCTCTAGCAATAAGTAACCACCATTAGCTTTATGTAGGGCTCCAGGCCTGATTAAGCGGTAACTAGTATAACTGCTACCTTGAAAGCTGGAAAAATCAACATGGCCAAATAAATTTTGAAAGGTTGGATTTTGCTCATAAATTACTGGCGCACCTTCATCATGCTCACGAGCAACTAATAGATTAGGCAAAAAGCGCTCAACCATTAATTTACGGGCGTCTTTATCATTTTGACTTTCATTACTTTCATCAACCAAAATCTCTAGTACAGCTTCAACTACATGTGCTTTTACTTTTGATAAATATTTCAATACGCCAATGTTGTCTGCAAAGTCGTGTTCTAACTCTTTTATTAACGGTCGAATACTTTGCTCTGCGGTTTCATTTTTTAACTTGCGTAATTTATCAGAAGAAATCCGTTTCCATTGAGGTAATTCGATCAATTGTTCTGATAATAAGTTTTCAAGCTTTGCTAATCTCTCATAAAAGTCATTACGTTGATCTTCATCTAAATTAGAAAACTCTTTATCATCTAGCGGTTTACCATTTACTAAAGGTGAAAAACCAATTTCTCCCGCTTCTTCATATAAAGCAACCTCATGTTTCAATGCTGTATCTTCAACTTTGGCAATCGCCTGATCATATTGTTGATTAAATTCTCTATCAATTGCCGCTTTTTGTCGTTGATAACCTGGGTTATCAAAAATCTCAGGGAATAAATCGAGCAAGTTATCGATAAATGTATTCATTCTAGTAAGTAATTGCTTACCATCACCAGGACTTAAATAAAGTTTAAAAGGTGAATGAACATCGTCAAAATTGTTAATGTAACACCACTCCGCCGGTGTTTTCTGCTGGCCGGCATTCGCTGCAAGCATTTGCTTAATGAGTGTTTGCCGACCAGTGCCATGCTCTCCCATAGCAAAAACATTAAAGCCAGGGGCTTCCATCGACAAACCAAACTCTAAGGCTTCTTTAGCCCGATGATGTCCAAGAAAAACTTGTGATTGTTGTTCTTGGTCATCATTTTGCAGAAAAATATCAGCAGAAAAATCAGCCGTAAGTTGTTCAGGAGTTAACGATAAATCATTTTGAGCTAGGGTCATGCAGACAGCACCATTTATGCTTGTAAAATAAGCACTTTAGTTATATTTATTAATTGTTCAAAGTGTACTTTTTCTTACCTTGTTTAGCAAAGTTTCACTGTTAAATTTTTACAGGAACAGAGTAAATTATGGGGTTAAACTCTTTCTGGTAAAGTGTTGATGACCACAATGCAAACATTCATTAACTTTTGATAAATGACTGATCAATAAATTTTTATGACATTGCTTACACTGCAACAAACCAAAGCCAATATAATCACCTTGTTGATAATCACCATCATGGTCAAAATCTTCACAAAGCTCAGCCCACTCAACTTGCGATTTATCAGTGATATTCACTAACAAAGTCCAAAAAGATTCATTCATCAAAGCTAAATAAAGAGAGTGCTTCGCCTCTTGCTGATTTTGTTGATAAAACTCATGTAAGTCGTACTTGAAATTATCTATAAATTGTTTAATTTTTTCTTCTGGAATAGCTTCTGCCGCACTTAGAATAACTTTTGCCTGCTCAACGAGTTCTACTACTTGAGTAACTTCATGTTTTTTTACATCACTGATCCAAGTAGCCAGTCTTTGATAAAAATCTGTCAGTATATTTTTCTCTGTCATTATCATTCCTAACATTTAGTGCTGTTAATCTTTTTTATAGTTCAAAATAGCAATAAATACCTAGAGAAATATCAAACAATCGCATAAAAAACAAAAATTGATAAATAATCAGGCTTTCTCCTTTGATTGCACTTGTCGCACCTGTTGAAAATCATGTATTCTATGACGATTATTTTAAAGCCTGAGATCGTTGGATTGACCTTCGCATCACCAAATAGGCATCACCGCAATTTTTGAGAAATCTTTAATGGAATCCATTTACAATCCCCAACTAATCGAAGCACAAGTTCAGAAATTTTGGACAGAAAATGAAACGTTTCGCGCCAAAGAAATCCCAGGCAAAGAAAAGTTTTATTGCTTGGCCATGTTCCCATACCCTAGTGGTCGTTTACATATGGGACATGTGCGTAACTATAGCCTCGGTGATGTAATTTCTAGATACCAAAGAATGCAGGGCAAAAATGTTATGCAGCCGATGGGTTGGGATGCGTTTGGTTTACCTGCTGAAAATGCAGCGATAAAAAACAACTCAGCTCCAGCAAACTGGACTTACCAAAATATCGATTACATGCGTAACCAGCTTAAATCATTAGGCTTTGGTTACGATTGGCATCGTGAATTAGCGACCTGTAAAAAAGATTACTATCGTTGGGAGCAATGGTTTTTCACTCAACTTTTTGAGAAAGGTTTAGTTTACAAGAAAAATGCTACGGTAAACTGGGATCCTGTTGATCAAACAGTATTAGCGAATGAACAAGTGATTGACGGCCGAGGCTGGCGTTCTGGTGCAATTGTAGAACGTAAAGAAATTCCACAGTGGTTTATTAAAATTACTGACTATGCTGAAGAATTATTAAATGATTTAGATCAGCTAGAAGGTTGGCCTGAACAAGTTAAAACCATGCAACGTAATTGGATTGGTCGCTCTGAGGGAGTAGAAATGACCTTTGACGTTGCGGATGCTTCGGGTAATGCGTCAAGTGAAAGTTTCGATATTTACACCACTCGCCCAGATACCTTGATGGGCGTAACATATGTTGCGCTTGCCGCTCAACATCCACTTGCCTTAGCCGCAGCAAAAAACAATGCGACACTTAATGAATTTATTCAAGAATGTAAATCCAGCAAAGCAACCGAAGCTGATATGGCTGCAATGGAGAAAAAAGGCGTAGATACTGGTTTAAAAGCCATTCATCCATTAACAGGAAAGCTGGTTCCAGTTTGGGCAGCAAATTTTGTTCTAATGGATTATGGCTCAGGCGCGGTAATGTCAGTACCGGGTCATGACCAACGTGACTGGGAATTCGCTACTAAATATGGTTTAGAAATAAACCAAGTGATTGCTGGTACAGAAGACGAAACTATCACTAAAGCAGCTATTACCGAAAAAGGTAACTTAGTTAATTCTGGAGAGTTTGACGGACTTAACTTTGAACAAGCATTTAAAGCCATTGCCGATAAATTAGAAAATGAAAATAGAGGCAAGATCACGGTTAATTATCGTCTACGTGATTGGGGGGTTTCTCGTCAACGTTATTGGGGAACTCCAATCCCTATGATCAATTTGGCTAATGGGGAGTCTGTTCCTGTACCAGAAGATCAACTACCCGTTGTATTGCCTGAAGATGTAGTGATGAATGGTGTGACTTCACCAATAAAAGACAACCCTGAGTGGGCTAAAACCACTTATAACGGTGAAGATGCCCTGCGTGAAACCGATACCTTCGATACTTTTATGGAGTCTTCTTGGTATTACGCGCGTTATTGTTCACCAAGTGACGATACTCAAATGCTTGATCCAGAAAAAGCCAATTACTGGTTACCTGTTGATCAATATGTTGGTGGTATTGAACATGCCATTTTACATTTACTTTATGCAAGATTCTTCCATAAATTATTACGTGATGTAGGTTTAGTTAAATGTGACGAACCGTTTAAAAGCTTATTATGCCAAGGTATGGTACTAGCTGAAACCTATTATCGTGAAGCTGAAAATGGCGCACAAGAGTGGATTGCTCCAAGTGATGTTGAAGTTGAGCGTGATGACAAAGGTAAGGTTATTTCAGCTGTTAGCAAGCTTGACGGTCAACCTGTTCTTTCTGCTGGCATGAGTAAAATGTCGAAATCAAAAAATAATGGTATTGACCCACAAGAAGTAATCAAACAATACGGCGCCGATACCGTGCGTTTATTTATCATGTTCACCTCACCTCCTGAGCAAACTTTAGAATGGTCAGATGCTGGTGTTGAAGGCGCTCATCGTTTCTTAAAACGTGTTTGGAAGTTAGTACACGACTTTAACCAAGATGGCGTAGCTCAACCGCTGTCTGGATTGACCTTAAATAGCCAACAAAAAACTTTACGTCGTGAATTACATAAAGCCATTAAAAAAGTAACCGATGATATCGGTCGTCGTAATACTTTTAATACCGCTATTGCTGCGATTATGGAATTAATGAATCACTTATTAAAAGCCAAAATGAGCTCAACAGAAGACAGAGCGGTGATGCAAGAAGCTATTCGTGCTGTTATCTTAATGCTTACACCTATCGTACCGCATTTATCTCATAACCTATGGAGCATTGTTGGCGATGAAAATAGTGTTGAAGATACGCTGTGGCCAACGGTTGATGAATCTGCACTGATTGAAGATGAAAAGCTTATTATCGTACAAGTAAATGGTAAATTGAGAGCAAAAATTACCGTTGCCGCTGATGCAACAAAAGAACAAGTGGAAGCATTAGGTTTAGCTGATGAAAATGTCACTAAATTTACCGACGGCAACACCGTGCGTAAAGTGATTTATATTCCAGGAAAATTATTGAACATTGTAGCGAACTAATGCAAAAAGAACTCATGAAAAAAGTAATGTTGAATCTAACAGTCTCTACAAAAACTAGAATGTCGGGCATTATGCTCGGCACTTTATTACTGTTAAACGCCTGTGGCTTTCAACTTAGAGGCGATTACTTGTTAGCTCCTGAGTTACACACCCTTTATCTAAGTTCAACTGATCGCCAAAGTGAATTAACTCGATTAGTAACACAGAATTTGCAACTTAACAATGTCAATATTGCTAAGCAATTTACTGCTGACATGCCTGAAATGAGGTTATTGAAAGATACCCTTGATCGCAGAACGTTATCAGTATTTCCTAATGGACAAGTCGCTGAATACGAGCTTATTTATACGGTACGTTATCAGCTTCGTTTTGCTGAACAAGATGTGCGTAGCTTTAAATTTGAAATCAATCGCGATTATCAGGATGATCCTGATATAGCCTTAGCTAAAAGTCGTGAGCTCAGTTTAATGCTAAGTGAAATGCGCAAAGAAGCGGCTGATAAAATATTAAGAAATATGGCGAGTATTAAACTTTAGTTCAAGGAATATAATGCGCATTTATCACAATCAACTAGGCAATACTCTTAACCAAGGTTTTAAACCGGTTTGGCTAGTTTTTGGTGATGAACCTTGGCAAAAAAACGACAGTTTAACGCAAATAAAGTCCTTCTATCATCAACAAGGTTTTGTTGAGTTAATCCGTTTTACTATTGACGATAAATTTGATTGGTCACTGCTGCAAGAAGAATATCAAGCAATGAGTTTATTCGCGAGTCAGCGTATTATTGAATTAGATATTGTAAATAGTAAACTTGGAGATAAAGGCAGTAAAGCATTACTGGCTATTTGCCAACAATTACATCCCGATGTTTTACTGATTTTACACGGTGCCAAGCTCGATGCTGCCGGACAAAAACGTAAATGGTTTAAATCATTAGAAAGTGCAGGATGTTTTTTACCACTATACGATATTGAAGGTAAACAGCTTAATCAATGGATTCAGCGACAGGCTCAGCAAAATAAACTAAATTTACACTCCGACGTGTATTTATTATTAACCGAACTATTTGAGGGCAACCTTAATGCTCTCGATCAAGAACTACAAAAACTGGCGATTTTATTTGGTTCGCAATTAATAACCGTAGCTGAAGCTGAGCAACTATTAATTAAACAAGCCAAGTTTAATCCCTTTCAACTTATTGATGCCATGCTGATCGGTGATATTAAAAAATGTATTGCCATGCTTGATCAACTACAACAAGACGGCACCGCAATTACTCAACTTGTTTGGTTTATTCACAAAGAGATTAAGCAACTTGCCACTATGCAAGAGCTGTTATCTCAAGGTGACAATTTTAATAACCTTTGCAAAACCTATCGCATTTGGGATAAGCGCAAGCCACTTTATCAAAGCGCTTTAAATAATATCACGAGCAATAACTTAGCCCATGCACAAGCAAGACTAGCCGATGTTGATTTACTCAGTAAAACTAGCGTTGACTTTAATCATTTCATCTTACTGACTGATGTTATTGTCTCGCTATTTCATGGCAATACAATGCAACACTTTTCACTAAATTATGAATACGCATAAAAGCCCTCAGGCGTCACTCAATAAATTAAAGCAATTGACACGCATTGGGATTTTAGGGGGGACTTTTGATCCGATACATTTCGGTCATATAAACCCAGCTATCAATGCGGCAAAATGGCTTAAATTATCACAGCTAACACTATTACCCGCACATATTCCTCCTCATAAGAATCAAACCACTGCCAGCGCTTTACATCGCAAAGCAATGGTAAGTTTAGTCTGTGATGGCTCTCCTCTGTTTAAACTCGACGACCGAGAATTACTGCGCAACAGTCCGTCATATACCGTTGAGACATTAAAAGAAATAAAAAAAGAACAACCTCAAAGTCAGCTTTTTTTTATTATCGGTATGGATTCATTACTGAGCTTTACTTCATGGCATCAATGGCGAGAAATACTCAGTAATTGTCATTTGGTGGTTAATGCACGGCCAGAGCATAGTCTTGAGTCTGCAAATGATGAAACTAGAATGTTACTCGAGCAATTCCTTGTTAAAAATATTGAAGAAGTAGGCGATAAACCTGCTGGTAATATAATAATTAGAGAACATGGAAATTGGTCTATTTCATCAACACAAATAAGAGCTAAATTATCAAGCCAGAGTAAAAATAAACAAAATATTAGCGACTTCTTACCTGAATCAGTAAAAAACTACATCCAGCAGCAAAAATTATACTGATAGCTCTTACGTAAAACTTGGTGAAAGTAAAATTTTAATGATATTATTACCACCATACCCATTTATTTAAGAGATCTTAACTTTGCAAACTGATGCACTAACCGCTTTTGTTATCGAAAAAATTGAAGATATGAAAGGCCGCGATATCACCACATTAAACGTTTCAGTAAAATCAAACTTCGCCGATTTTATGATTATTGCTTCAGGTAATTCAAACCGACATGTTAAATCTATTGCTCAATCTTTAGTCATGGAATGTCGTGCTGCAGGAAAAGAACCTATAGGTGTTGAAGGTAATGATGTTGGTGAATGGGCACTAGTCGATTTTGGCGATGTTGTTGTACATATAATGACTGATGATAGCCGAGACAACTACCAATTAGAGCAACTTTGGGAATAAGCTAACCATATGCGTTTAACGCTTTATGCTGTTGGCAGCAAAATGCCGAGTTGGGTTAGCCAAGGGTTTAATGAATACAGTCGTCGATTTCCTCGAGATATGTCATTTCATTTAGTTGAAATTCCTGCAGGAAAACGTGGTAAAAATGCCGATATTGCTCGCATCTTAGAAAAAGAAGGCGAGCTAATGTTGGCTGCTATCCCTAAAGGCAACCGCATAGTTACCTTAGAAGTTGAAGGGAAACCTTGGACAACCCCACAACTTGCTCAGCAATTAGAGCGTTGGCAACTAGATAGTCGAGATGTTGCTCTACTCGTTGGTGGCCCTGAAGGTTTAGCGCCCTCTTGTATAAAAGCCTCAGAACAAAAATGGTCATTATCTCCTTTGACTTTACCACATCCTATGGTACGAGTAGTATTAGCTGAAAGCCTTTATCGTGCTTGGAGCATTAATAATAACCACCCTTACCACAGAGAATAATGACCGAATGACTAAACCTGTCCTAATAACTCCCCGTATTAAAGAGCATAGCTAACTCATGGCTAAACGTGTCCCAATAAGAAATCATAGCGCAGAAGCTAACTTATTTGCCCGGCGCACCTTTATCGCCTTACTGTTTGTTGTTCTAATGTTATTAATCCTGTTTAATAATATCTATCAGTTAGAAATTACTTCTTTTGAAAAATATCAAACCAGCTCAAACTCCAATCGTATTAAAATATTACCGGTAGCACCTAACAGAGGCCTTATTTACGACAGAAATGGCGTATTACTTGCTGAAAATAAAGCGATTTACAGTTTAGAGGTTATTCCAGAGCAGGTAAAAGACTTAAAGAAAACCATCACTGAAGTGAGTGAGCTACTCAATATTACTCCAGAGAAACAAGAAAAGCTGTTTAAATCGTTACGCAGCAAACGACGCTTCAAACCATTAGAGCTAAAATCAAGGTTAAGCCAACAAGAAGTGGCGCTTTTCTCTGTTAATCAACACAAATTCCCAGGTATCTTCATTGATGCACGCCTGAAACGTTATTACCCTTTTGCCGACTTAACCACACACTCCTTAGGTTATGTTGCGCGTATTAATCAACGTGATGCAATTAAACTTGAAGAAAAAGGATTGTCCGACAATTATAAAGCAACCCGTAATATTGGTAAGTTAGGCTTGGAGAGATATTACCAAGAAGCACTACACGGTACGATTGGTCATCAGGAAGTAGAAGTAAACAATCAAGGGAGAATATTAAGGACCTTAGACTTTAAACCGCCTGTTCCGGGCAAAGACCTTACCCTCACGCTAGACATTGAATTACAAATGATCGCCAAACGTGCATTGTCAGGCAAACGAGGCGCCGTAGTCGCTATTGACCCTCGTGATGGCGGTGTATTAGCAATGTATTCTAACCCCAGTTTTGATGGTAATTTATTTGTTCATGGAATTAGCACTAAAAAATATAAAAAATTACTGGATCCAAAAAATAACCGTCCCTTGCTCAACCGTACTGTACAGGGCTACCCGCCAGCATCAACCATTAAACCTTTGTTAGCAATCACAGGTTTAGAAGATGAAAAAATTACTGCAGATACCATTATCAATGATCCCGGGTTTTATCAATTACCCGGTATTAAAACCAAGCATGGTGATTGGAAAAGGTGGGGACATGGCAAAGTAAATTTAACCAAGTCCTTAGAGCAATCTTGTAATATTTATTACTATGATCTGGCCTATCGTTTAGGCATCACTAAAATTGCTCGTATGATGGAAAAATTTGGTTTTGGCGATTATACCGGTATTGATATTCACGAAGAAAGCCGAGCTATAATGCCAAGTGTTGAATGGAAGCGAGCAAGGTACAACCAACCTTGGTATGGTGGAGAAACCCTCTCAGTAGGTATAGGACAAAGCTTCTGGACCACCACGCCTTTACAGCTAGCACAAGCCATTTCAATTTTAGTCAATAAAGGTGAAATAAAAGTCCCTCATCTACTGAAGTCAACAACTGAAGTCTCAAATTGTGGAGAACAAAACACTTCTTGTGCTGCACAAGTTGTGGAACATGCCATTGACGAAAAGCCGCCAATTGTACTTAAAGACTCAAATAACTGGCAGCTGGTACTTGATGGGTTGCATAATACCGTACAAAAATTAGGCGCTACAGGATATGATGCCTTTAAAGGTTCAAAGTATGATGCAGCAGGTAAAACTGGCTCTGCACAAACGGCCAATTTAAAAGAGGGTGAAAAATACGATGCCAGCAAAGTGAAGGAAAATCAGCGTGATAATGCGATGTTTATTGCCTTCGCCCCTTATGAAAACCCAGAGATTGTTGTAGCCGTTGCTATAGAAAACGTAGCAAAAGGTGGTGGCGGAACCAATGCTGCTCCTGTAGCGAGACAAATTATGGATCAATATTTTGGTGATAGGGTTATTGTTAGTAAAGACAAAAGTAAGCACCCACACCATGAAAATGTATATGGGGAAAAACATTTAAAACTCCAAGTAAAAACGCCTTCACAAAACAATAATATAGCAGGAAATAACTAGTGCGCAGTACCGGACAAGATCAACAAGCCTATCGAACACTATGGCAACGCTTGCACATTGATATTCCTTTATTGTTGTGTTTGATATCGTTAATGGTCTTAGGGCTTTTTGTTGTGTATAGCGCTGGCGGTCAAGACATGGCTATCGTTTTTCGACAAGCAAAACGAATTGGCTTTGCTTTAGTTGTGATGTTTGTCATTGCACAAATCCCACCTTTATTCTATAGAAAATGGGCAGTACCCTTTTTTATTATCGGCATAATCATGTTGATCAGCGTATTGTTATTTGGGCATGTAGGCAAAGGCGCGCAGCGCTGGTTAGACATTGGTTTTACTCGTATTCAACCCTCTGAATTAATGAAATTAATTGTCCCTATTATGATCGCTTGGTATGTTAGTGAATTTAATTTACCAGCAAAGTTATTCAATATCATTGTCGCCATTATCATCCTTATGGTACCCACGATATTAATATTTCAACAGCCTGATTTTGGTACATCAATATTAATTGCCAGCTCGGGCTTATTTGTCATTTTTCTCGCTGGTGCCAGTTGGAAAATTATTGTTAGCGCTGCAGGTATAGGTTTAGCTTTTACACCTATTTTATGGTTTTACTTATTAGGTGCATATCAAAAACAACGTGTACTTACTTTCTTAAATCCCGAGCAAGACAAGCTAGGCTCAGGCTATCAAATCATTCAATCAAAAATAGCTATTGGCTCTGGCGGATTACAAGGAAAGGGTTGGTTGCAAGGTACTCAATCTCAATTAGAGTTCTTGCCAGAGCGTCATACCGATTTTATTTTTGCTGTATTTAGCGAAGAATTTGGCTTTGTTGGTGTATGTCTTTTACTTACCGTATATTTAGCCATAGTGATGCGAGGTTTATGGATTGCCAATCGAGCGCAACATGCCTTTACTAAGTTATTAGCAGGCAGTATCACGTTAACCTTCTTTGTTTATGTTTTTGTGAATATTGGTATGGTATCAGGATTATTACCCGTTGTTGGTGTACCTTTACCTCTAGTGAGTTATGGTGGTACCTCTATGGTGACTCTTATGGCTGGTTTTGGCATATTAATGGCAATTGGCACTCACAGACGTTTCCATGCATAAGTACTCAGTACTAACGATAAAAAGAAAAATGGCGAGCATCATGAATAAAAAGTACCTCTACATCATCAGCATTATTCTCCTTTCAGGCTGTAGTACCAACTATGGTCGCTATCAACAGGCTAATGATAGTACACCAACACGGAAACCAAATTCAGCAGAGTTACATGATGCAATTCCTCGTGCAGAGCAATTAAGTAAAGGCGGTAATAAAAATTACCAAGTAAGAGGAAAATACTACCAAGTATTAAAATCAGCACAAGGTTTTACTCAAACCGGTACAGCGTCATGGTACGGAAAAAAGTTTCACGGCCATTTAACTTCAAACGGCGAAGTTTATAACATGTACAGCATGAGTGCTGCCCATAAACATTTACCACTGCCAACCTACTTAAAAGTTACCAATATCGATAATAATAAAAGTGTCATTGTCCGCGTTAATGATCGCGGTCCTTTCCATCAAAATCGTATTATTGACCTTTCATATAGTGCAGCTTATAAGCTAGATATGCTTAAAACTGGTACTGCAAATGTCCGCATTACGGCAATCAACTATCAAGTAGATCAAGCCTTAGCAAATAAAACGATTAAGGCGATGCCGCTACCCACAAGAAACACGCTCAAAAAACCTTCTTTCAATAATAGGAAAACGGTTCAAAAAGCAAAGTTAGCCAATGGGAAATACATTCAAGTATTTGCCACTAAAAATCAGTTACTTGCAAATAAAACGGCTAAAGCGATTACCTCACTGTATCAATTTAATGCCCATACTCCTGAAGTTAATGGTATTTATCGTGTACAAATAGGGCCAATAACGAGTAAGCAACACATTAACGAACTATTATTGACCTTAAAAAGAAATGGCTATCCGAATGCGTTTAAAGTAACGATCTAGTTGCGAAAAACCAATTGAAACCATCTAAAACTACTGAAAACATCAAAAGATACAATTTGATAGTTCATCGTCGTAGTATTCAAAAATAAAGCTGTTATACTGCTGAAATTGTATAATTTCCCTAGTAATAATGAGTGTTCCTTATTATTACCATCACTGCTTTCACAGGACTGTTATGCCTAGTCATTTGACTCCAAAAATCACCAAAAAAAATACTAAATTATTCGCTTTTATCGGCTCTATTGCTTTTACCTTAGCCACTTTTTCCCAAGCTGCGACCATTATTCCGTCACCGCCACAAATTAATGCTAAGGGTCATATCCTCATTGATTACACTACCGGTAAAGTCATTGCCGAAGATAATGCAGACACATTATTAGCACCAGCAAGTTTAACTAAGATGATGACTAGCTACATAATCGGTCATGAATTAAATGTCGGTAATATCAAAATTGACGATCCAGTAACAATCAGTGAGAGTGCTTGGGCAACGGGCAACCCGGTATTAAAAGGCTCTTCATTAATGTTTTTGGAAGTTGGCAAAGAAGTTTCAGTAAAGCTTTTAAACCAAGGCATTATTGTCGCATCAGGTAATGATGCTTGTATTGCCATGGCTGAACATATTGCTGGCAGTGAAGATGCATTTGCAGATTTGATGAATGCCCATGCAGAGCAATTAGGCATGAGCAGCAGTTACTTTGAAAACAGTCATGGCTTAGACAGCCAAGAGCATAAAACCACACCACGTGATATGGCGACACTGGCTGTCGCGTTAATTCGTGATGTGCCTGAAGAGTACGTAATATACAAACAAAAATCTTTTACTTTCAACAATATCAAACAATACAACCGTAACAGTTTGTTGTGGGATAAAAGCATGAATGTTGATGGTTTAAAAACTGGTCATACATCACAAGCAGGATACAGCTTAGTGACTTCAGCAACCAAAGGCGATATGCGTTTAGTTACTGTTGTAATGGGCGCTGAAAGTGACCGAGCAAGAAAAGTAGAAAGTAAAAAACTACTGAACTATGGCTTCCGCTTTTTTGAAACCTATACGCCATATAAAGCTGGTGAAAAATTTGTTGCTGATAGAGTTTGGATGGGAGATGCTAAAGAAATTGATTTAGGCATTTTACAAGATACCCCAATCACTATTCCTCGTGGTCAACGTAAAAACTTGAAAGCCAACTTTGAATTAAGCAAACAACTTATCGCCCCACTTAAGAAAGGTGAAGTTGTTGGCACAGTATTTCTCCAACTTGACGGCGAAGACATAGCACAATACCCACTTGTCACCTTACAAGAAGTAAACGAAGGTAGCATGTTTGACCGTTTACTAGATTATGTAAAACTACAATTTGAAGATTAATTCCCCTACTTTTCAAGTGAAAGTTGATTAAGAATAAACAGATACCAAGCTCAGTTTTTTACTGAGCTTTTTTATTTCCCTCCCGTTAATGCAAGTGATAAAATAGACTCATATTGATTTAATTCCATCAACAATACCTATTTGTTAATGCCCACTGAGAACAGAAATGAACACCAAATTTGATGAACTACTAGACTTCCCTACCGTATTAAACTTTAAAGTCATGGGGATAGCTTGCGACGAATTACCCGATCTCATCATTGCTGAATTACAAAAACATACTCCTGGGGATTACATTCCTAAAATAAAACCAAGCTCTAAGGGAACTTACCATTCAGTTTCAATTGCTGTAACAGTAACCAGTAAAGAACATATCGAATTAATCTATCAAACCTTAACCGCTATAGAACAAGTAAAGTACGTACTTTAAAGATTAACCTTACTAGTCAACAGCAATAAATAAAGATTACAAATAAGCAATGAAAGTCGAACTATCTTTGGATATAATCCTTTCAATCAAACAACCTAGGGTTATCGCGTGAAAAACTCGCTAATTATTCGCCAACTTAACAATATGGATTATGTAAAAGTTTGGCAAGCGATGCAGGACTTTACTGATCATAGAGATGAAAATACTCTCGATGAGTTATGGTTGGTTGAGCACCCTGCAGTATTTACTCAAGGGCAAGCAGGAAAAGAAGAACACTTATTAATGCCAGGGGATATTCCTGTGGTAAAAGTAGACCGTGGCGGGCAAGTCACTTATCACGGCCCCGGCCAACAAGTGATCTACTTTATGATCAATTTACGTCGTCGAAAAATGGGGGTTCGAGACTTAGTTACCCTAATTGAAAACGGTCTTGTCGGCGCACTGAACGATTATGGCATTAAAGCATCAGCAAAACCTGATGCACCTGGTGTTTATGTTGACAATAAAAAGGTTGCGTCTTTGGGTTTAAGGGTGCGAAAAGGTTGCTCATTTCATGGCTTAGCGCTTAATGTTAATATGGATTTATCCCCTTTCTTACGTATAAATCCCTGCGGCTACGCAGGGTTAGAAATGATACAAACTACAGATTTAAATGGCCCTTCTACTATTGAACAAGCAAGCGAAGTGCTAGTAAAACATTTAACCAAATTATTAAATGCAACAAACATAAGTTATCAAACGGGATTGGACACATCAAATGACCACTAAATCATCACAAATCGCCCCTGGTACAAAATTACGCGACGCAGATAAACTTGCACACATTCCCATTAAAGTTGTGCCATCAGAGCGTTCAACCATGCTAAGAAAACCTGACTGGTTACGGATAAAGTTACCAAGAAGCACTGATCGAATAGACGGAATAAAATCAGCACTACGTAAACACAATTTGCATTCTGTTTGTGAAGAAGCTTCATGCCCTAATTTATCCGAGTGTTTTAACCACGGCACTGCAACGTTTATGATCCTTGGCGATATTTGTACTCGTCGTTGCCCATTTTGTGATGTTGGTCATGGTCGTCCTTTAGCTGCTGATAAAAATGAGCCAAAGAAACTAGCACTCACCTTAAAAGACATGAAGATGAAATACGTGGTGATCACCTCGGTAGATCGTGACGATCTTCGAGATGGCGGCGCACAGCAATTTGCCGACTGTATTAGTGAAATTGCCGAACATGCACCACATACCAAGGTAGAAATTCTAGTACCAGATTTTCGTGGTCGAATGGATAGAGCACTTGAAATTTTGAACCAAAATCCACCACATGTTTTTAACCACAACTTAGAAACAGCTCCTCGTTTATATACCAAAGCACGTCCCGGAGCGAACTACCAATGGTCATTGGATTTATTGAAAAAGTTTGGTGAAGCTAATCCTGATGTTCCAACGAAATCAGGCTTAATGGTTGGTTTAGGCGAAACCAATGAAGAAATATTGCAAGTCATGCAAGATTTACGTGATCATGGCGTTACTATGTTAACTATAGGTCAATACCTACAGCCAAGTAGGGATCATTTGCCTGTTGAGCGTTATGTACATCCAGATGACTTTGATATGTTCCAAAAAGCAGCAATTAAAATGGGCTTTGCTCACGCAGCTTGTGGTCCATTAGTACGCTCAAGTTACCATGCTGATAAACAAGCTGCAGGTGAAGAAGTAAAATAAAAAACAGATAAAAGATACGAGTTACCTCTAGTAAAAATAATGCATACCAAGCATTTTACATGATAGTTACTCGTATCTAATTTTTAGATATACAACCTTCTGCACTACAACTTTCTCGTCTAAAGGACTTCACTAGACACTTATCAATTGAAAAGAATTACTTACCTCTTTAATTGCTTGTTGCATGTTTCTTTATTAAAAGAAACGTCTTCGGTTTAGCATGTCTAGCTCAGTTCAAATCCATTCTCGCTGACAAAGTACGATTAACTTTCATCGCTAACGTTATCTACTTTAATTCCCATAATCAAAAGCCATAAGCAAATGCCAATTTCACCAAAGGAAGATGGGTATCCAACAAAACTTGGAATATCCACGGTTGGGAAGAGTATAACGCCAGAAAACTTTATCAAATACCCTATGCATCCCAACATTAAAGCAATACCAAATATTTTAGGAAGATAGTTTGATTTAAAAGCAAGATAACCAAAAGGAAATAGCCATAGCCCCCAAAATACCTGAACAATGGACATTCCATTATAATAGGATCTTAACGCTAACATTACCTGTGTATGTAACTGTTCCATTTCAATTGGAGCTAAATATTCAGAGCCACTTAGCAGTGTAAGGATATCAAGCAGATTAACCGCATAAGAAAGAGAAAAAGGAACACTAACGACAGAAAGCACTACCATGATAAAAGCTACAGTTTGATTAACAGATTCAAATAACTTATATAAGATAAAGGGTAAAACCAAAAAGGTAATACTGCTGATAATACTAACAAAAACCCACAATCTAAATAGCGACTCACCATTCAAAATGTTATTAACAGTTGCAGCGGCATCACTCCAAACAACAAATTGTTTAGGTGCATACGCCAAATAAAATATGCCAGTCAATACCAGAATAAAGTAAGTAAAACCCGCTAATCGGGCGATTTTATTTTTCGACATAATTGTTCCTTATTAAAATAAATAACATCGTTTCTACATTCAAGATTGAGATCTTATGACACCACATCAGACTTTGTTTCTTTAGGCCAGTTCAATGCATACCAAACAATGATTAAAGTCAAAATAGCTTCAACAACCGCATACATTTTGTAAAAATACCATCCAGCAATAAAACTAATATAGGCTTGCATCAGCGTCATGATAAAACCGATAACAATGTTTAATACCCTGTTAATCCTTGCGGGTAAAAGTACCGATAAACAAATCATTAAGCTTGTTACCAATATAATTGAAGATAAGCCTAGTAGAGCCATTTGATCGCCTGAGCCAAAAATAGTCGTGCCATCTATCATCCCTTCAATCTTATTTGGCGTATAAAGCTCAAAATAATCGCAATAAATGTAAAGGGACATCACAGCTCCCCATAGCGCACTTAGTTTTAATTTGATATTGATTTTGAATTCTGATAATTGTGACAAAAGAAAATCTCCTGATTGTTTTTTAAGGTCTCATTTAGCATATCCTCATAAAGCAGTCATCATGCCAAAGCAGTACCTTATTGATATCTATAAAAATTTTATAAAATGTTTATGTAATCATTCTGTCTTACCCAATTATGGGAAAACATAAAAAGAGATTTTCCCATAATTGGGATAACTCCTTAGAGGAGTTATCACTTTTCAGTAGTGTTTATTATTGCGGAAGTCGTTTTATTAACTGTTCTTCGGAAGGGAGTTTATCGCTAAAGCTTTATTTATTTCAGCCTCATTTTATAACCTGTATTGATAGGTATTCTTAAGTAGATCATAGTGTTAAGAGAATATATCAACTCAACAAAACTCACGGATAATAAAGTCAGCACCTTAAACACGACACTATGGTGCTTGGGAAGTTAGACAAACAAGTTAGTTTGTCTAATTGAACGTATGAGTTCAAAGTAATTGTTATTTATCGTCGAATAGCAAATTTCGGTATGCTGATGGGCTATGACCAACTACTTTTTTAAATGCAGTATTGAATGTCGATTTGGAATTGAAACCAACATCGAAGGCAATCGTTGTAATTAACTTGTCTTTATCTTGTAATGCCTGCTTCGCTTCTTCTACCCGAAAGCCATTTACAAATTGAAAAAATTTGGTGTGCAAAAATTGAGAGAGTGTTTCTGAAATATGGTTTTCACTCACAGAGATACTTTCAGACAACTTATTTAGCGATAAGTTATCCTGCAAAAATAGCTTATCCTCTTTCATTACGTGTTCTAGTTTTGATGCAATCGCTTGCATTTTTTCAGAACTAAGTAAGGCAGTGCGAGCTTGGCTCTCACGAGGTAATCCTTTCTCAGATGTTTTAAGCGTTTTTTGACTTAGTGCCTTTTGTATAAAAATAGCTAATATCATTGTTTCAAAAATAGGCAACACAATCCCTGTTCCAAACCAAAACACTCTTAGAAAACCTAGCGCATATTCAACCGTATGCATAAACCATGCAGCGCCCCAAATGAACAACACAGGCCTAAACCACGCCAAAGATTGCTGCTCTATATCCGAAAAGCGCTCCATAAGTTGTTGACAATGCCTCTCATGAAGTTTTAACGCCAAAACTAAATAAAAAAAGGTGTAAAATAAAAACGCGGAGGTACTTGAAATACAAGTAAATACCGCTATTTTCCATAATTCTGGATCTCTAGTTGCTGGGTTGGCTAAAGCCAGTTTTTCTTCAGGGCTTATCATAAAAATAAAAGGAAGCATGGCAAGAAAAACAGCAATTGGACCAAATAAGGCTAATATTGACAATCGTTTATCCGATTCCTTATACGATGACATTGTAGCCTGAGCATAAAAATAGAGTGCAGGCCCTAGCAGTACTCTAAATGGCAAGTGAATCGCGGCCAAAGAGGGCGCATAAACATAGGCCCCTGAGTAAACAAATAGCTGTCCCCCAGAATGTAATAAGAGCAATAACAATAAAGCTTTTAAGAAAAAGTTTTGCTTTTCCTTAGGGCGATTAAAAACCTCTAATAAAGCAATTGTTGTCATTCCCATCATCAAGGAATATATAACTGTGGGGAAAACGTGGACCATTAAATTACCAAAGACAAAAATTGTTATCACTCCCTTTGATTATAAGATTAAATAACTTTTGAATCCAGATCTCGTCACGTGAATGTTCTACTACCACCGTTAATAGTCGTTATTAAATGTCACGCCAGTTTACTTATTGTATTAAGTCAAAAATTATCGGCATTACAACGTATTACCTAATGTTTTTTTGTAGGCCTAAGGGCGTAGCCTAACCCTAAGAATGCGATTGCATGTACCACATTGGTGTAATAGTCGAGTGACAAACCTCTCTCCATCCCTTGTAAAACACCAACGACTAACATTAAAGCCCACATCGCGACAGGTGCTGTCAACAAGTACCCTATTTTCCTCACTTTGTGTTTTAAAAAAGCGACTGCATTACTTACAAAGGCTAATACCATTGCTAGCATGAATAAAACTATAGATATTAGTAACCCTTGTGGCCCTGGCTGCGGGATCCCGTCACCAAATACCGAAAGAGCGAAGATCCATACAATTACAACACTGAGTGAAATACCAGCCAAGAAAACAAAGCCTAAACCACTTTTTGCAGTTAATGGTGTTTCTACTCGAGCCAATGGGTAGAGCTTAAATAGCCCTAAAACACTGAAAGAAAATGCAGTAACAGCGGGAATAGCAGGCCATAAAATAGACAGCTGATAGTTTGTAAACATGCGTATCCACAAAAGCGCTACGTTAATAAACATAAAACAACCGGCAATTAAGAAAAATCGCGCCCCCCACTGGCTACCAGTACAAGAACTTGTAGTTAACTTGTCCATTTATTATCCCCTCAGTAATCATTCAATTTGCATAATAAAATTGTAAATGTTGAAACTTGCGTTATGTACTTGGTTTTTTCTCAAGATTAAAACCTTTTACAAATAACCAGAATGGTAGTGATAACTCAAATAATGCCCCTGGAAGATACAACCATTGTCCCCCCAAGCTAACGGCATAAAAATCAAACATTATTTTTAAAAACAGTGCAAAATAGCCCACCATACCTAACACCGAAAACGCCCGTGGTACTAATCGAAACTGATAAAATGTCGCGCATAAAATAAAGCCACAAATTGACAAAGGGATCATGCCTAATTGAAAGTCAACATAACGTCCTTTTCTGATAATACTGGCCATCGTATGTAAATAATCTACATTGCTGGCTGTGGCCTCAATGAGTTCCTTACTGAGATTAACAAGCGATAATAATGCCGCAGCCCCAACAAGTAACATGATCGCTTCAATAAGTCTGAATGCAACATAACTAACTGCGACACGCTCACTGTATGGTTTAATTATGGGATAAATGACTATTGCCATACCGACAACAGCCGCTGAATTAATAAACTCCAACATTACTGCCGTTGTCACGGTGAACTTGTTGGGAAAAAGCTGCATTAAATAATCAGGAGAACTAAAAAACTCCCCAATAAGTGAACTCGCTGCCATGTATGAAAATGATGACATTAGCCAAAATACGCCGACTAAACGTGCAGCTGTTAAACTAGACATAGTGTACTTCCTCGTGGTTATAGATATTCAAAGTTTGTTGCCGCTTTATGGTTTGGCTCTTAACTTCGCTTATTGCATATTACTTATTGCTTAGGTAATTGGATAAGTGAAATATAGTCATTCATAAACGTGTTGTCGTTCAAATGGGCCTATTCGAACGCATTTATTTAACTATTTTGCCATGTATAGAAGTCATTACTTATACCAAACAGGTTATCTGATGAAGCAGCCACTACACATGACTGCTCCATTTCGTTGTCATTAACTTCAAATAACACCTATAAACTACCTGACAAGACCTTTAATAAGAATGGAGTGTAGCCAACCATGCCCATAATCATCGCCATAGTGATAACAAACAACACACCACTGGTAACATACTTAACACTATTGCTGCCTCTTTCCTTCGCGTAAAAATACAATTGCAACGTTAGTAGCGGTATAACATAACAGCCAAATGTCCACATATAAAAAAACGGGTCGCCAAAAGCAGGGTTCATTCCCAACATGTTTCCCGTTACTAGGTAGCTAAATGTACCGACTCTTAATATCCATTGAGCATTTGAGACAAAAAATAATCGTAAGGCCCATTTTCTGTGATTAGCAATATCCTTCTTAATCGCTAGGCGTACGGTTAAATAAGCAAACCCTAAAATTAAAAAGCCATTAATAGTTGTACCAATACCATTAAGTTTTATTGGGTCTGGGTCTCTTATCCACACTAAATAGAAGCCAGAGATAGCCAAGCAAAGCACCGTTGTTAGGTAAACATAACCATTAATTTTATGAAATTTTGGAAAGGAGTTTCGAACTTTGGGTATTAATTGCAATGCTCCACCAAAAGCTACTATACCTGCCCCCATAGCATGGGCAACAAATGCAAGGTTTCCGGAAAAATCTCCTGCACGGTAAGGAGTAACGCCAAAGCGTTCAAACACGACATTCCAATACTCCATATTATCGTTTATTAGTGAGGTTCCATAAAATCCCATAATGTAATAAAAGAAAAACCATTGTCCAAATAACGCCGTGACAAACCAAAATACAGTGGTGTATTTCAGCGATTTACTCGCTGATTTCGTGGTTGCACTTTTCTTCACCTTTGTTTGTTTTGTATCTAGAACCTCTCTTGCTATAGCTGAACCAGAATCAGCACCTTGTATGTTTTCCATTTTAAGCCCTCTTTACTACGACAGTGCCAAAGAGCATGAAGGTTCGGTGTTTCGAAATCGCCCGAATGGGCACATTCGGACGTTTTTCTTGAAAAAAACTGTATTTTCTATAATAAATTTTCCTCAAAAATTAGAAAACTGAGTTCAACATAGTAGCTTTAGGTGGCACAAAAAAAAGGCGAATCATTTCTGATTCACTTTTTTAAGTATTTAATGGGGAAATTAACAAGCCTAATTAAGTTCGTGACTTCATCTTGATACAGAAAATATATAAAGAGATATTTTTAACTTACTACAATAAACCTCAACTTTCAGTCTTCAGTTTTAGTTCTGCGCTAATCTTTCGCAATCCACCAGCCTCTTTATCACATCACCTTTATACAACGCAAAACTGACATTAAATAAAATCCGACTATGCTAGTCACTTGCAGCTCTCAAGCAAGCGCTATCTCGATAAGTTTTGTTGTAGTCACTTTTATTATTTTCATACTGCTTGCGCCAATAAGAGCAGGTTTCATTGTTAGTTGCTCTAACGGATTTTAACAACAAACGTTTACTTTCGCTTTTTGCTCGTGCTCTTTCATTTGCTAGTTGCCTAGCGACTCGATTTTTTTCTGCTTTAAGTGCTCTTTCTTCGGACCTTTTTTCATTTAATCGAGTCCGCTCTTCCCTTCGCTGTCTTTGAATATCATTGTAATTATCTTGATTTACATGCCAATATTGTTTTTTCTGGTTGTTTGTATCCGCTTGAGCTGATTGCAGCTCTATTTGCTGCTTTATTTTCTGCTGAATTCGCTCTCGGGTTTGAATTTGCAAATTAGCTACATTTTTTGAGTATTCTTCTTGCATTTGTAGATATTCTTCCTGCGAAGGAGTGTTCCAGCTTGCAACAATAAACAACAGTAAATTAGCAATAACTGTCGCGATCACCACTGTAATACCTAGCTTAAAATATTTAGATTCAAACAACTGAAAACTTCCTTTTTACTTACGAACGAGATGTATAGCAAGTATCCATTTTATATGACTTTAATGCACTATGTCAGCTTACTGCTGAGTATAAGTAATATAAACACCCTATCTGATATAATCAATCCACAATATGAACGAAAACTTTAACTTTTGTTCAACATCTAAAGTGAAGATAATCTATGTCAGCATGGAATAAAGGTAAACGTGTTGGTCAAAAGAAAGCATTTAAGCTCAAAGAAATTTAACCTATTCGGATACAGCTAGAGATTGAAAATAACCTATCAATTCCAAAAGAAACATAAAGTAACGGTAGCGTCACTCGAGTTATTGGCAGAAACCAATTATTTGGGTTTATTTCTCTAACTCGCTTTCACATCACTTCGAGTTGAACACAATACGATTTCAGTAAAATTAATCACTCTCGAAATAGATAGAAATATATATTATGGTTGATCACAATAAAAACATATTAAATTTATTTTGAGTCACTATAATAAAAATTTGTATCGCTTAATTAATAAGCACGTATTTAATTCAGTTAATATCAATGAAGATAAAAAGCTTAAGATGAATATAAATAAATTTACCCTTCTGAGTATTCTAATTTTCATATTAATGTCAAACATATCTTACGCATATTTATATTCGAAGGATGGTATTTGGGAAAATGAAAAACTTCAATTTTATATAACTGTTAAAGGTAATATATTTAATCGCTACCAATATACTAACTTAAGTTGTTTCAAAGGAGGAGCTGGATTTTTGCCATCTACAGGATTTATTTCAAAGAATAAGCTGAATGATTATTTTCCTTATTCCGTTATTGGCGATCAAATGACAATTAATAGACCTCAAGAAAATTTATTTGTTAAGTTAAGACGAGTTAAAAAAATGCCCTATGCATGTAAAGGAGAACCTGTAGATACAATAATGTCTAACTTTTATATTTTTTGGCAAACCATTAATGAAATTTATAGTTTTTCTCATTTAGAAAAAAATAAATGGTTAAAAGTCTTTCATGATCAATTACCTAGTTTAACTGATTTGGATATGCGATTATTTGAAAACAGATTGGAAGAAGACATTTATCTTTTAACAAAGTTTGAAGAGATACTTTATCAAGTCGCAGATCCTCATTTATTTATAATTGCACCTTCAGTACAAAAAACAATATTTGCTGACTCATCAAAAAACCATTTCCTTGATATATATAGTAATAAAGTATTACTGAAAAACTGGTTGCAAGTGCAAAGCGAAAAAATAAAAGGTGAATTTAAGTGGTTCGCTAACAATAATATTTTAGTGATAATACAAGACAACATTTTATACGTTAATGTTCTTAAATTAACGGGGTTAGGTGATACATTACAATATGATGAAAGTGCTAAAGAAAACCTAAAGTTGGCGACTAGCTATATTTCAAATAAACTGACACCTGATACAAAAGTGATAATTGATTTAAGATTTAATGATGGCGGTTCCGTTAAAGCGGCCAATGTAATAAGCTCACTATTTTCTAATACAAAGCAAGTTGTTACGTATATTCAATTAGAGAAAAACACAACAAAAGAGCCTTTGTCCTATAATGATGGCACAGGTATCACCCCATATTGTATTGCTATTTTAACAAGTAAATTTACGGCAAGTGCGGGAGAGTACTTAACTTTAAATATGGCCTCTCAAAACGGTTTTATTGTTGGAGAAAAAACAAGAGGAGCTTTCTCACCTGTAATACTAAAAAGCCTACCCAATAAATGGATTTTAGGTATTCCCCCTTTTGATACCTTTGATGGTAAATTTAGCCCTTTACCTGAAAGTGTAGGCATAATCCCACAAAAGGAGATTTCCTGGAACATTGAACCAGACAGTGACACATTCGATTTTAACTTAAATGAATATGCCTCCCATTGCAAAAAGTAAACTAACTTTTGTTAATATCATCTTGCAAGTCTAAACCCTATTGTAGATGATTTGAAGTTTGGTTTTGCTGCAGTTCTATAGCTGGGATGCATTTCAACTTTTTTGGAGTTCCAAGCACCTCCTCTTATAACTCTTCTTTGACAATCATCAAAAATATATGCACTGCCATCTTGATGAACACCAAGGTAATTATTTTTATAACAATCCTGAGTCCATTCCCAAGCATTACCATTGATGTCAAATAAACCAAATTGATTCTCTTTGAACCTGCCTACCTGTCTGTAGCTCTTAGGTTTTACTTTTAAACAATCTGCACATTGTGCTTGCTCTTTTTTCACTGAGTTCCCCCAAGGGTAGATCGATTTTATATTGGCTTTTGCTAGGTATTCCCATTCAGATTCTGTTAGCAGTCGGTAACTTTTTCCTGAGTTATTAGACAACCAATCAACAAAATTCATTGCATCAACCCAGCTAACATTTGTAACAGGATCGTCAACATGACCTTTTGAAAGACTTTTATTTGAGATTGTTAAATACTGATTAAAAATACCAACAGTCACCTCATATTTAGAAACACTAAATTGAGATATTTCCACTTCATGTACAGGCTTTGTATCTACAAAACCCGCTTTTTTAACCCCCATAAAATAAGAGCCTGAAGGAATTGTAATCATACTTTTTTCTATATCACTTATTATTGTAGATATTTTATTAGAAGCTGATATTTGTACTTGTTGATGATAATAATCGATTAAGGGAACAATGCTTTCATGATACAAACCGGTAATTTGTTTAGATTCAACTTTACGGGTAATTGATCCATACTCATCTAAAACGTATTGCTGCTTAGCAATTAGAGGATATTGGGATTCAAGCTCAATAATTTGTTGATAGCCCTGATATACATCTACTCCAAAATAGGCCAAATCATAGGCTTTATCGATTTTATCAGTGTAATTGGACGACTGCGCAATAGCCTTTTCATAGTGTTTTTCTTTGTGAAGAGTTTCAATTGCATGTATTTCAGCAACGATCTGTAAAGAGTCTTTTTCTGACAACGTATTATCAAGTTCCGTTATGATTTTATCGATAATGTATTTACGCTTTTTATCGGCTTGACTACCACTTTTGATCAGCCGGATCTGATCTACTTTTAACTTTTGTATCTGTTTACTATATGAAGCTAACTTACTTTGTAATTTTTCTATACTAATTTGCGAGGTTTGTTGAATAGCGAGTCGCTCATCTTCCGACTTGGGTAAAATACTGGTCACACTATTTACAATGAAATCGTTATACAAGGTAAATATTAAGATTAATGTACAAGTTAAAGTGATGATTACAGCACGAGGGCCTGATAGCCAAAAATGAACTGCGTTATGTTTGAGTTGCTTATTAAGTTCCTTTTTAAGTGTAGTTAGCTCATGAAAACGCTTCGAAGGCTCCTCATGTTTTGCTTTATTAACGACCCTTTCAACAGCTAATTTATTGGCGTAAACAGACTTTGATAATATGTTATCAATGATAACGCCAACAATATAAATATCAGCATATTTTGACTGAAAACTTTGAGACGCTTTTTGCTCTGGCGGCCTTACAATCGTTTTAGCAAGCCCTAATTGGTCTAATATAATTGATTTAAAAGATAAACTTATATCTTGGTTATTATTTATAAACACATCTTCCAAGCTTAATTTACCAACAATTTGGTATTGATGAATATAACTAAAAGTATCAATTAACTGGTTAATTAATGAAAATGCCGTTGCCGAGTTTAACGTTCTGTAGCTACTATCATTTAACGAAATACCTGAAGATATTTCTTCAGTCCAATAAATAGAATCGGTAATTTCATAATCAGCAATAGCCTTAATATTGTCATGCTGAAGTGATGTTATGTTTTCGAATGTTTTTTCTAGTTGATTTTTTACTGACTTTAATAAATGCTCTTCGCAAAAAAATAAAGTCACGTCTACTTTCTCTTGTGTATCGTAACCAGTGAATTCTTTTATGCCTGAATAAGAGGCACCTTCCTGTATATTGGTATAGCGTGATGGAAACGGATAATCAGCTGATTGTGCGCTTGATGTGACATTAAATACAGGGATATTGTCATTATTATTTGTCATATTTTATTGTTTTACCTAACCAAAGTTTATTTCATTGTGAGTGACATTTGCAGTTTTTAGATCTTTAACTTCTTTGATGTAATCTTGAACTTGATTTAGTTGCTCACTCACTTTAGATAACGACCTTTTAATAGACGATTCTTTTTCAGACATTAGTCTTTTCTCGGCTTGCAGTAAATCTTTCGTGACATCAGTATTATTTTTATTTAGCTCCTGATTTTTTTGTACAAGCAACTCTTTAAATTGACGCAGTTGTTCATTCAGTTCCCGATTATTTTCGCGTTCGATTTCACCAATAACTCGAATAAAATCGGTATGAAGTTGATCTCGTAACTTTTCAACTTCTTTTTCCATTGCTACCTTATCTTCTTTCTTCCATGCGAAAAAAGTGTAGATAAATGATAATAAAAATACGCCTAGGAAAATTCCCCCCATAAAAGAATAATCACGATAATTGAACCCAACCATCGAGCCAAAAATAGATAACGTCATCAGGATCATGAATACACTCTTCCGCCCTTCTCCCAAGCGTTTAAAGAAACCTCTCGTTGCTCTTTCACCTCTATACCTAGGTTTAATCTCCATATAATCTTTATGCTGTTCCATATTTAAATCAAGCTGCATATTTTCTAGTGCATCGTGCCACTCTGACTCAGTAATAAAAGGAGTTTGATTTTTTTCATCATTAAAAATTCCTTTTAGTTTCTCCATTACACTTTCATTCATTTTTTCACATTCAAACTGAATCTGCTGCCAGATATTATTTTTTATATGCTCAAATATATCTACATGAAAAGACAATATATGAGATTTGGTTTGCTCTTCGATATTAATACTTTCTTCATTTAAACTTGCTAATTCAGACTCTACAACTTGGAAGTAATACCCTCTGCCTACCAACCTATCTTTAGAGCTTTTTTTGCATTCTCGCTCGATACTTTTGAAGTGCCCCTGAAAATTGTTTAAACTATTTTCAGCTTGTTTGGAAGTTTCAATACCCTTTTTACTTACTTCAAAATTTTTAAATTCAAAATGACTAAGTAACAGTCGGTTAGTTAAATCTATTTCAGATTGACGAAGTAGCTTAGCTGTAGCCTCTAAGGTCGAATCAATTAAACTTAACTGATGCTGCTTTATTAGATACAACCTTTCTTCTTGTTGCTCGTTTGATAGATAACGAGGTAATTTCTGATTATCATTTACCCTGCATGCAGGAATGACTTTTAAACGCTCAATTAAAGAGGAGCTTAACCAAGGTTGTTCACTATTAGGCCCTCTGGTTTCTAAAGCCCAGGCAGAAAAATAATCAATGGCATCATTGAATAAATTAAATGCACCAAGTTGCTCTTCATCAAATCCTACATTCTCAGCCACCGCTACAATGCCCACATTGGAAAATGTATGTATTTGATTATATAAAGAGATATTGAGTAATGTTAACTTTTGCGAATCTATCAGTTGAATATCTAAAGGCTCTATTTCAATGTGTGGCTTAAGATAAATGACAACGCGGGAGTCAGGCGAAGCATTAACAATTTGGGGAGATACTTCGCTTATATTTGAAAACAACGTATTTTGTTGATTAATAACCAGTTGATTAACGTGTTTATTGATAACTACTCGACAACTATTAAAGTGCTGTATGCTTTTAACTAACTGTTCTGCAGAGAACCCCAATAGCACGCTCAGTACCTTTATTTCATCCAACAAATTACAAGTCAACAGATTAATTTTTAATATCTTTTTATCTAAACCATCTACACCTCCAGCTAACCTCTTAATAATCGACTCTACATTGCCAAGTTGAGGTAATTCTTTGCAAAGAAACTGGCTGTTAAGGTTTAATTGTTTTATTTTTTGCATATTTTCGCCAGTTTAAGACATTCTAAAATTAGCAGCACTCGCTGCAGCGCTTGCCGCCTCGGAGGCTGAATTCTGAGCTGCTTGAGCGGCTTCTTCAGCTTGATCTCTTGCCGTTTCAATAGCTTGGAGCAGTGTTTCAGCTTCACCTTTTAAAGTGTTGATTTCATCTTTCAGTGACCTCGACTCTTGTCGAAGTTCAACTATTTCACCTTTAAGCTTATCCGATTCATCTTTGAGCTCTTGCGTTTCATCTTTTAATTTAACTGTCTGGTTTTTTTCTTCAGAGGTTTCTTCTTTTAATGCAACCGCTTCATCTTTATTGCTTGCTGTTTCATCTTTTAAATCGACAGTCGTATCTTTTGTTTCTTCTGTCTCTTCTTTTAAAGCAAGTGTTATGTCTTTTGTGGACTCTGTCGTTACTTTTAATGAGTCTGTTTCATCTTTATTTTGGCTAGTATCTTGCGTTAGTGTTTTAGCATCACTGTTCAAAGAAGTAATTTCATCGGTGAGTCCAATTGATTTAGTATTTGAATCAACAATCATTTGTGCTGCTGGAAGGGCTGTTGCTTGAGCTGCTTCAGTTAATTGTGCTCCTGTTTGAGCCTGAGCTGCAAATGTGGTTGCTGAAGCTTCTTGTTCTTGAGCGTTTTGGCTTGAGGTTGTTGTTGTTGCTTCTAAAGAAGTAACATTCGCAGATTTTTCATCGACATTAGCTGACTTGTCATCGACATTGGCAGATTTATCATCAACGTTAATTGACTTGTCATCGACATTAGCTGACTTGTCATCGACATTAGCTGACTTGTCATCGACATTAGCTGACTTGTCATCGACATTAGCTGACTTGTCATCGACATTAGCCGATTTGTCATCGACATTAACTGACTTGTCATCGACATTGGCAGATTTATTATCAACGTTAATTGACTTGTCATCGACATTAGCTGATTTGTCATCGACATTAGCCGATTTGTCATCGACATTGGCAGATTTATCATCGACATTAGCTGATTTATCATCGACACTAGCTGATTTATCATCGACATTAGCCGATTTGTCATCGACGTTAATTGACTTGTCATCGACATTAGCTGACTTGTCATCGACATTAGCCGATTTGTCATCGACATTAGCCGATTTGTCATCGACATTGGCAGATTTATCATCGACATTAGCTGACTTGTCGTCGACATTGGCAGATTTATTATCAACGTCAGCCGATTTATCATCGACGTTAGCTGATTTGTCATCGACATTGGCAGATTTATCATCAACGTTAATTGACTTGTTATCGACATTAGCTGACTTGTCATCGACATTGGCAGATTTATCATCGACGTTAGCTGATTTGTCGTCGACATTGGCAGATTTATCATCGATATTGGTGGATTTTTCATCGACATTAGCTGACTTGTCATCGACATTGGCAGATTTATCATCAACGTTAATTGATTTGTCATCGACGTTAGCTGATTTGTCATCAACATTAGCTGATTTGTCATCAACATTAGCTGATTTGTCATCGACGTTGGTGGATTTGTCATCGACGTTGGTGGATTTGTCATCGACGTTAGCTGATTTGTCATCAACATTAGCTGATTTGTCATCAACATTAGCTGATTTGTCATCAACATTAGCTGATTTGTCATCGACGTTGGTGGATTTGTCATCGACGTTAGCTGATTTGTCATCAACATTAGCTGATTTGTCATCGACGTTGGTGGATTTGTCATCGACGTTAGATGATTTTGCATCGACATTAGCCGATTTGTCATCGACATTGATGGATTTATCATCAACATTAGCTGACTTGTCATCGACATTGGAAGATTTATCATCGACGTTAGCTGATTTGTCATCAACATTAGCCGATTTATCATCGACTTTAGCTGACTTGTCATCGACATTGGCAGATTTATCATCAACGTTAATTGATTTGTCATCGACGTTAGCTGATTTGTCATCAACATTAGCTGATTTGTCATCAACATTAGCTGATTTGTCATCGACGT
>Ga0209396_1000418_pt1 | contig 51569 bp, 49 predicted proteins | sample GOMGulsemesocosm_6_FD_184638 | JGI IMG/M metagenome (GOLD analysis project Ga0209396, IMG submission 184638) | Methane-oxidizing microbial communities from mesocosms in the Gulf of Mexico - GOM8C Gulf of Mexico (SPAdes) (version 2) | ecosystem: Environmental > Aquatic > Marine > Cold seeps... | reverse complement strand
ATTTACCGCAAGAAGTGCACCTAAACCCTGAACGAGAAATCGTCAAAGTTGAGAGTGCATAACGTAGTGATCGCGACAACTAGTTTGACAAACACCGATCCCAATTTGCCGCCGTTTATATGACTCTATTGATAGGTTTATTAGCTGGATTGTAATACCCTAAAAGTACTAATTAATCTTATCTTTCATTAAAATAAGAGAGTAATCGAGTGGATATGGATGAATTTAAAGAGAAGTTAGAGAAAAAACTATTTGATGTTGAACATGCGATCAATATTTATGCAAGTAGTTGTTGTACATTTCCAGCGGAGTGTATTTATGACAAAAATATACTAAAACAATATGAAAATATTATTAAGTCTTGTCATATATATATGATTGGTTACCTGTCAAAGGCAACTCTCATTAAAATTGAGCAAGAAGACACAAAGTTGAAATTTGAATATAAAATTTCAGGGTGTACACAGTTTACTTATTTAGACTTACCTGAGAATTATACGCTTTTTTTTGATGATACTGGATATTATGTTCGAGATGATAAGGGTCACAAACGTTTTATTCCAGAGGAGTACATTAATGCTGAGCTTTCACAATATCTTGAGTTTGATGTTCGTTATATTGGTCAAGCATATGGTAAAAATGGAAATCGTAATGCCTTAGATAGGCTTTTAAATCATGAAACTCTACAGAGGATTTCGTTATCAAAAAAACCAGAAAATACAACGTTGTCATTGTTGCTTCTGAAAGTAGAACCAAATACTCGACTAATAACAGCAATAAATCCGTTTGCTAGAAATAAAGATGTTGATGGTATTAGAATTAAAGCTGGGTTAAATAAGTTGTTTAATACAAGTGAACAAGAGATGATTTCGTTATATGAGGCGTCTTTGATACGTTATTTTTATCCTCAGTTCAATAAAGAATTTAAAAATAGCTTTCCTTCTACTAATTTGAAAGTACTTCAAGATTGCTATAACAAGGATTTTTCAGCTGTGTTTGCTGAAATTAATGTTGAAGGAATGCCATTTAAAATAGGTTCGGAGAAAGTAGCTGTATCTCATGAGCATTGTGTACCACATTATTTATATGATGATTTGAAAAGGAAAGCATTTTTCTATGGTGAATAGTGCCGTGATCTCCATTCGCTACTTTGTCGCCATTTTGCCGCCATCTTCTTTCTTTTTTGTCTGTTAGTATTTTTATTTTCAGCCCCTCCCCCCATTAGGGGCAAAGGGGTTTAAAGACCTCGTTCCTTTAACTTATAAATGCTCAGTTCATTGATTAAATGCCACAAACAAGAAAGCCCCGCATTCTGCAATGCGGGGCTTTTTCGTATCTAGGTTAACCAATTACAGGGCTGAGTTGTGATTGGCTAACCTGTTTTTCTTATTACAACTTTTTTATTACTATTAAAGTAGCGTACTCATGACTGCGGCAATCATGCCGTAAACAATCATTGGAATGACAGTACGTTTGATGATGTAACCTTCTTGGTTTGAGATACCTAGAATAGTCGATACCGCGATAATATTGTTAATACACACCATATTACCCATAGCGCCACCAACAGATTGCAGGGCTAGAATCGTGGTTTCTGGTAAACCAACGGTCGTTGCAATCGTCTGTTGAATACCGCCAAACGTCAGGTTTGATACCGTAGCTGAACCAGAGAAGAACGCACCCAGAGCACCAAGGAATGACGCTGCATACTGCCAATTTGTCCCCATGAAGTCTGCGAACGCCATACCAATGATTAGGATTGGTGAGTTTTCACCGCCTGCCATCATCATTTTCACCATGATCAATGCACCGATTAAGGTAATGAATGGCATTTTGATACGTGAACCCGTTTCAGTGAATACTTGCTTAACCATGCCACCTTTGAGTTTTAACAGTGGGATAGAGATCAATACAACCAGTAAGAAAGGAATTAACGCGGGTACGTATAGCGCTTTATAAGCCCATGCCACGTTGGTTCCAAAGATACTGCTTAGTTTAAAGATAAGCGCTTGGCTGATGCTGAAATCACCGAGTGAACCTAAAGACACAGACAGCATTTCCGTTGCATCTGTTAGCATCGATTTAATGCCAAGTTGCTTAATACGCGTCACAATCAAGATAACGATGAGCAAAATAGTTGGTAACATTGCTTTAAAGAGTACCGCTGGCGCAATATTATGCTCTGTTTTGCTGCCATTACTGTCGGCTTTATTTAAACCTAAGTTCATTTTCGCAAACATGATTGATAATGATAGACCGATTGCACCGCCCACTAATGAAGGGAATTCATAGTTCCATTGTGCAATCAGGAAGTAGGGTACAGTACAAGATAAGATACTGAATAAAATGAAGAAGTAGTTACGACGAATTTCATTCCAGCTCACCACAAAACGCAGGGCAATCACTGGAATAACCAAGGCTGCGATAAAGTGAACAATGGCTGTTTGGCGGCCAATTTCTAATAAACCCGCGTCATCAAAACCGAGTCCTGAGAAACCAAACCATGTTGGTGTACCTACGGCGCCAAATGATACTGGCACTGAGTTCATCACCAAGGCCAGCATGGCGACTTTCAGTGGATTAAAACCCAGACCTACGAGGATCGGCGCGGCAATCGCTGCTGGCGTACCAAAACCTGAAGCACCTTCAATCATGAAGGCAAATGCCCAACCAATAATCATCAGCTGCGCAACCTTGTTGCTGCTAATGCCTTCTAGCCAATGGCTAATGGTTTTCTCTGCGCCTGATAAACACATCATGCGGTTCATCAAGATGGCACCCGCAATAATTGAGATTGGGGTGATTGCGGCTAAACTGCCTGACACAATATTTGCGCCCAGTAAGGTTAGGTCGGTTTGAAAGTAAAATATTTGCAGGGCTGTTACGAGTGCTGCTGTTAAAGGCAATGCGATATAAGAAGGTACGCCATTCTTTTTCGTCATCATCCATATAAGCAATACTATCGGCAATAAAGCCAAAATCAAAGACATCATAATGATCACTCCATGTGACTTAATACATGAAATCTGTTGCTAAACGCATCTCATGTATTGAGTCTGATAAATATGACTACTTTATTAAAGCAAGTGTTAAAACAAGTGTTAAAAACCTGCGCTAAAAAATAATCGTGTTAAAAGTCGTGTTAAAAATTAATTCACAGTCGCCTAATAGTTTTTGTAATTTGGCTCCTATGTGGCGAAATATTGTAAGAGCTTCCCTTTTAAACACTATGTCTCTTTATAGGTATGCAATTGTTTAACATATGATTTTATGTGACATAAATATGAATCTTCAAGAAATGTAAATATTACTTTTTGTTGTTTTTCAGGCGTTTAATTGTTTATGTTTTTTAAATTATTACTGATTGGCACACAATTGGAAACAGTGATTGTCATAATACCCATTAATAAAGTGGGTGATTGCGTTATATTTTGCGCTGGTTTTCTGGGTTGTTGTGGGAAATTTAAAATTGTAAAAATAATTTTGGTGAAAAATTACTAACATTTAACCAAAGTTTCGCTATTTATTGCTTCTTTTGGTTATTTTATTACTGTTTTCTTATTTACGAGTCATTAAATTTAAGGCGGTACTTTTGTGCGGTCGCTCATAATACTTTATGAGTATTTATTGGTGGTTTTCTGCTGTGGTGCTGTAATAGCCTGCGATCTCGGCCAATCGGCAAGAATTGTATTTCAGCTAATATCGCACATCATTGTTTCCATTGTTCACCCAATCACTTTGGTTGTAATTCACCAGTTATGTATTTAACTGTTGTTTTTAAAGTGTTTTAAGTTTTTAACAAATATCACACATCACACAAGTTCTATTATTAACCGGTTTAGAGTGACTAATCACATTCGTTTTCAGCGCATTGAACTTATATCATTAAAGAAAAAAACTACTTCCGTGAGCAAGGTGAAATGATGAAAATAAATCTTTTTGTGACCTGTCTGTGTGATGTCATTAAATCTGATGTTGCTAAGAAAACAGTGTTGCTGTTAGAGCAATTAGGCTGTGAAATTGTCTTTCCAGAGCAGCAAGGCTGTTGTGGGCAACCCTCGTTAAACAGTGGTTATATTGATGCCAGTAAACCGGGCATGAAGTCATTAATTGAAACATTTGAAGTCAATGATTTACCGATTGTTACTCCAGCTGGGTCGTGCGCCGCAAGTATCAAAAAGTATGCTGAGTATCTTGCCGATGAGCCGGAATGGGCGGCGCGTGCTGAAAAAGTCGCAGGGCGTTTGTTTGAGCTAACGCAGTTCATCGTTAATGAATTAAAGGTGGAAAGCGTCGGTGCAAGCTTACCGGGGCGCGGCGTTTATCACCCATCTTGCAGTTTGATCCGCAAGCTGGGTGTGCGCGAAGAGCCGCTAAAGCTGTTAAGTAATGTGGCTGGTCTTGAACTAGTCGGCATTAAGAATCAGGAAACCTGCTGTGGTTTCGGGGGCACTTTCTCGATAAAGATGGCGGAAATATCCGGTGAAATGGTCAAAGAGAAAGCGGCTAATATCAATGCGGTAACGCCAGATTATTTAATTGGCGCAGATGTGAGCTGTTTGATGAATATTGCTGGGCGCTTATCGCGCGAAGGTAAAGAGGTTAAAGTGCTACACATAGTCGATGTGTTAATGAGTAATATGGCAGGTGATCTCAGTCAGTCTGTAAATGCTCATGCTGCTGTTGCAAATAATGACAGCGCGAACCTTGCTGTGGAGGTTAAATAATATGTCGATGAAAACCAGTGATGTGATATTTAAGCAACGCATTAAAGACCAGATGCAAGATGGCTTTATGCGCAAATCAGTTGCCAATGCCCAAGAGCGTATGTTTACTAATCGTCAGCTTGCTGCCGATAAACTGGGTAACTGGGATGAGTGGCGTGAAAATGGTGCGCATATTCGTAATCATGTATTAGATAATCTCGATTATTACCTGCATCAGCTAAGTACAAATGTGCAAAAAGCTGGCGGTCATGTGTTTTTTGCTGAAACAGCGCAGGAAGCGACAGATTATGTTGAAGGTATTATTCAGCAGAAGAATGCCAAAAAAGTGGTTAAATCGAAATCCATGGTGACAGAGGAAATTGGTCTTAATGCGGTTATTCAACGTAACGACTGTGAAGTAATTGAGACCGATTTAGGTGAATACATATTACAAGTGGATGATTGCGATCCGCCGTCGCATATTGTGGTGCCAGCCTTACACAAAAACCGTGAACAAATTCGCGATGTGTTTGCTGATAAAATTGGTTATGACGGCAGCTCCGATCCGGAAGAAATGACCCGTTTTGTGCGTGAACATATTCGTCATGATTTTATTGAAGCTGATATCGGCATTACCGGTTGTAACTTTGCCGTAGCAGAGTCGGGTTCAATTAGTCTTGTGACCAATGAAGGTAATGCGCGTCTTGCGACATCGCTGCCGAAAACCCATATAGCGGTAATGGGTATGGAACGCATGGTGCCGACTTTTGAAGAGCTCGATATCATGGTGAGTTTATTGTGTCGTAGCGCGGTAGGTTTACCATTAACAGGTTATGTTACGGCGATCACTGGGCCGAAAGAGTCGGGTGATGTGGATGGTGCGGAAGAGTTTCATTTAGTTATTCTTGATAATGGCCGTTCGGATATTCTCGCTTCGGAGTTTAAAGATATTCTGCGTTGTATTCGCTGTGCTGCTTGTGTGAATACTTGCCCTGCTTACCGCCATATTGGTGGCCAATCTTATGGTTCGATTTATTCTGGGCCTATTGGCGCGGTGTTGTCGCCATTATTAGGTGGCTACGATGATTTTCAAGACCTGCCTTATGCCTGCTCATTATGCCAAGCTTGTAATGATGTGTGTCCGGTTAAGATCCCACTCTCTGATTTAATTCTCAAACACCGCAATAAAATGGTGGTTAAGAAGATCACACCATTGGCTGAGCGTTTTTCAGTGTCTGCATTTACTTACCTTAATGCCAGTCCTAAATTGTGGGGCATGGGCATGAAAATTGGTGCGAAGGTCGCTGGTAAAGTGATTCGAAACGGTAAGCTACCGATTAATGTGGGGGCGATTGCCGAATGGACGGAAGCGCGAGACTTACCAACGCCGGATGGCGACTCATTCCGCAGTTGGTTTGCGAAACGTGATAATAAAGGAGAAAAATAATGGCGGCTTTAATACATAATCGCGATAGTTTTTTAGATGGCTTAGCCGCTAAATTAGGACGTGAGCGCAATACGCAAGGTGTTGAGCGTACACCACTGCCGCATAACTGCCATCACGATGTGATGGCAGATTATAGCCAAGCTGAATTGGCCGATGAACTGTTGCAATATGCTCAAGAAAAACTGGGTGCACTCGCAATACAATGCAGCCAGTCTGAACTGACTGAAAACCTTGCGGCTTTGTGTGATAGTTATATTGGCAGTGATCAAGACGATAAGAATACGAATGATAGTCGGACTGAGAAAATCGTTGTTTCGGGTGATCAAAGGCTGGCCCAGTTGAACATCAGTAATGAACTTAAATTACGTTTTAATGATGTCTATGTGTGGGATAAAGATCAAGCCAGCAAAGAAAACGTCTATCAAGCAGAGCAAGCGCGTGTTGGTATTGTGTTTGTTGAACAGGCATTAGCTGAGTCTGGCACCATGGTATTGCACAGTAACGCGAGCTTTGGTCGCAGTGTAAGTTTGCTGCCACAAGCATCAATATTTATTATCCCGCAAAGCCAGATTGTGCCGCGCTTAACCCAAGCTACTCGTCGTTTACATGACCTGGCGAGGGCTGGTGAGCGTATACCGTCTTGTATTAACTTTATTTCCGGCCCCAGTTCAACGGCGGATATTGAGCTGATCAAGGTGGTGGGTGTGCATGGCCCAATGCATGCTGCTTATATTATTGTTGATGATATGTAATACTGCGGCAGTGATGAGTAGCGACGAACGTGTGACAACTGTATTTTATTATTACAGTTGTCCTTTCTATTTACAGAGGTACAGTTATGCCACAAATTGATGATCTGGTGTTATTTACCCAAGTGATAGAGTTGGGTTCATTCAGTAAAGTTGCCGCTGTTAATAAGGTGACTAAATCTGTGGTGAGTAAAAAAATTAGCCGCCTAGAAGAAGATCTCGGCGTGCAATTGATTTTTCGTACCACGCGAAAACTGACGCTAACTGAAGCAGGGGAGATGTTGTTTCACCGTGCTAAGGGGATTTCTCAAACTGCGAAAAACGCGTTTGATACGGTGACCAGTTACAGTGAAGTGTTAACGGGTCATATTCGTATGTCTGTACCAACAATTTCTGGTGAACTTTTATTGGCGAATGCGGTGGCAGAGTTTAGTGACAAACATCCTGGTTTAACCGTAGATATGTCGATGGATAATAACTTCGTTGATCTAGTCGCAGGCGGTTATGACTTGGTTATTAGAACTGGTCATTTGGAAGATTCCAGCCTGATTGCACGGCATATCTTCAATTCACGTTGGATGATCTGTGCTAGCCCTGAATATATTGCACAACATGGCGAACCACTATTTCCTGAACAACTAGACCGCCATAATTGTTTGGGTTATACCTGCCAAAGCACGGGCACACATAACTGGCTGTTTAGCCGAGACGATCAGCAATACACTGTCAAAGTGACGGGTAATTTCACCGCCAATAATGCGGCTGCACTCAAGCAAGTGGCATTAAATGGCAAAGGGTTAGCTTATTTACCCAAGTGTTTAATCTACAGAGAATTAGAGGCCAACCAGTTGGTGGAAGTGTTGCCACAACAAACTGCGAAAGTGATTGGTATATACGCGGTATACCCTTATACCCGCAAGCCAGCCAAGAAAGTCCAAATGCTGATTGAACATATCCGCAGCAGTTATTTGGATATGAAGAGCTGCTTTTAAATTATATTGGCGGTGAGTATGAGGCGTTTTTTGATCTAGATAGTTAGTGGCATTATTAACTGCATTTAATATTAAATAATAGATGAAAATATTAGTGGATGTATTACAATCCACTTCCATTTTTTGAAGTGATTAAAATTAATGATTGATTTTGCTATTCTCCCTCTTTACCTAACCGCAATCGTTGCGCTGTTGCTAATACCTGGCCCTGATATGCTATTGATTGCTAGCTCAAGTTTGAGTTACGGCAAGAAGGTCGGTGTATTCGCTAGTTTAGGGACTGCGACATCGGGGGTTATTTTAAGTATTCTCTCTGCTGCGGGGGTATCAGCGATGATCGCCATGAGCCCGATGGCACTTGAAGTTTTGCGTATGCTCGGTGCCGTTTACTTATTGAAAATGGGTATTGACTGTATTCGTGCCGGTAGTACTGATGCACCGGAAGTCTCGGCGCAGAAAAATTTAGCAAAATCACTTTATTACAAAGCGATCTTCAATAATCTGTTAAATCCTAAAGCACTGCTCTTCTTTGTTTTATTTTTACCTCAGTTTGTTTCGACAGATATTGTTGCGTCTTCAGCTACGCAGATGTTTGCGCTGGGTACCTTGCTTAATGTGGCAGGTTTAACTTTTAATGTGTTATTGGTTTTCGTGGTGAGTAAATTAGGTCAATCATTGCTAACTAACAGTCGTTTTCAGATGTATCAGAATAAAGTCATGGGCAGTGTGTTCTTGATTTTGGCTGCATGGTTGTTGTTCTCACAATTGCCAAACCCAGTGGCTTAAGTTGTTCTTAGTTTGCTCTAAAGCGAAAAAGGCGATGACATTCATCGCCTTTTTCGTCTCTGCTATTTGGCTCAAGTCTAATCTTAACCTTAATTTTAAGATAACAGTGTTTCAATTTCTTGCTTTAAAGTGCGGATAGCTACAATAGCTGACGGTTCGCCCTTCGAAAAATCAAATTGCTTATCATTGAGCGCGCACACGGTGCCAATCACTTCATCATTACTGAGCAATGGCACGCCAAAATAAACCCCAAGACCAAATTTAACCAGATCTTCAACTAACAGTTCTGCTTTATCATTAACTACGCGTTCGCAATACAACTTATGGCAACCTGCTTGCACACTCTTCGGGCCTTCATCGCCAGCATTGTAAATAGGCTGCTTATTGGCAGCGAATACGATCATTGAGTTGGGAGTCGATTGCATAATTAGTAGAGAATGCAGACCAAACTGTTGATCTTGTATCTGAGAAAATGACATAAGCAGTACTCTTAATACATAGCATTAACTGAAGGGTTATTTAATTTAAAGCTGTGAAGTTTTTAGTTTAAATCACTATTCCCGTTAGTGGCTTGCTAATGCTGGTGGAAAAATGTGCAGAAAAAGGTGATGGTAATCACGATATATGCTAGACTGCGCCGCAATTGAATGGTCAGCTATTTAGATACAAGAACTGATTACATTCACACTCAATTAGCTATTTTTTCTTTGACTATCTGGTGACATCTTGATTTCTACAGCAAACATTACTATGCAATTTGGCGCTAAGCCACTTTTTGAAAATATCTCAGTTAAATTTGGTGGCGGTAACCGTTACGGTTTAATCGGTGCGAATGGCTGTGGTAAATCAACATTCATGAAGATCTTAGGCGGCGATTTAGACCAAAGCTCTGGTAATGTAAGCCTTGATGATAACGAGCGTCTAGGTAAATTACGTCAGGATCAATTTGCATTCGAAACTAACACAGTACTTGATACTGTGATCATGGGTCACGCAGAAATGTGGGCTGTGAAAGAAGAACGTGATGCTATTTATGCTAACCCAGAAATGACTGAAGCAGATGGCATGCGTGTTGGTGATTTAGAAAGCGAATTCGCTGAGATGGACGGCTACAGCGCTGAATCTCGTGCGGGTGAACTACTTATCGGTGTTGGTATCCCTGTAGATCTACATTACGGCCTAATGAGTGAAGTTGCTCCAGGTTGGAAACTGCGTGTACTACTAGCACAAGCACTGTTCTCTGATCCAGATATCTTACTACTTGACGAACCAACGAATAACTTGGATATCGCCACGATCAACTGGTTAGAAGAAACACTGAACGAACGTCAAAGTACTATGATCATCATTTCGCATGATCGTCATTTCTTAAACAGTGTTTGTACGCACATGGCTGACCTAGATTTCGGTGAATTACGTGTTTACCCAGGTAACTATGATGATTACATGTTTGCTTCTGCACTAGCACGTGAACAACTACTAACAAGTAACTCTAAGAAAGAAGCACAAATGGCTGAGCTTAAAGCCTTTGTTGCCCGTTTCTCTGCAAACGCATCGAAAGCAAAACAAGCATCATCTCGTGCTAAACGTCTGGATAAAATCGAGCTTGATGAAGTGAAAGTATCTAGCCGTCAAACTCCGTTCATTCGTTTTGAGCAAAGTAAACAGCTTTACCGTAATGCATTAGAAGTGCAAGGCATTGAAAAAGGCTTTGATGAAGGTCCATTGTTTACTAACTTCAAGAGTATGGTTGAAGTGGGTGAGCGTATCGCCATTATCGGTACCAATGGTGTAGGTAAGACCACATTAATGCGTACGTTAGTAGATGAGTTGAAACCAGATGCTGGTGAATATAAATGGTCTGAAAACGTAAACATTGCTTATTATGCACAGGATCACGAATCACTATTCGAAGAAGATCTAACGCTAATGGAATGGATGAACCAGTGGAAAGAAAAAGGCGATGACGATCAAACTGTTCGTGGTTTCCTTGGTCGTCTATTGTTCTCTAACGATGACATTAGCAAGAAAGTAAGCGTACTTTCTGGTGGTGAAAAAGGTCGTATGGTTTACGGTAAATTAATGATGCAAAAACCAAATGTGTTATTAATGGATGAACCAACTAACCACATGGACATGGAATCAATCGAAGCATTGAACATGTCTCTTGAGAAGTATGAAGGTACATTACTGTTCATCTCTCATGACCGTGAATTCGTATCAACAGTTGCAACACGTATCTGGGATATTACGCCAAACGGTATTGTTGATTTCACTGGTACTTACGAAGAATACATCGCAAGCCAAAAATAATGTAGCCTGATTTATCAGACTGAAAAGCCAGTAACAAGCAATTGTTACTGGCTTTTTTTATATTTATTAAGTGGTAAATTATTTATTTTGATTTGTGTGATTGGTTAAATAACGAATTGTTAGTTAGGGTGATGTAATGAAAAAGTTTCTTGGTTTTATGTTGTTGAGCTTCGGCTTAAATGCCAACCCGTTCATTGCTACAGATAATACTGTAAAGTTTAGTGTTAACTGTGTAAAAACTAGTGGTGAAGTAAAAGTCAAATTAATTGATACTGCCAAAGCGCGTAATCTAATGATCACAAGTTTAAATCATAGCCCTATGGTGAGTAATTTTAGCTTTGGAGTTCAAAACGGTACGATTCACTATGATAATCAATCTTTCAATGGCTATGTGAATAATTGTAAAAATGACGTTCTAAATAAGAAAAACAATAATGCGAAATTTGCAGCTAAGTTACAAAAAGCAAAACGCGAGCAGCTTGCAAGAATGCAGTCAGTATACGCAGTAAAGAAGGTATGTTTATCACAACAAATCTGTCTACCTATAAACTAGCAAGACAGATTGATGAAACTCATTATTTATATTTACATATATCTGGATTAGCGGAGTTTCAGCCCATCATTTTAGAGTCCGAACTATTTCACCGCGAAGGTTTTAACGGTAAAAAACAGTTAGATGTTATCTTTTATGGCATTTCATTTTTTGATGGAATTGGGCAAATTATTCAATTAACAGAGTTATAGTATTAGTGATGTGCATTAAGACAATTCCTGCACCTGCAAAAAACACCCTGGCAGAACTGAATTGGCAACTTGTGAATATTGAGGTCGGTATTATTCCATTATTACTGTTGTGTGTGATGATAGGTTACTACATTATAAATCGTTATATTATTAATCCAATTGTGCTGATATCAAATGAAATTAAATGTTATCGATAACCGCCCACCATTGATTATTTGTAAGCAACAACAAGATGAGAATATCGACTTTAACCGCAGTATTGATGGGCTCATTGTATTCCCGTTATTAGGTAAGCGGTTTATTAAAGTTGTATACAAGGCCTTAGATATCGCAAACAAGAATAACTTAAAAAAGCAGGGTTTATGGTTGCGCTAGCCAATGATGGGTTTACCGCCACCGAAGCTATTCGTGAGTGGGAACTAGAACAGACCAAAAAACGTTTACCTATTATTGCTTTAACTGCCAGTGTATTTGTGGAAGATATCGAGAAATGCTACCAATCTGGTATGGACGATTACGTAGCAAAACCTTTTAATAAAGAATTAGTTTTTGAGAAAATAGCCACCTATACCTAATGGATACGGGAGGTTATAGTCACTTAACCTCCCGTAAAACATAAAAGCAGCCTGTCGATATCACAGCAAGTTACACAGATTGGCTACTTTTATGGAACCGCGCACTAAGCTATCGCAGCAGTGATCTCTGGTGTTGTAACTTCCGTTTTAGTTGTGTAAATAGCTCGTAAATTTTTAACCACATGTTCACGAGTAATGATGCCAACCAGTTTGTTATTATCAATAACAGGTAGGGTATAAGGTTTGTGAATTTTCATGCTGCGAGCGCGGTCGGTAACAGATAAGCTAGTTAAACTGGTCGCAAAGCCCATATCGCTGACCGGATAGAGTTTCTCTTTGTCGATGGCATAGAATTCAGCCAGTTGTAATAAAGTATGTTGTGGTGAAATGCTCATTACATCAGGACGCATTAAACTGGCAACTGTACGATCTGATTCCGGTAAATAATCTTCACACCATAATTCCACTAGTACGTCATGTTCTGAGAAGAATCCTAATACCTGCTGGTTTTTATTCACCACAATCGCACCGGTTAGATTACGATTCATTAGGTTATCCAGCGCCACTGACACTGGCGTTTCTGGGCTTAATGTATAGCATTCTGTGTTCATGATTTGATGTACGTATTTGTTAGCATCCATGGTGATGTAATCCTTTGAAGATAATGGTGTAAAGGGAAAAAGAGACGCAAAATTGTTAGTCACTGTCTGCACAGTTTTTAATTGCGGACGACTGAAAATAGTCCAATAAGCTAAGCCAACCATGACCGCACCACCAAAGATGTTGCCGAGTGTCACCGGGATAAGGTTGGCGATGATGAAGTTACTGATGGTTAGATCTGCAAACTGTTGTGGGTCGACGGCTATATCAGCCCAAAATGTCACTGGCGCAAAGTTCTTAATCGCAATGCCTAATGGCACCATGAACATATTTGCCACACTGTGTTCAAAACCACTGCTGACAAACATGGCAACAGGTAAGATCACCATCATGGCTTTAGTGAGCATATTGTCGCTACAGAAGGTAAGCCAGATAGCGAGGCAGACAAGTAAGTTACACAAGACACCTAATGCGAAGGCCTCTAATGGCTGATGATGCAGTTTATGCTGGGCTATATTCAGCGCGTTTAAGCCCCAAACACCGGCATCATTTTGGTACATGGCTGCGGAAAATACCAAGGCCAGTAATAACATCGCCCCGATAAAGTTACCGAAATAAACCTTTAACCAGATTGCGCCCATCTGCAGCAAAGTGATTTGTTTATTGGCTACCGCTATTGCCGAAAGTACGGAGCTAGTAAAAAGCTCACCACCGGTGATCACCACGAGAATTAAACCCATACTGAAAGCTAAACCGCCTGCAAACCGACTTATTCCCCAGCCTGTTGCGGTATTGCCCGTGGTTACCGTGATATAAAATACAAATGCCAAGCCGATGAAGATGCCAGCCATAATTGCTAAGCCAATTACAGTACTGGTTTTTTTCTGCGATTTACTGAACGCATATTTTTCAGCTTGCTGCATCATCTCACTCGGACTGAACTGGCTAACGCCTTTGTCGTTAATGCTCGAGACCATTTTTTCTCCTGCTTGTTGTTAGTGAAAGAGACTTCGCTAAGAAAGGTCTAAATATTCTCGCAATATGCTCATCTCGGTTTCAGATTATGACTTTTTTATTCAAAGGTAAAATTGATTGTTTTTAGTTTCCAAATCAATTTTATTGATGTTAATCTAGAGGTTTTATTAACTCTAAATAGATATGTTTATTCTGAGTTATCAGCTTTCGAGGTTACGGTCGATAAAGTTAAATCATTGAGGGATTATGAGATATTCATTAAAGCAATTGGCGGTATTTGATGCTGTTGCAACGACTGGCAGTGTCGGTAAAGCAGCAGATAAACTGGCGTTAACTCAGTCTGCAACCAGTATGTCCTTAGCACAGCTAGAAAAGATGTTAGGGCGTTCACTGTTTGATCGCCATGGCAAAAAAATGACCTTGACCCACTGGGGTATATGGCTACGTCCTAAAGCAAAAAAATTGATACATGATGCGCAACAAATTGAATTGGGGTTTTACGACCAGCATCTCGTGAGTGGAGAGATTGCGCTTGGAGCCAGTCAAACAGGGGCTGAACACCTAGTACCTAACCTTATCAGTATTATTGATAATGACTTTCCAGAAATGCGAATTAGCCTAGGTGTTAAAAATACGACAGGTATTATTGATGGCGTTTTAGATTATAAATATGATTTAGGCATCATAGAGGGGCGCTGTGATGATAGCCGTATCCAGCAAGAAGAGTTATGTCGAGACCACCTAATTATTTTCGCTGCAGCGCATCATCCTTATGCCAAGCATAAAGTGGTGAGTTTGGCGCAATTAGAACAAGCGCGCTGGGTACTCAGAGAAAGTGGAGCAGGTACTCGTACGATTTTTGATAGTGCTATTCATGATAAAATTGCCGATCTTGACGTATGGCGAGAATACGAACATGTGCCAGTATTACGGACATTAGTGGCTGAAGGCCAGTACCTTAGCTGTCTGCCGTATTTAGACGTGGTTAAGTATATTGAACGTGGAGAGCTGGTGGCGTTAAACGTACCAGAGCTAAAAATGGAACGAACGTTATCATTTATTTGGCGTACCAGTATGGAACATAATCCGCTGATTGATTGTATTAAAAAAGAAGGTTTGAGAATGATACGGAGCGAGAACGTGGTGCGCTAACTAAAAGTTAAAAGTTAAAAGTTAGTGATGAGGAAAAATTATAAAAAGAAGTAACTCCAGTTTCAGCGTGATTATTATGTTTTAGCGTCTGAAACTGGCATTGAATTTTGTAGGTGTATTCGAGGTATTTTAGCTTTTATTTTTGTTGGTTATTAGCAATTATTTTCATTTTTTTGCTTACTTCACGACGCTCTTTTGATAATTCTGCGCCTTTGATAATATGGTCATCAACACGATCTTCATAATCAGATTTCATGTTTTTCACAATTTCCACGATCTCTTCTTGCGTCAGTGTTGGTGTTAAGTAGTCCAACAGGTTATCTAATAGATCAACGCGCTTACGATTGTCGCGCACCTTCTTATCGTTATCGATAATTTCACGTTTTAATTTGTTTTTACGACGGGCATTTTTTACTACATCAAAAGCTGGATTCATTTGTTACACCTTTATTTTGTTAAATTAAGAATACCTAACCCGATAATAGCCCAAAACAGTCTTGGATATTAAGCTTTTATGACGATGGTTTTAAAATTATGCACTCTATCTAAAATGGCTATTTAATAATCGAGATTTAATATAGGGCAGCTGTGATACTATTTATGGCTAAAAATGATGTTAAAAAGATAAGAGGAATTGAAATGCGTCATCAAGAACTTAATTCAGCCTTTACTCAAGCACTTAATAAACAGTGGCCAAGCTTTAGTCAGGCTGTTCTAAACTTTACCCAAGAGTTAGGTTTGCAAGACTTTACTCTAGATTGTGACCATGTGGCGTTGCGGGTAAATGAGCTTGATATTGCGCAGGACTTGCTAGTCTATTGGCAGACTCAAGGAAAGGTTATTTCTGATAATGTCATTAACGGTCGTCCTATTTATATCATTGCTTTAGATACGCCTTTACAGATTGGCGAATGGCTAATTAGTTGTGTTGAACTGCCTTTCCCAAGTAAAAAATATCAACAGCAAGGCTGGGAGCATATCGAAGTTGTGATCCCTGGTGAAGCGACCACAATGGAACAGTTAGAAGCTGACTTAGCTCTGTTTAATCCACAACTAGCCGCATTAGTTGAGTCAGACTCTACAATTAAAATAAAACGCTCGTCACCACAGGGTGAAAAGGAGCGCTTACCTAATCCGACTATCGCTTTTAAACGCGATGATATATGCATCAAAATTCACAGCGCGAGTATTCGCGCTGTTTTAGCTAGCGAAGCAAATGACTAAAATAGCTAATGCATAAGCTTATTTTCCTGATATGTGCTCTCTATTATTGAAATTGGCTTGGCTGTTTTAAATTGTGTATGATGCATTCGCAAATGAGAATTAATTTCAATTAGCTATTTGTCTATTCCTATTTTTATTATTATTTTTAATTTATCGCAATGTAATCAGTGGATCTATTTATCATTATGAATGACAGTGAACAAGTTAATGGTCAGCAAGTTAATAACCAACAACAAATAAACATCACTTCTCCAGATGCGGCCGCGCTACCAACCAAGATAACTTGGTCATTGATCCGTCGCCATGTTTTACAACAGAAAAAGCCCTTAATATTGGCGCATCTTATCGCATTATTTACGACGTTAGTGAGCGTGCCAATCCCTTTAATGATGCCGCTACTAGTGGATGAAGTTCTATTGGAAAAACCCGCTGGTGCAGTTGCTAACATGCAGGCTATGTTCCCTGAATCTTGGTGGGGACCACAATTATATATTTTGGCGATCTTGGGAGTGGTGGTCTTATTGAGGCTGATAAGTTTAGTGTTATCGGTTTGGCAATCTCGCCAATTTACTATTATTGGTAAGAAGCTCAGTTATTATATTCGCTCGGTCTTAATGCAGCACTTACCCCAAGTTGCATTGACGGAATATGAAAGCCAAGGCGGTGCTAGCATTAGCTCCCGTTGTATTACGGATGTCGAAACCATCGACAAATTTTTGGCTGAAACCCTGTCTAAATTCTTGGTTAGTTTGTTAACCATTATTGGCACTGCGGCGATCTTATTGTGGATTGATTGGCAGCTAGGGTTGATTATATTGTTGTTGAATCCAGCGGTGATTTACTTTTCTCGTTCATTCGGTAAACGAGTGAAAAACTTAAAGACCCGAGAAAATGCCGCCTTTGAGTGCTTTCAAGAAGCGCTAGTCGATACTCTTGATGCGATTCAACAGTTGCGAACAGCACAGCGTGAACAACAGTATTTTGATCGGGTGATGAATGCGGCGAATGAGCTGCGCCAAAGTGCAGTGCAATCACAGTGGAAAATTGATGCTGTTAGTCGCTTGAGTTTTACAACTTTTTTAATCGGTTTTGAAGTGTTTCGCGCTATTGCTATGTTAATGGTGGTATTTGCTGATCTTACAATCGGACAAATTTTTGCTGTGTTTGGTTACTTGTGGTTCATGATGGGACCGGTGCAAGAGCTGCTTAGTATGCAATACAGCTATTTTGCAGCAACGGGTGCTTTGCAACGTTTGAATGCAGTACTGGCATTGAAAAAAGAACCACAATACCCATGTAAAACAGATGCATTTGCTCTGAATGAGCAAGTTGAAGTGACATTCAAGGATGTGTGCTTTGGCTATAATGATGAGAATCACGTCATTCAGCAGGTGAATTTAACTATTCCTGCAGGTAAGAAGGTTGCCATTGTGGCGGTCAGTGGCGGCGGTAAATCGACCTTGGTGCAGTTATTACTGGGTTTATATGAAAAGCAGCAAGGTGAAATTTTAATAAATAATGTGCCTTTAGAACAAGTTGGTTACCAAAAAGTGCGCGAGAATATTGCTACCGTATTACAACAGCCGATGTTATTTAATACCTCGGTGCGAGAAAACTTATCGATGGGCCATGAATTTAGTGATGAAGAATTATGGCAAGCATTAAGTGTGGCTGAAATGCAGGAAACCATTACCGAACTCGCGCAAGGTTTAGATACTTTAGTTGGTCGTAACGGAGTGCGTTTGTCGGGTGGGCAACGCCAACGTTTAGCGATTGCCCGTATGGTATTGAGTAAACCGAAAATGGTGGTGTTTGATGAAGCTACCTCGGCTTTAGATACTGAAACAGAAAGTCGTTTACATCATAATTTAAGTACATTTCTACAAGATAGAACAACACTGATCATTGCCCATCGCTTGAGTGCGATAAAACAAGCTGATTTAATCTATGTGCTTGATGATGGCAGGATCAGTCAGTCAGGAAAACACCATGAACTACTTCAAGTTGAAGGTCTATATCAAACATTATATGGGCGCTTGCAGTCAACTTATTAAGCGAATATTAGTACGGGTAAGGAGTCAATTCATTATGTCGAACAGCGATGAAAAACTAGTAAAAAACGATGCTCAATGGCAACAACAGCTAAGTGCGGATGAATTTCATGTATGCCGTGAGAAAGGCACCGAACGACCATTTTCAGGTGATTTACTGACTAATACCGAAAGTGGTATTTATGTGTGTAAATGTTGTGACAGTGAATTATTTACCAGTGAGCATAAGTTTGATGGCCATTGCGGTTGGCCAAGTTTTGATAAAGAAATTAAAGAAGGTGCGATCATATATACAGAAGATAATACTCTCGGCATGCGCCGTGTTGAGATAACTTGCAGCCATTGTGATGCCCATTTAGGCCATGTGTTTCCGGATGGGCCAACGGAAACGGGACAGCGTTTTTGTGTTAATTCTATTTCGATGCAGTTTCTAGCGGATGATAAATAATTTAAGTGATTTTAAACTATTTTAAACTATTCAGGTGAGATCAATGGAAGTTACAAAAATGGCAGGGATTGAATCACTTTGTAGTGATAATCATTATGCTGAATTACCACCGAGTTTTTATAATAAACAGCAGCCTGAAAGCATTAGCGATCCGAAGTTAGTCAGTGTGAATACTGCTGTATTAATACAACTTGGATTAGCTAAAAGCTATGCTGATAGCGATGCGTTTTTACAGTTTTGCTCGGGTAATTGGTTACCTGAAAATATGCAGCCTTTAGCAATGAAATATGCAGGGCATCAATTTGGCCATTTCAATCCCGATCTTGGCGATGGGCGAGGGTTGTTGCTTGGACAAGTTCAAGCTGATGCGAGTGCGAGTAAAAGCCTTAGTGTAAGCAAAACTTGGGATATTCATCTAAAAGGAGCTGGCCGTACCCCGTATAGCCGCCAAGGCGATGGTCGCGCAGTATTACGTTCTAGTATTCGCGAGTACCTGTGCAGTGCTGCGATGGCTGGGCTTAATATTCCCACTACCCACGCAATGAGTTTGGTTGTCGGCAGTGAAACTGTTTGGCGTGAAAGCGTCGAGCCTGTTGCTATGGTGACTCGTATTGCCGAATCTCATGTGCGTTTTGGTCATTTTGAGCACTTCTATTATAGCCAGCAGTGGGACGAGCTTGGCGTTATGCTCGATTATACAATTGCGCAGCATTTCCCTGATTTACGTTTACATCAATCACCTTATCTGGCTTTTTTCCAACGAGTAATTAAAACGACTGCCGAGTTAATGGCAAAGTGGCAATGTGTTGGTTTTGTGCATGGAGTGATGAACACCGATAATATGTCGATCCTAGGGCAAACCTTTGATTACGGTCCATTTGCTTTTCAAGATAATTTCGATCCTGCGTATGTTTGCAATCATACCGACCATTCAGGCCGTTATGCATATAACCAACAGCCACAAGTTGGTCGTTGGAATCTAATGGCATTAGGGCAGTCGCTGGCAACTAAAATAGATGTGGCAGATTTAAATGCGGCATTGGCTGAATACGATGATTTGTTCTTAGGACATTATCGCCAATTGATGCGCGCCAAGTTGGGTTTGCAAACCGAACTTGCTGAAGACAGTGAATTAATTACAACCACCATGGCTATGTTAGCTACTAATAGCAGTGATTTTACCTGGTTCTTCCGTCAGTTAAGTAATTTCTCAACGAAAGATGAAGTTGAAAATAGCCGTTTTCGCGATCACTTTATTGATCGTGATAGCTTTGATGAATGGGCTGCATTATATCTGTTGCGTTTACAGCAAGAATCGCTGGGTGATGAACAACGCAAAGTAGCGATGGATAAAGTAAATCCTAAATTTATTTTGCGTAATTATTTGGCTCAGCAAGTTATCGATCAAGCTGAACATTACGATTACAGTGGTGTGAATGATGTGCTGAAAATATTAGCAGACCCGTTTGCTGAGCAACCAGAGTTTGAGGCCTACGCTAAGCTACCGCCGGAGTGGGGACGGAAAATGATGTTGAGTTGTTCTTCTTAAATGATTGTTATTCACTTTAGGTTCAGCATGTATCTTTTATAATGATGATATATGCTGAACTAACAAGGAAATTACATGGCTGCAATAACAACACCGATAACCCTAATTATCAGAGTTAGGATAAACTCCCTTATGAAGTAAAACCTAATAATCCAAACGGGCAGGGGCTATTACTGGTGCATGGATTAGCAGATTCACCTTTTTCATTTATCGATGTAGCCAACCATTTAGCTGATAAAGGTTATTTAGTCCGAGCGGTATTATTGCCCGGCCATGGCAGTAAAGTGGGTGATTTGATGTTGCCTAGCTTGGCTGATTGGCAGAATGTTGTTGCTCACCATAGCGAGTTACTAAAACAGCGGGTGGAAAAAGTTTGCTTGGGCAGATTAAGATCCGGAAGATAACTATATTCGTTATAACTCACTGCCAATGAATGCGCGGTTATTTATAATCAGAGCTCGCAGGTGGTGCGTTCGGAATTAACGAATGCTCATTATAAAAAACCCGTGTTTATGATGATGAGTGAAGCAGATAGTGTTATTGACACCGCTTATGCTAAAACCATATTTACTGAAGTCATGACTAATACTTCAAACCAGCTAATCTGGGAAGGGGAAGTCATAATTTGTAGTAATGGTCAAACTGAAAAGGATGAGACTAAGTGTAATGTTGGTAATGATATTTGGTTTTCTGCGTATGGTTATAGAGAATCCGGTAAAGTACACGCACGTATGACTTGGAACCCTTATTTTGATGAGAGTATGCTGTTGTTAGATAAAGTTATGCAGCAATAGTGAATGAAAAAAATCAAAAAAATGGTAAGCATTTAGCTTACCATTTTTTTTGATTTATCCTGAGCCCTGTCAATATGTCTATGCATTGTTCAGAACTTAAAATAATTATTTCTTTAGTTCTGAAATAGCTTTAGTCAATTCGTCAACTTTAGCGTTTAATTCATCAACTTTAGAACCATCAACACCTGAGATCTTTGTGAATACTTGGCTAACACGCGTTTCTAAAACATCAGTCGAGATTTTTTTGTCTGACAATTTTTCTTTTGCAGATTCTTCGATTTTAGCGCCTTTAGCTACTAACTCTTCAAATAGAGAAGATGACTTATCTGAAACACTTTTCGCTTCATCAATGCTCTTACCGTAAGCACCAAGACCTGCTAACCAGATGTTTTTAGCAATCTCGTCTTTGCTGCTCCAAAGTTTCTTTGCAGTGTCTACTACGTTTAGTTGTGTCATGATAATTTCCTTTAGTGTTGTCTCGATTTGATAGAGCTAGAATAGGATTTTAAATTAGAAAAAACATACAAATAATGAATTTAATTGCGATTGTTTTATTTTATTTTTAGATGAATAAAACCCCCTTAACACTAGGTTGGATAAAGTGTTTTTCATCAAAGGTCTTACGATTCTCGCCATTTTAGAAACTGGCGAGTCACTAATTAAACAACTATCTTCTTATTTAGCCAGTTGAGTTATAGTAGGTTGATATTTAGCGCAATTCATCCAGTTATTTGTATTATGGCTACGAAAATTTCCAACTCTGTTTAATGAGGAACGAGAATAGTGGAATTCCAAATAATGGTTATAGAAGGAATATCTCTGGCGGAACGTTTAAACCGAGAGATCAGTTTCATGCGTTCGTATCACTACATCCAAGCGAGTACGGATACTTTACAAACTGCGTCATTGTACCTTGAATCAGCCGTTGATTTACTCAATTATGCCAGTGAACTGCACGACAAGCATAGCGATGTGGCACCTGAGAAAGTAAAGATTGCATGTGATGCGATGAAAACAGTTGAAAGGATGCTATTGCGAGAGTTTGATGCCAATATTCAAAACGATACCTTACCTTGGTTTAATAAAGTATCAGCTACTGTCGGTGTTTATGCGTGAAAGAATGACTGAAGCTGTAGCTGATATTAAGAGATGATTGTGCTTTACTCTGATAGCCTAAATCACTCATGCGAAGCGAAGTAGCGAATGGTAAGCCGAGTGTATTGTCGCAGAAGGTTTTTAGTTGATGCGCCAAACAGGTAGCTTAATAACCAAGAGTTACGTTGTATATTTCGGCTCATACCTAAGTAACGATCCGACTGAAAATCTTGTAAATTATCATTGCTGTTACATAGCTTTTGATAATGCGGCCAAAACGCATCAGGCATTGAAAAATTATAATGTATGCCAGCGATAGATTGCATTATTCGACCATAGCGGTGAGATAAGCCTTGACGATAAATAGATTTAACTTGCCCTATGTTTTTTTGTGTAAATTGATGTAATTGCTGCAATAACTCCAGGCTGTTATCAATATCACGAGATACTGGCGTAATGAACTCTAATAAAGCCTCAGAATAGTCGGTGGTAATATAGGTGTGAGTTAGCGCTGCGCCTAAGGCAGGGAAGTGTGTCGTCTGCGCTATTGTCGCCTGTGGGGTGATCCTTAATCCTTCTTTCTCTATTCCGCGTTGGATATGTGTGAAAAAACGATGATTTTTGGGAACATTGAGTTGTTGTAAATTTATTTCAATTTCAGTATCAGTATGTAGATGGTGATTGTTTACATACATTCACGATTGAATTACTTATTTATCGAAATGGATCACGGTACGGATACTTTCACCGCGGTGCATTAAATCATTTAACTTGAACTCACCTTGTAGGTAACGTTCTACATAATCAGGTAATTCAGTGCGGCCTTTAACGCCACCTTTTGGAATAACAGCAACTTGAGAAAATAACGCATTGGCTGGTTTCCAAAATTTTGAGCAGCCACACACATGGTTATGTGCACTCTGTCCGGTAATCGAAACTTCAACTTTTTTGTTAGCGCTGTGACACTTTAGTACACCGCCAGCGAAGTTAGCTTTGGTTGCTGGAACACCGGTATCCACTTGTGGATGGATATTAAATGCACACCAAGAGGTTTACTTGATGCGTTAACTTGGTGGCGAGTTTAGTCTAAAGTAGCGTAATGATAAGCCCATGGATCAGTAAAAGACTGTTACTTAAATGGGGTTGATGGTACGTTGAATATTATTATGTGTATTTTTATTGGTGATGTTTACAGAGAGTAATAAATGTTAAAAAAAATACTATTAATAGTATTAGCAGTTATAACTGTCATTATTATGGCCGGTATATATCGATTTAATTTTACCAATGCCGATATTTATGTTGAAGATTCTGGACAGGTAATTGCTTGGGATCATACTGGCCAAAATGAGGTTATGCGAACATTATTTAGCTTTAAGACAGATAATATATGGCAAATAAAATTACCAGAGTCAAAAGCTAGGGCTCAGTTAACTGAGTTAGAAAAAACGGAAGAAGGCTATTATGCTAAAGGGCAATATCGAGATGGTGATGAGTTAGGTTTAGTTCGATTAAATTCTAGTCAGATCACTATGCTTAATGTGGAATACTCAAGCAGTGTAAACATATTTATCGTTCCATTTTCAGTATCGAATCAAGGCTCTGGTGTTTTTTGGTATTTAGGGCTATTTAAATTAAATGCTGATAATTTTGAAATAAAACATCTAGATAGTCTCTTTCTAGGGGATCGGATTAGAATTAAAAAATTGACCGTAGATTCGGTTGGGGATGGCACTGGCAATATTCGGATTAACTATTTACAGCACGCACAAACACAAAGTATGAGTGAAATACCTGTAACCAAACTAGAGCGTAATTTAGGTGTTATTCAAACTGGTTTTTTAATAAAGCCCTTCATGTAAAAAAGGGCTTTGAATGTTGAAACCGAGTAATGTTCATTGGGAACTTTGCGTTTCACTCTCTATTTTTCAAACACGACTGTGAAATTGACTGGCACTGTGCTTGAAATCGCAATGTTACCAACTGTGGTGGCGAGATTAATCAAGTTGGCTGCTGGAATACTGAAATCCTTGGCTTTAATGATTAATGGCGCGCGTGATGAAACAACTATATGCGAATCAGATTGGCTGATAATGACATCGGCTAAAATAGGCTTGGTCTTGCCATAACTCCGCTTAAAATGTCGAATTTTAGTTCGTATGTTATCAAGTAAAACGGCACTCCTATATCGCCTTTCACAAAAGTATATCTTTACGCTTATATATTATATTTCGATATTAATGGAAATAACTTGACGAAGCTAGTCGTGAGATATATATTTCCATTATTCCGGAAATAAGAAATAATTAAAGGTAAAGATTATGTTTAATATTACAGAAGATATGATGATGGATACTTTAGGCATGTTTGCTTTCCTCGCAGTAGAACTAACCATTCTATTCTTACTCATTAGTTACATTGTCGGTGTGCTTCAGGAGTACATTCCGCCAGCAAAAATACAAAGTATTTTGAGTGGTAAAAATGGTAAGGGTTATATCGTGGCTGGTCTACTCGGTGCCATTACTCCATTTTGTTCATGCTCAACAATTCCGTTCTTAAAAGGTTTACTACGCGCAAAAGCTGGTTTTGGCACTATGATGGTGTTTTTGTTTGCTAGTCCATTGTTAAACCCCATTATTATTGGTTTGTTTGCAGTAACTTTTGGGATGGAAGTGACAGTGTTTTACTTTGCTATTGCTATGGGGGTATCTGTTGTGGCTGGTTATACATTAGAAAAATTAGGTTTTGAAAAATACGTAAAAACAGAAGCTTATATTGAATCTGAATCAAAAGGTTGTGCAACAGCATGCGGTGGCAATGCTGCATCAATAAGCAAATGGTTACGTATTTGGAACAGCACATGGGCTGATTTTAAAAAAGTATTGCCTTACTTAGTGGCTGGTATCGCATTAGGCTCGATGATTTACGGCTTTATGCCAACAGAACTTGTGGCAAGTATTGCCAGTGAAGATAACCCGTTTGCAATTCCAGTTGCTGCAGTGATCGGTATTCCACTTTATATTCGTGCAGAAGCTGTTATTCCATTGAGCGCGGCGCTAGCGGCGAAAGGTATGAGTCTTGGCGCTGTAATGGCATTGATTATTGGTAGTGCTGGTGCGAGCTTAACTGAAGTGATTTTACTTAAGTCTATCTTTAAAAACCAAATGATTGCGGCCTTCTTATTTGTCATTCTAAGCATGGCTGTCGGTGCTGGCTTCCTTTATCAATTCATTTTCTAGGTTTTTAATTAGTTGAACCTGAGCTGAACTAAGCTGAGTCATGTTATAACGTTAAAGCCATATTTAAAAATAACACCGAGCCTTTTCAGTTCGATGTTTTTCTTATTAATGCGACTGTGCGACTAAACTAAGGTTATCGTCAAGCACCTTGGTTTCAAATTTTAAGATGTCGATTTAAGTTACTTACCAAAAGCAGTATCTTGTTGTAAATAATCTATTTGTTCTAACCATTGCTGCGCGACTAATTTATATTTTGGTGAAGTTAGTCGCTGAAAATGTACTTTTGCTTGAGGATATTGTTTTAGTTCATAGGTACTGATGGCAAGCATAAACAGCCACTGTAACTCCTCCGGATCTGCTTTTATTAGTTGGTTTAAGGCTGTTTTAGCTATTTCCCATTCACCTAAACGATATGCTATTTGCGCTTGTTGCTTTTTCTGTCTTAATGTTGATGTATTTTGCTTTGCCAGTGATTCTAAAGTTATTAAAGCGGCTTGATGTTCTCGGGATATTATTTGTGAATTTGTTAATAGCTGATAGTAGGTTGAATCAAGTGGTAATGTTTTCTCGCTCTTGATTTGTTTGAGTAAGCTTGTTGCTTTTTGGGACATATTTTGACTAATAAATAATTGTGCTAATGTCAACCAGCTTCTAGTTGGTAAATACCCAGCCTGTTTCGCCACGTCAAATACGGCAATGGCTTGTTTTATATTGTTTTTATCTAAATAGCTATACCCAAGACGCTCCCAGTACTCGCCTGTTGTTGGAAACAATTCAGTCATTGTAATAAGTAATTTTTCGGCATTAAGCTTCTGATTTTGTTCTTCATATAACATGAACAAAAATCGATAATCAGATTCCATTCTTGTTGTTATGCTCATCGCAGTCAGTATATGACTAATCGCGAGGTTATTATCCTTATTTTGGTAATGTGCATTTGCGAGAAACATTAGCGTATCTGAATGTTCCTTTAAGGTTATATCTTTATGGTTTTGAGTTTCTTTGTTTTTATCCTTGCTCTTCTTTGAATTGTCATTATCTTCTTGTTTTTTAGCGCGTTTCACCCAGTTGTTGAGGTAGTTAATAGAATCAGGGTAACGTGCTAATTGATAACTAAGCTGTGCACCTAACATGTTATATGAAAAATGAAATTTATTATTAAGTGGATGTTGAGTAATATCTTTTAAATAGCTGAGTGTTTTTTTGGGTGTATTTAAACTGATACTATTTCTGATGGCTAAGCCTGTTGCAAGTAGTTGTACTTCGATAGGCTTTTTTTTAGCAAAACGGTAAAATGTCTCGATATCCTCAACTGCGTCAATGGGTGATTTTACCGCTAGGCTTTCCAGTCTCACGTAGATTTTATAAATTTCAGCAGACACTTCGAGGGCTAAAACAGAACTGGGCAGCATGGTGAATAAAAGAATGATAATTTTATTTTTTAAGTTCATATCGGACCTTAAGAATTTGCCAAGGATTACTGTTTTGTTTCGGTGGTTGAAAGCGCCAGCGGTATACTGATTTTATTGCTGAACTCGAAAATACGCCTTTTGGTGTTTCACTTAGCACTTTTATATTTGAAACTTTCCCCGAATTCTCTATATAAATCTGCATAACAACGTGACCTTCGATGCCTTTTTGTTTGGCTTTCGGTGGATAATGAGGTGGCAGTTGAAATACTGGGGTAGCTGAAATTAAGCCACTATTGATTTGTGTTGTTAGGCTTTCTTTAGCTTGGATGTCTGGTAATTCAATCGTGAGCAGTGAAGGGTTTATATTAAACTTTTCCGTGTTCATGGCTGGAAAAGACAGCGCGTTGATAGAGCTAATCGTGTTTACTGAAATACTTAACTTCGGTCTTGATAGCTGGTTCGATGCCGGTTTTTTCGTCATTTGAGCAAGTTCTTCTGGTTGCTGTTCTGGCGACTCGATTTTTTTGCTGGTAAATTGGCGAAAATTCAATGTGATGGTTTGCTGCGGTTCAATGGCCGAATTTTTTATAACTAACTGATAGATAAATAAAATCAATAATACATTTATCATACACGCGAAAATGAAACCTATTCCATAACGACTAGGGTTTAGTTTGGGTTGCAACGGCAACATTACTCACTCCTGCTAAGCGTATTTGATCTAATACTTCTATTAATTTTCCTGCTGTGACGGACAAGTCAGCGTTGATTACGACTGACAGTTGTTCATGTTGTATTACTTGAGACTTAATCTCACTTTTCAAAAAATGCACGTCTATTTGTCTCTGCTTTATCCAGACATTATTCTTAGGATCAATGGATACAATGATGTTTACGGCACCTTTAGTATCGCTCACTGTGCTATCTGGTCTTTTTATATCAAGGCTATCGATGTTGTTAAAAGACGCACTGACGAGGAAAAATATCAGTAAGATAAATACAATATCAATCAGAGGTGTCATGTTGATATCGGGTTTATCTTGCTCTGCTAAAGAATGAAAGTGACGCATTAATTAATTCCTCATTAATGATTGTGAAAAAGATAATGAAAACTGCGTTGCGCGATGTTGCAAATTGTGGTGAAAAAACACTCCGGAAAGTGCAGTGACTAATCCTGCTAGAGTTGTCAGTAGGGCGCTAGCAATACCAGCACTGAAGAACTGTTGATTAGTTGAGATCTCTGACATGACCTGAAATGCCTGAGTCATACCGGTTACTGTTCCAAGTAAACCTAACAAAGGTAATACAGTGGCTATGGTATTAATGGTGTTTAAGTTGGTTTGCATATGCTGTGAAAATAAATCATTCAAACAAGCACGGCTTGCTTCATTAGCAAGGTTTTTATTCTGTAATTGCAGCCAGGTAAATTGGTAGTATCGAACGAGTGTTGGCTTATCACGTATTTGGGTTAAGTATGAAACGCAAATCAAGACCCACATAAAAGTAGACAGTGATATGATAATCCAAAATATAGTTGTTACCTGGCTTAGAAACTCACCTAATTCAAGCTGCATCGCGTGTGCCTAATTCATTTAATGTCAGTAATCCTGCTCCTTGATGTTCAAGAATATGGATCAGGCTTGTGCATTTATTGGCTAAAAAGCTATGGGTTAAAGCCAAAGGAACCGCAACAGCCAAACCAAACTCGGTAGTCAGTAAAGCTTGAGAGATACCTGAAGAGAGGATCTTGGGGTTGGCATTACCAAACTCAGTAATAGCCTGAAAGGTTTCAATCATACCTGCCACTGTACCGAGTAAGCCCAGTAGTGGTGCTACTCCAGCTAAGACCGCTAAAGTCGATAAACCTTTACGTAAGGTCGGTATTTCCGCCAATATTGCTTCATCGAGTAAGCGTGTTTTTTGATCAGCGGATAATTGTTCTTGTGTCCCGATTGCGAGGACTCTGCCCAGTGGATTATCACCGATATAAGTTAGATTATTACGTTGTCGTTGAATTTCGCGATTGATTTTAAAGAGTACGATACCTCGGTGCAGTGCAATAATTAGAGCGATAAGACCAACCACTAGAATTAGAGCACCGATAATGCCAGCTTGCTGTATCCGTTGTAAATTCCCCGGTTTATCTGCAGCTATAGCGATTAATGGACCTTGAGATGGATCGATGGTAAGAATTTTAACATTAGTGGTTTGTTCATAGAAGTTGGCTAAATTATCTTTCACTGTTCCTTGAGGCTGTTTAGGCAGCAACATGAAAGCGTTACTGTCGGCAAGATAGCGAGTGTAACCTTGCTTATTAAACGCTGTAAAAGGACCAAGCCGTGTAACTTTTTCTTGTTCAATAGTACCATTTGGGTAAACGAGTTTGGTTGTGAATGTACTTACTTTTCCTGTTTCGACCATGTGTAATAAGTAGTATGACCATAAGTTATTTATATCACTATTACTCGATTGGTAATTTTCAGCTAGAAGAGGTGATATGCTTTGTTGTTCCTGTGTAAATTGAGCCGAAATCATGGATTTTTTAGTTTGTTGATTTAGTTCAGTTGCCGCAGAGTTCAATGCTTTAAATAGTTGGTTTAAATCAGATTTTTCTTTGTCTAGACGTTTTTTTAATTTCGTTATTCGCTCACTATTTACCGTGATTTTTTGCTGTGATAAGTTACTTTCTTGTTGCGCCATGTCTAACTCATGATTGGCTGTGTCTAATGCTATTTTTTGTTGGTCATGGCGTTGTATAAACTCAGCAATGCGGGCTTGATTTAAGGATACTTCTTGTTTGTATCCTTGCTGAACTTTAAGCAGTAAATCGTCTAGTGGTTGTAAGTTTGCTGCGCTGATACTACTTACGCTACAAAAGTAAGCCATAACTAAAGCTGTATTGATAATTTTTTTCATGATTATTGTGTGACCACTGGAAGAGAAAGGAGTTGCGGAGAGGCATTGTTGTTGGCAACTTTTATAGCTGTCATTACTTTTGCCATATCTGAATCTTTCAATGGTAACCATTGTCTATTTTTTTGATCCCAAACCCCACCACTTTGCTTATCTGGCGTTACATAGTAGAGAGCCAAGCGACCAATTCTAAGCAGACTAACAAGTTGTTTTGATTCATTATATGGCAGTGATTCTTGCCAGCTTTCAATGTCATAACCGTATGACACTTCGATTTGATATGCTTCTAATATGCGACGTATTTTTTCATTTATCGTAATTTCAGGGTTATTTTTAATTATTTTTAATGCATCAATCCTAAGTTGCCGCTCTTGCCAAAGAAACGGCACATCAGCAGCTATGAAATCATTTAATACAGTGATCATATTATTCATCATAGGGTCTAGTTTTTGGCGAACTTGTACTAAAGATATGCGTTGTTCCATCAGGGTATTCAACTGTTGTTGTTGATGTTTTATTTGTGTAGAAAGATTTTGGTTATATTTTTCGGTTAGTACTGTTTCCCGTAGTGTGTTTTGAAATGCTTGTAACGCGAGGGCGGTTTGATCATCGATTTTGTCAACCTTATCTTGTGTATCGACTGATGAATTCTGGGAGTTAAGTTGTATTTTTATGAGTTCAGATCTTGTCTCTGATGGTTCAAAATTATTGTTAACCTTTGGATTTGCAAATGTATAACTTGATGCAATGAAGCATGTATTCATCAATATTATTAGCAATTTAAGATTTTTATAGGGTTTGTTGTACATTTATTTTATTTTTGATTGATTAATGCATATGCTAATGGTAGCAATTCTCATTTACATTATCAATATCCACTGTTAGTATCTGCCGTCTAAATAACCACAATATATAAAATAAAAAGCAACTTGCACTGGAAACACAATGAAAAAAACATATATAGCACTATCAATAGCTCTGTCTATCGCGAATAGCTATGCGGCTGAGGATTCAAAAGGCTCGTCCAGTAATTCAACTAATGAGCCCAATAAAGAAGTCGTCGTTGTTGGTCAATTAGATGATGGATTAACATCAAAATTTATGATTGATCGTGATGCAATTAAAAATACCCCAAGCAGCAACGGTAACGTTACCGATTTGCTGAAATCACATCCCAATGTACGATTTGAAAACAACGCCGAGAATGGCATGCAAGGCGGTGAAATTAAACCAGCTGGTGTTTCGATTAATGGTTCAACTCCGAGCCAAACGGCTTACATGATAGATGGGGTAAATATCAATAACGATATCGACCCATTGGGCAATTTAACTCTAGGTAGTACAACAGGCGTTATGCCGGGTTTAAGCTCTGAGCAGGCTTATTTCTTTGATGCATCGATGCTGGGTAGCGTGACCGTTTATGACAGTAATGTACCTGCAAGTATTGGCGGTTTTACTGGTGGTGCAGTTGTATCTGAAAGTTTAAATTACAGTGGTATGGATAATCTGAGTCTTAATTACAGAACTACAAACAATAGCTGGGCATCGATGCAGGTTGATGACACGGTTAAATCGCAATATAACAACCCTAAATTAGACGGTTATACGGCTGAGTTTCAGCCTAAATATAAGAAAAATTTTGTTAATATAGTGCTAGAACAAGGATTAACCGATGAACTCGGCATGGTGGTAGGGATCAGCCGACGTGACTCAAATATTCAACAAAACCGTGTCGTTGATAAAGAAGGCACTGTAGATAAAAAAGATCAAACCCGTCGTTCAGATAACATCATGACTAACTTCCGTTGGTTTGCCGATTTTGATCAAACATTTGATGCTAATTTCCGTTATTCATCATATAAGTCGAGCCAATTTTGGGGAGAGCAAATAGATAATAACTTTGTTGATGAACATTTAGCTTATGGCACAACATTGAGCTGGGAGCAGCGTTCTGACCTTGGCTCTCTAAAGCTAACTGCAGCGTATGACAAATTTGAAGACAGCCGCGACTCGAATAGTTCAGATGTCACTGAAACTATTGGCTTTGATGATGATTGGAACGAAATTAATTATACTGAAGGGGGTTATGGTGACAGTGAGTTGGGCCAAGAAAACAGTAGTATTAAATTAGATTTTACGTCTAATTCTTTCTATGGCCTTGGGGTTGACCACAAGGTTAGCAGTGGCATGGAAGTTCGACATACTCAGTTCAATTTTGAACGCTTTACTGATGTTAATCAAAAAATTATTTTTAATGGTAGCTTACTGGACGAAAGCACGACATTAAAAGGTACAGTAATCACGAATTATACGAATTACGCTTTCTATGTTGATGATAGTATGTCGATTGGTAATGTTTCTATTCGCCCTGGCGTTCGTGTCGAGCAAGATGACTATCTTAAAAACCTTAATGTTGCCCCGCGTCTGTCTGCATCTTGGCAAGCATTTGAAAAAACGCGTTTTATCACTGGGTTTAACCGTTACTATGGCCGTTCTTTTGCGGCAATGAAACTCGCTGAAGGTATATCTGTATTAAGTAAAGAGACTACGCGAAACTTTGCTGATATTAATAACTTGAAAACCCCCCATTCAGATGAGTTTACCGTTGGTGCAGATCAAAACATTGATAATATTGCTATTTCAGCACGTTATATTCGCCGCATAAATAAGGACCGTTTGGAACCCAAACAGACGAGGGATAAAATTACAAAGATAAATCTAGAGCAGTATGTTAATGGAAATGATTTTTCTACCAATATTTATACCCTTCAAGTAAATAATATCCGGCCTTGGGTTGCAGGAGGTACTTTATGGGATACCAGTTTAGGTTTTGATTGGTTAGATAGCAGCCGCAGCGATTTGAACGCAACACAAAATCCAAATGAGGCGGTGATTTTAGATGGTAAACTTATGCAGCTTAGCCAGATGGAAGGGGAAGTAAACAGTACCCAAGCTGAATGGATAACGCGTATTGGTATTGATATGAAAGTACCTGAGTGGGCTATCACATGGAGTAATAAGGTATTTGTAAAAGCACCAGTACAAGGTTATGACGAGTTAGATATTCCTAATGCTGACCCTCGGGTATACAGTTCTTACAAATTTAATACCCACACGCAATGGGATTCACGTCTCCGCTGGCAGCCTGCAACTTGGAAAAAACAAAATCTATTTATCCAAGTTGATGTGTTAAATGTGCTGAATGAAACTCGCCGTTTCAAGACGCAAGCAAACAGTGGTAAAGGTGATTACGGCCTGTATTCACCTGGACGTCAATTCTGGTTAGAAGTGGGTTACAACTTCTAACGTCAAGCTAAATTTTTACTATTAATTCTCACAATTAATTCAAATTATCACTATTAGGAAGCCTTAATTGTTTTAGGGCTTCCTACTTTTGTGTTCAAAATATTATTTTTTAAGATGCAATTTAACATTATGCAAAAAACAAAAAACAGTATTAATTTAAAAAACAAACACTTCATGTTTCAAGTGTGGAGTATTGCTGCGCCTTATTGGAAAAGCCATGACAAAGTGTTGGCTTGGTTATTACTGATAACAATTATTGGACTCAATTTTGGCACAGTGCAAATTGCAGTACTTTACAGTAATTGGAATCGAGACTTTTTCAATTTAATGCAAAATGGAGAGTGGGAAAACTTTTGGTCCTTACTTGGAGATTTTGTTTGGATCATGGGTGTTTATACTCTTGTTGATTTGAGTGAAGATTATTTACGTCGAACTTTACGTATACGTTGGCGTGGTTGGCTAACGGACAGCTATTTAAGTAAGTGGTTAGAAAACAATAATCTCTATCGTCATAAGGTATTACCGGATGCGATTGATAACCCTGACCAACGAGTAACAAATGACATAAAAGAGTTTTGTGATAACAGTTTGTACATGGGGTTAGGTTTATTACGCACTGTCACCAGTTTATTCTCATTTACTATTATTTTATGGAACTTATCTGGTGAACTTGCGTTTGATTTTGCCGGCAGTTCTTGGGTTATTCCGGGCTATATGGTTTGGGTTGCCATTGTGTATTCATTTTTCGGTACTTGGCTTACCCACAAAGTAGCGAAACCTTTAACTAAATTACATTTCTCGCAAGAACAAAATGAGGCTAACTTTCGTTTCCATCTCATGCGAGTTAGAGAACATGCTGAATCTGTTTCTTTACAGCGAGGAGAGCAGGCAGAGCTGAATACTGCAACTCAACTCTTCAACCATGTTTGGAAAAATTGGCAACAACTCACCAACATGAAGTTACGCTATAACGCATTTACGAGTGGCTATAATGAAGTTGCTCGAATATTTCCTTACTTAGTTGCAGCCCCTCGATTAATGAGCGGGGCTTTACAACTGGGTGACATGATGCAAACGGCCACGGGTTTCTATCGAGTGCAGGAGGCATTTAGTTGGTTTGTTGATTCTTATGAATCAGTGGCTGAATGGAAGGCAATCACCGATCGTTTGATTACTTTTCATGTGCAGCTTGAAGGTTTACCAGTACCTGAAATAACAGGCACAGCAGATACACCTACTTGGCATGATTTGACCGTGAGTAATCCACAATCGGATGTGCTTTTTTATGCCGGAAGTGGTCTATTTAATACAAATACGTTGATTACGGGAGCTTCAGGTTCTGGTAAAAGTAGCTTATTTCGCACCTTTGCAGGTATATGGCAATTTAAAACAGGTGAGGCTGAACTTCCTAAAGCAGATAGCAGTATGTTCATTCCGCAGAACAGCTACCTTCCACATGGCAGTTTAAGCGCGGTGCTTAGCTACCCTTTACCTGCGGGCACTTGGTCAAATGATGTTTATTCACAAGCGCTACAGTTAGTTAACTTAACTGAGTTGGGCTCAGAACTCGATGATGTGGTGCTATGGCAGCATCGATTATCTGGTGGGGAACTGCAACGTATTATGATTGCTAGGGCTCTCGTCCAAAAGCCAGATTGGATATTCCTTGATGAAGGACTTTCAGCTGTCGATGAAAGTACCGAAGATTCTATTTATCAATTACTTAGTGAGCACTTAGTCAATACCAAGATTATTACTATCAGCCATAGATCTAATTCAGCGGCTTGGCATCAATCCCATTTAACCATTTGTTCAACTACAAATAGATTAGTTGAAGGACATATATGTTAAAAATAATTTTACATGTAGCTTTACTTGTTGGGTTAACTGCCTGTGCAGACCCTTATACTTCGATTTCCCAAGATAACATTAAAGATAATAGTGCCCTTGCTGAAAGGGTAGAGCTTCCATACTCAGACAAAATTGAGCGAGGTGAATTGGCGAATGGATTTAAGTATTTTATAGCGCCAAATGCAAAGCCTGAAAAACGCGTTTATATTCGCTTGGTTGTTAATGCTGGCTCGTTAAATGAGGATGACGATCAGCGTGGGGTTGCCCATTTTGTTGAACATATGGCGTTTAATGGTACTGAAAATTTTCCGGTAAATTCTTTAATTGATAAATTAGAAAAAGCGGGAATGAAATTTGGAGTGGATATTAATGCTTTCACGGACTTTGAAAATACCGTTTATCAGCTTAATTTACCTAATAATAACCCAAAAACAATGGAGCTTGCTCTTGATGTTGTTGCTGATTGGGCTGGGCGCGTTACTTTTTATGAGGATGATTTAGAATCTGAACGTGGTGTCGTAATAGAAGAATGGCGTAGCCGATTAGGGCCACAATTACGTCTTGGTGATAAAAAATCAGCGATTGAGATGGCAAATTCTCATTATTTAAAACGAGACCCTATTGGCACTGTAGATAGTATCAATAATGTGCCTTTGGAACGCGTGTCGGCTTTTTATAAACGTTGGTATCGTCCTGATAATATGAGTATTGTTGTGAGTGGTGATATCGATTCCAAAGTACTTAAATCGCAATTAATAGATAAATTGAGCTATTTAAAAAAACCGCATTCAACACTAGAAACTGCTGACTACTCAGTACCATTGGTATCAGGATGGAGAGCGGCATCTGTGTCAGAAAAAAGTCGCGCTGATAGCACCCTGGAGTTAAGTTTTTTTACTTACTTTGAACAAGATAATTCAGTGCAAAATTTCAATGACAATGTGGCAACTAGCATTGCGACCAAGTTGCTTAACATTCGTTTTCAGAAATGGGAGAAAGAACAAGCTGAGTTGATTGATACTGCAACTTATTTTTCGACAACTGTGGGTCGAGAAACAAAACAAAGTTTATTTTCTTTGCAGTTGGCCAAGCCTGAATTTGAGACTAGTGCTGTTGCCTTGTTTAATATGCTTGCCCAGATAAAGCAGCAGGGCTTTTTGATATCGGAACTTGACGCTGAAAAATCACGCTTCAAATTACAATTAGCACGTAAAAAAATCAATATTGGTACCGATTACAGTATTGATTTAGTCAGCGACATGGTAGACAGCGCTGCAACAGGGCAACCAATTTTAAGTAAGCGCGACCAATATGCTTTTTTATCTACGGCGCTAGATGAATTAACGATAGATAAGGTTAACAATGCTTTCTTAGCATTAATAGCATCAAAATCTCGATTGTTGTTACAGGTTCACCCTAGTGGTGAAATAAAAAACCAGTTAGAAACGCCTAGTGTAATACGCTTGTGGGAACAAGCAATGCAGATGAAACAACCTGTCTATGAGATTGTAAAAGTCGCAGCTAAATTACCAGATGCGCCTTCTGAGAAAGGTGATCTCGTGCTAGAAAAAAACTGGCCAGATTTAGGTATTAAAGAGTATCGATTGAGTAACGGCAGTAAATTAGTCTACAAATATAGTGATCTAAAAAAAGGTGAGATTAATTTTAAAGCCACAACGAGTGGTGGGTTAATGTCTATCCCGAGTGATGATTTTCACCATCTTAAAATTGCATCGTCACTAGTCGGTGATACTGGCATCGGTGCTCTAAGTCTAGAGCAGTTACGTAGTATTATGGATGGTAGGTTGATTGCATTCACCACTATTATTGGTGATTACAATCAAGGGTATAGTGGCTGGAGCAGAAGCCGAGATTTAGCTACTCTATTCAACTTATTTCGATCTCAGCATAACGAAGTTGAAATATCACAGACTGCTTTTATGAGATATAAACGAGATATGACTCGTCGGTTTGTGGAAACTGCAAAGGACGCAGAAGATATTTTTATTCGAAAGGTCTCTACTGCTCGCTACCCAAATCAACCGACTATTTACAGTTTAAAACCTAATATATTGGAATCTTTAAATCGTCAGAAGTTAATTGATACTTACCGAAAATATATCTTATCTAAGACGGATTACACGTATTTTATAGTGGGTGATATTGAAGAAGCATATTTGTTACCTTTAGTTAAGCGTTACCTTGCCTCTCTACCTGTAAAGACTGAAAATCGTCACGTTAGAGAGGAAAATATTAGTTCACCTAAAGTTCGGTTAACAGTTGGTCTGAATAAGGAACCAAGTGCTGAAGTTGAAATATATTATCAGTTACCTGCGCAGTGGAGCTTATTACAGTCATTGCAGTTAGAGGTTGGTGGCGAGTTGATTCAAAAACAGCTGAGAGAAAAGTTACGAGAGCAAGCATCTGGAGTTTACGGGGTGGCAAGTTGGTTCTGGCAGGGTGATAAAGATAAAAATATTACAGGCAGAATTACTTTTACGTGTTCACCTGAACGTGTTGATGAGTTAATAGCACTTACTTATGAAGTATTTGATGAGGTGAAGATAAATGGCATATCGTCAATTAAATTGAAAGAACTGAAATTGCATAACAAAGACAATTATAAGCGAATGTTGAAATCAAATTTAGGCTGGATGGATGAACTAAATAATAGTTATCGCCGCTTTGATTCACCTGTGATACTTGGTAAACAAACTGCTTTAATTGACAGCTTAACTAAGTCAGATATTGATCCGTTATTAACCAATGTTTTAGTTAATGGTTCACGTTTTGAAGCGGTGTTAACTTCTGAAGCACAAGGTACAGATAAGAAATCTTAGCTTATTATATTGTTTAGTGAAGTTTGAATTTAACTACAATTTAGTTAAATTCAAACCATGAAAATTTGGAATTATGAATGAAAAATATTACTGTCTTTTTAGCGATGATGTTGATGGCTTGCCAAGTGCAGGCTGGACTGGAACTTAAATACACATATCAAGATTGGGAACATTATGAGGCCGAGACAGCGATACCTGGTGAGCGAGTTGTGATTGGTGTGACAGAAGTTAAGAGTAAAGGACAGGTCACAACCGTTGCTTTGAGGTGTACTTATGAGGGGGTAAATCTATTATTCTTTAAATCATTTGATCGTACTGAAAATGGTTATAGCGCAACATCAAAGATAGATAATGGGAAAGCGTTTAACATGGGTGTTTGGTTAAAGGGTGCTACACATTGGGCGACTTTCCCTAAGAATAAACTTTTCGAAGCCCGTAATGGTAAAGAATTAACCGTTGAACTCAGGGGAGATGAACGTAAAGAGTTAATTATTATTTCACTGAATGGATTTGATAAAATGTATTCAGAAATCAGTCCTACTTGTAAGTAATTATTTTTGTGATTTTACTTTAATATAAAAAGCTCAATGGATTCATTGAGCTTTTTTGTTTAGCTTTCTGTAAACGCGTCATCGAATCGATCAAGGAGTGGTTTGATTAAGTAATTAAGCAGTGTTCGCTCACCCGTTTTTATGAACAGTTGTACGGGCATTCCGGGCTCGATACTTAATGCTTTTAAGGTGTGTTTTGCTGTGGTAGTTAACTCAGCTTCAACTTGATAATAATATTCGCCATTGTTTTTGTCTTGCAAACTATCTGCGGATATTTTGGTTAATCGACCTGTGACTTTCGGGGTTGTTGATTGATTAAATGCCACAAAGCTTAATGTCACGGGAGATTGGCTGAATACTTTATCGCGTAAGGTGATCGGCAGTTTTGCTTGTACGACTAAAGCAGAATTGGCAGGAACAATTTCCATCAAAAGTTCACTGGCATTAATGATTTTTCCTGATCTATTTGCCGTTAAGCCCACAATCGTGCCCGCGATAGGGGCTCTAATTTGTGTGTTGGCTAAATCGATAGCGAGTTGCTTTTGTTCTTCTACGAGTAAATTTACTTCTAATTGTATTTTGCTGATTTGTTCATCAATCGCTTGTTTGTGTTCTGAGATAAACTTATTGGTGTTTGCTTCAGCACGAATTATTTTATGTTTATTGGCATTGATTTGTCCTTGTAAGTTAGCTACTTCACTGCCAACTTGCGCTAATTCTCGTTCCACTTGCCAATGGCCGGATTCTGAGGTGAAACCTTCTTTTAGTAAGGACTGGTAACGTGTGAGTTGTTTGTTCAATACATCATATTCAGCTTGTTTACTTTTGAGGTTTTGTATTAGCCCTGATTGGCTCGCGATTAACCCTTGGCGATCTTGTTGTAAGGTGTTTAAGCTATTTTGATAACTGCTATAGCGACTTTGCAGCAATGCGGTTTGCTGTTGTTTGATATGGTTGTCGATGTTTAGCTGTATGGCGAGCTTCATTATTGGTTCTTGCCATACCATCGTTTGGTCTTGGCGGCTTTCAGCAAGTAGTCGGGCAAGCTCTGCGCTACGGGAGACATATTGAATTTGAGCATATTGCAGCTTTGACTTTATTTGTCGGTCATCTAGTTGAATAAGCAATTGTTGGGCTTGGACTTCTTGGCCTTCTTGTACTTTAGTCGATAAGATTTTCCCTTGCTTCAATGATTGAACACTTTGTTTATCACCTGAGATGACCATTAAAGCTGACAGTGGCACACCTTGATCAAGTGGCGCAATTGCTGACCATGTCATGAACCCAAAAAATCCAATGAGAATGGTGTACCAACCTGATTTTAGCCATGACGATATCTTGCGACTGCTCGCTTGATTGTTATCCATTACTCGTGCCTACTTTTGCTGTGTGATTAAAGTTAACTTGCATGTTGGTGACCGGATAGCCAACGCCGGTATTGGTTCGTTTTTTGTGTGCGGGGTTTTGGCCAAAAAAGGTCTGGACACCGCGGTTGAGCACCAGTGACTTATTGGCAATACGCTGTAAATCAGGATTATGACTAATCAAAATAATGGTGCTGCGTGTCGACCAACGCGTAATAATGCCTTTTAATTCTTCAAGCGCTTTTTTATCAAGGCTGGTGTCTGGCTCATCCAATACGATGATACTGGGTTGTTGGTAACAGGCTCTGGCAAGAGTAATTTTTTGCTTTTGACCACCAGATAATCCACGGCCATTTTCGCCAAGTAAGGTATCGTAGCCTTTCGGTAGTGACATGATTAATTCGTGCGCTTTAGTTTGATGAGCGGCTGACAACACAAGTTGCTGAGATTGTGCATCGATAGCATTCATCCGCGCAATATTTTCACTGATGGTGCCTGAAAAAAGTTCAGGCTCTTGGGAAACATACCCAAGATGTTGGCTTAGCTGGTGGTTATCCCAGTGGGCAATTTCAGCCTGATCAAACTTGATTTTACCTTGTGCTATTGGCCAAATACCTAACAATACCCTCGCGAGCGTTGATTTTCCAGAGCCCGACTCACCAGAAATGGACAAGATATCGCCTTTATCTAAAGCAAAATTAATACCGCGAAGTGTTGCTATTTTTCCATGGGGCGGCGCAGCCACAACGTTGGATAGACTCAGTGCGCCAGTCGGCTCGGGTAATGCACTTTTATTGTGTTTTACTGGCACTTGATTGAGCAGCTCATTGAGTCTGGTCATGGCATGTCTTGCTGTAACCCATTGCTTCCATGCGACGATGATTTGGTCGACGGGTGATAATACTCTGCCCAATAAAATAGAAGCCGCAATCATCATACCTGCGGTTATTTGTCCATCGATAACCAGCCATGCACCTAATCCTAAGACTGAAGATTGCACGATCATACGCAGTGTTTTGGCTATTTGATTGACTAAATATTGGCTTTTTGAACCTTGGGTGAATTTATCAATAAAGCTATTTTGAAATGTAGTCCAACGCGATTTGATGGTGTGTTTTATGCCTAATGCATGGGCCGTTTCAACATGTTGCATTTGAGTTTGGAATTGATAATTGGCCGCCATACCAATGAGAGTCGATTTGTGTGTGCTTTTTGCGACCACGCGTTCGTTGAAATAGGTGATTATTATCAGTAATGCAGCGCTCATTAGCGCAAAGTGGCCAAGCCAAGGGTGAAAGGCATACAGGATCACAAGATAAATAGGAAACCAAGGCAAATCAAAGAATGCCGATGGGGCTGGCCCTGTGATAAATTGCCTTAATAGATTTAAATCATCGAGCGCATTGACTTGTGCCTGGCTACTGCCGTTGAGTTTTTTTTGAAATACAGCATCGTAGAGATCGGGACCTGTTTTTTTATCTAATTCACTGGCTAGATACAGTAAGACTATTTGACGGATATACTCCAGAACACCAATTAATATAATCAGGGCTATCATGATCCCAGTGATTGCCCATAAGGTCATGGTATTACCTGAAGAAAGCACGCGATCATAGACTTGTAACATATAAATCGATGGTACAAGCATGAGTATATTGGTGATTGCGGTGAAGCAGGCTAGGTGAGTGAGCGTTGTTTTTGCTTGTGACACAAAAGTGCTAAAAAGTACCGTGTTTTTCATAAAACCTCAATAATGAGAGCTAGCACATTAGTGGCATCACTAACTCTCACGATTATACTAAGCTGCCATTTCTAGCAACTCGACAGATTCAGCTGGTGCTGCGTAACTCACCGTGCCTGCCGTTGTGATTGCAGCATTCAGGTCTACACCTGCCCCGCTCATTACCTCTGCGAGAGCGGCTGTGTCACCATTCATCAAGCCCCAAACAATGTTGTGGACATCATTATCACCAGTTACTCGAGCGATAACATTACCGTTAGCATCCATACCGTTGTTGATGAAATCAGACAAACCGTTGATGCCTAACATGCTTGAATCAGTGGTCCAGTCAGCGCCAGATTTGTCTAAGCCTACACCTATTTCTAAGCTATCTAACTCACCAGACAACGTGTGAGATGGATCGGAAAAGAAACTGTAATTTAGGTCATTGCCTTCTGATGCACTGGCTACAAATGCATTATCCGAACCCGATTTGTTTGTTTCTAAACCAAACTGAGAACCAGTAAATGGAGATAATATACCACCATTAAATGCACCAAATAGGGCAAATGGGCTGAATGACATGGTGCCTGAAAACGAACCAAAATAATCATTGATCGTATTGTTTTGGATGCCGTCATTGTTAAAATCAGTTTGAACAAATGTTTCACTGAAAGAGAGGTTAAGAGACATAGTTTGTCTTTCCTTTGATTAACGCACCTCAAACCATTTGAAGTGCTTTTTTGCATCAATATGATGCGATTAATGTAACGAATTAGAATTTATATTTAACAGCTGCAGCCATGCTGCGACCAGCACCTTGAATGACACCTCGGTATGATCCCAGCGATGTACTGTATTGCTGATCTGTTAAATTCTTACCATATAAAGTGAACGTTAAATCTTCGATTGGTTGATATGAAATACCGAGATCCCAGAGTGTATATCCAACCCCTGAATTGCCCTGAAGTAAGCGTTCTGTAGCAAGTCCGTCTATTGGATTATCTTTATCAAAGGTTTTTCGCATGGTGACGCGCATATCCAACGTCTCATCAAACAATCTTGTACCAAGGTAAGTGGTGAATTTATCTTGGCTAGGGAAAGGGGAGTAGAATGTGCGTCCACAAGGGGCAATGTTATTGACTAAAGGACCAGACAAGCCCTCAATGACATTCGGGTTATAGCATTGGTTGCCTTCGTCAACATCAATCATTGAGCCTGAAAAATGCGCGTAGATAAATCCGGCATCGTAGTTAACTGCCAATTCTGAGCCTTTAATTTCGACTTCATCGGTGCGATTAACAAAGGCTTGTGTGTTGGTGACGCCTGGTTCATTGATCACCACGCCTAAATGCATGACCATGTAATTTTCAATACGGGTACGGTATTTAGAGAACGCTACCGTGAGTCGATCATCATCAGTCAATAGTTCGTTAAAATTAAGTTTTAAACCGACATCAAGGTTGGTTGATTTTTCGGGCTTGAGCTCGGGGCTTGGCACAAGGACTGATGCAAACATACCGTGGCTCGGTGTGCCGCCAGCAAGTAGGGTTTCCGTTAAACTTGGCGGACGCCAACCTTTACCGTAGTTTGAATATATCTCCATAAAGTTAAATGGACGTATCGCTAAACCGACTGTGGGCGATATCGCTGAATCACTGTTATCCACGGCAAATGTTGTGTCTGTGCCACCTGGATTAATCATCGGGAATTTAGTGCGTAAGTTTGCTTCGCCTTCTAATTTGTACGTGTCGTAACGTACACCGGCGAACAAAGATAGCCATTCTTGATAATCAAGGCGAGTATCAAGGTAAACACTGGCAAGTTCGCGTTGACCGTCAGGGGTGGAAGCAACGCCTGATGCAGCACCTAATGGCGCATTAATCTCTTTTGGTTTGGTTTTATCACGTAACCCTTCAAATCCATAGTCAGAGATAAAAACGATATCTCCCATGTCTGCAAATGATTGGTTGTTGATATTAACGCCATGTGTGACTGTCTCATACGTTGACGTTTGAGCTGAACAACGTTTTCCAGTCATATAATACACGGAGTCGGGGGCAATAGCGCACATTGGTTTCATCATATTGGTAATGTTTTTCGACTCAGGAAAGTACTCATCGAGGACTGTTGTTGTGCGATATACCTTCGCGTCTAGATTTAACCATGGACTGTCAGTATTAAGCTTGTAATCTAAGCTAATATTTTCATTTTCAGTGTGCTCTTTTGCAATTAAATCCCAACCTTTTTGCTCGTATGACCCAGGAATAGCATCAAACTGTACTTTATTAAAGTCTGATTTAGTATTGATATAACTGAACTTTAGACTTTGAGATGAGCTGATATCCCATTTTATTTTTGCCATTTTCGATTCAAGACTATAGCCAGAGTTATCTGTTTTTAATAAGTGGTCTGCTACTCTAAATTCGGTGGGTACACGGCGACCATCTACATATGGACCTGGGCGAATCATACTGTTTCCCTCGCTACCAACAGTGTAATCACCCGTTTCAGTTTTCGTGATTGCTGCGAGCACTGAAACATTATCTGTGAGTTTGCGAGCAACAGTTAATCCTGATTTAACCTTGTTACCGTTCCACCATTGTCCAACGCCTGTTTCACCACGGATGATGACACCGCCTTTATCACCTTTTTTGATGACATCCTCAATATCAGTGGTTCTGAAATTGACTTGACCACCAATCGTACCTAAGCCACCTTTGCCGGAAGATAGTCCTTTGTCGATTGCGATGTCATTAAGCAGCATTGGATCGACGAGTAAAGAACCATTACGATCTTGATAACCACTTTTTTGGAAATTTTGGCGCATACCATCAATGCTGGTATTCACTCGGCCAAAATCTTGCACACCCCGCATGTTGACACTGATAGTAGGGTCGGAGTAACTTGTTGAAGTATAAACACTTGTTACGTCTTGAAGCATGTCAGCAGGATGCTGATAGCTGTTTTTTTCGAGTTCTTTATTATCGATGAGCACGGTATCAGTACCTGATACACTGTCGAGCCCTTCCACGCCTTTGATAATTGTTGTTCCTGTATCTTTGAGTAGCATTGCCTCTGACTTACCTTCTTCAGCAAAAGATAATGGTGACTGGCATAGGAGTCCAAGAAAAAGCGTTATTGCCGTTTTAGGATGATTAACTAACATTATAACTGTCCATTGCTAATGAGAATGATTTTGATTTGCATTTAAGTGGAAAAGTCATCATGTGTCAAACATGACATTAGGGAAGTTTTTTTATAAAACAGCTGTTTAAATGGTATTTTCAGTATTATATTTTGATGATATCTTCTGGCGTAAACATTGCTATAGAAAGATAAAGTTATCCATTCAATCAAATTGAAGATTCGTCTCAAGTTTTGCTTTATATTAATTTGGTTGTAAACTAAATTTTATTTAGTATTTTATGGTGAGATTACTGCTTTTTGTAGTTTAATCGAGATGCTGAAATATTGGCTTGTTTACTTGGTCATGCAGTTTTAAACAGGTAGTCACGAAGTGGTAAACGCTGTTTTTTTTAAATTAACCTTGTTAAAACATTGTTTAACTTTTTTCAATTTAGTGGTTTGAGGACCGACTTAATTGCATATCAATTTAAGCCACCACTTCGTTTAATAGATTAAGTATGAAGTCATGTAAACTATGGGAATGAGAAAGGTCTATTTGAGATGTATGAAAGCTTACCTATTTTTTGATATTTCAAGGTATGGTTGTTTCCACTATTAATGACACAACAACCATACCTTGTTAAACGTTATTCTTTACCGAATACGTTATTTTCCTGTTCTAGAACGCGGATGAAAGTCGTTCTTTTACTTAATTCTTTCAGTGCTGATGCACCAACGTAAGTACAAGTTGAACGTACACCACCAAGAATATCTAATACGGTATTCTCAACTGGACCACGGTAAGCCACTTCTACCGTTTTACCTTCAGAAGCGCGGTAATTTGCAACGCCGCCTGCGTGTTTGTTCATTGCTGTTGTTGAGCTCATGCCATAGAATTTCTTAGTTTTCTTGCCATTAACTTCACACAGCTCGCCGCCGCTTTCATCGTGTCCAGCGAACATGCCGCCCAGCATCACGAAATCTGCACCGCCGCCGAAGGCTTTTGATACGTCACCAGCACATGAACAGCCGCCGTCAGATACAACCATGCCAGCAAGGCCGTGGGCTGCGTCTGCACATTCGATTGTGGCTGACAGTTGCGGATAACCAACACCTGTTTTAACACGTGTAGTACACACTGAGCCTGGACCGATACCGACTTTAATAATATCTGCACCTGACAGGATCAGTTCTTCAGTGATCTCACCTGTCACGACATTACCTGCCATGATGGTTTTGGTTGGGTAGGATTTACGCACTTTACGCACGTATTCGATGAAAAATTCTGAGTAACCGTTGGCTACATCGATACAGATAAACTGTAAACGCTCATCTAATGCAAGAACTTGTTGAAGTTTTTCGAAATCTGCATCTGAAGTACCTGTTGATACAAAGATGTGATTAAAGATTGCTGGGTTTTGTTCGAGGAAGGCTTTCCATTGTGCGACTGTGTAGTGCTTATGGATTGCTGTTAACATTTTATGTTCAGCCAGTTCTTTTGCTATTTCAAAAGTACCCACTGTGTCCATGTTTGCGGCAATAACCGGCACACCAGTCCAAGTATGTTTGCTGTTTGGAAATGTGAATGTACGTTCAAGGCTTACTTGTGAACGACTTTTTAAAGTCGAACGTTTTGGGCGGAAAAGTACATCTTTAAAACCTAGCTTCAATTCTTGTTCTATACGCATGACATCTATCTTCTAGTTGTTTACAGACACACTTTTTGACCTTGCGAATGAATTGCGGGCGCAAGGAAAAACTTAACATTAGTTTAAGTAATGAGTCGTATATGTAAAAAGTTATAAGGATTTAGTTTAAGCGGTACGGGCGAATCGAGTATGCGAGGAAGTCGCGTTTATGCAACGCGCCTATACGCAGAGATATTAGTGCAAGGGACACTAATATGTAAAGTGTTTATTTAGCGTTTTTTATTTTGGCTTTTTCAGTTATAAAAAAAGGCTATTTATCAATTAGATAAGTAGCCTTTACATGCAATGCTGTTATAACGTAGCCACAAGATTGTAGTTATGTAGTAGTCACAATTATGTCGTTACGTAATAATCGACTTATAGTAGAGAGAATAAATCTTTCACGTCTTTAAGTTCTGGGATTAGGTTCATTTCGCTACCGATGTTGTGCTCTTTCGCCAAGTTGTAGATCAGGCGTAGTACAGAGTAATCTTCGATGGCAAAACCAACTGAGTCATAAAGGATCGTACCGTCTTTAGCTACATTCAGAGTTTTTTGGCCTTTCACTATTTCGTGTAGTTCAGTACAAACGAAATCATCAGCCAGTTGTTGGATTTCACCTTCAATACGTGATTGTGGTAGGAATTCAACAACAATCGTTGCGCTTTCTACTAGTTCTTTTTCGATTTCGGTTTTACCTGGGCAATCACCACCTAGACCGTTAATGAACACGTCTTTAGTGAGCATATCTTTAGTTAGTACTGTTTGATATTTTTTATCTGCAGTACAAGTTGTGATTAGATCTGCGCCGTTAACTGCGTCGCGAGAGTCTTCACAAGGCGTTAGTTTGATATCATATTGCGCCATGTTGCGAGCAAATTTTGCCATCGCAGCTGGATCCGTATCAAAGTAGCGAACTTCTTTAAGATCGAAGATGAATGAATACGCTAGGAATTGGAATTCACTTTGTGAACCCGTGCCGATAAGCGCAAGTACTTCAGAATCTTTCTTCGCCAGATGTTTTGCCGCAAGTGCAGATGTTGCTGCCGTTCTGAATGCCGTCAGTAACGTCATTTCAGAGAACATTAATGGCTCACCTGTTTCTGTAATAGAAAGTTGGCCAGTTGCCATTACTGTGCATTTGTTTTGCTCTGGATTTTTCGGATGACCATTCACATATTTGAATGAGTACATATCGTTGTTAGAGATTGGCATTAATTCGATGACACCATCTTCAACGTGGTTCGCAACACGTGGGCATTTATCGAAAGCTTCCCAATTCTGGTAGTCTTCAGAAAGTGTATCCATAAGTTGTGCGAAGAATGCTTGATAACCTACTTTCGATATCAGCGTTTTGATGTCTTTTATCTCTAGAACAATCATGTCAGTCCTTATCTATTTATATTTTATGTTATTAAATCAAGTTAATGTCGCCAGTCCATCACCTCATTATGCAAGCGCATAGACGATAACTGGGCGCTATTTAAATGTCAACGCTAGTCATTATAATATGTTGCGCTGGTGTTAATTTTATAGTGTTTTATAGCGGACTAAGAATGCCATCGTCGTAGTCATTATCTCTAGTCATGAGCCAGCACTATTTTCATTTTTATATTACGCGTTCTTATATTGCGAGAGAAACGGCCACACTGTATGATTATCTGATTCATTTAACAGCTTCATTGCTATAGGAATTAAATAAAAAACTATGTCAGCAAAAGGATCGAAAGGTAAAAACAGGAAACAAGAACTCATTAATGCGACACTCGACTGCATTGAAAAAGAGGGCTTACAAAAGACCACGGTTCGCAATGTTGCTGAATACGCAAATGTTACAAATGGTTTAATTCGTTTCTATTTTTCCGGTAAGGATGAAATGTTACGAGAAGCTTATTCTGCTCTACTTGAACAAATGTATGTTAAGCCACGTATCGATGTTGAAGATGCACTGGTGTGCGCTAAAACTCGCTTACGTAATTTCATCCTACTCACCTTATCTGCGCCGATAGTCTCTCCTCGCACGGTATTACTGTGGGCTAACTTTCTGCCCATGACTTATATCGATCCTGAAATGGCGGCTATTCGCTCTCATGAATACGCTAAAACGACCAAGATCCTCGAACCGCTGATCCGCGATGCGCTGAGTGTGGATGGTATTAGCGTTAGTGATCATGATTGTGAAATATCGGCTATTAAGATCAATGCACTCATTGATGGCCTTTGGCTTGAAGGCAGCATGGCTGGCTACAAGTTTAAAGAACATGAGCTGGTCAATATCGGTATTGAAAGCGCATCAGATATGTTATCCATTAAATTGGAAACGATTAGCTAATACGCTTAAATACGATTGAGTTTCCTTGTTTTATACCGTGCTACTAGCTACGGCGAACAGGGAAAGTCATGCAGTGTGGACCACCGCCTGTTTTTAGAATCTCAGTTGCTTCTAGTTCGAAAACTTCAAAACCGCGTTCGCGTAATTGCGCATTCACATCACAGTTAGCACTTAATGAAATCACCCGTTTGTTACCTAATGCTTGTAGATTACAGAAGTGTTTAAACACGCCTGCTTCTTCAATCTTAATGAGATCGTAACCTGTTTCATCGAGGTATTTTTTGAACTCAGTTGGCAGACCATCGTAGTAAGTTACGGCTGTTTTTTCACCCACGATGTTGAAGATCATATCTAGGTGTAAGTAAGCAGGATCTGATGCAACAGAAATGATTTGGTAACCTAATGGTTCTAGTTGCTCACGCAGGCTTTGAATACCTTTTTCATTAGAGCGTTGCAATGTACCGATTGCCAGAGTCTTCTCGTCAAGCTGCCAGAAATCACCGCCTTCAATGATGCCTTCTTTACATGTTGCAATCACTGGCACACCAAGCTCTCTAAGCTTCTCTGCATAAAGTTCGCTTTCTTTTTGACGAACTTCTTCTTTGAAGCGACCCAGTACATAGCCTTCTTTGATGTTGAAACCAAAATCGCGCGCGAATACTTGGCTATTTAGCCCTGCCGTTGGTTCTAATACATCAACAGCAATGCCGTTATCACGGTAGATGTTGATGAAAGATTGATGCTCTGCTAAACATTTTTGTTGATCAATCTGCTCGCCTTTATCTAACCAATCTTCAGCAATTTTGTTGATTGGCGATAAAGTTAAATAAGTTGGTGAGCACAGTAGCACGTGCTGTAGTTCGCCAGCGGCTGATTTTACGTAAGAGGTTTCCATGACCTTTTCCTTAATCCATAAGTAATGCGTATAAATACAATTCGGTTTATGCGTTGTTTAGACGCGGGCTCAGATGTAGACCTGCAATCATGCAACGAATCGATCCGCCAGCAAGTTCAATAGTGGGTACATCAAAAGCCAAAATTTTAGAATATTGTTCTATGTGAGTAACTTGTTCTGTTGTTAACGCGTCGCGAGCTCGTTGCGACATAACCAGGTAGCTTTGGTGATCTGCACCAGTAAGCTCAATGGCGTTACCTGCAAAGTTATCAATTTGGTCAAAGCCAAGTTTAATAACTTCGATACCGCATTCTTCTAAGCGTTGGATCACAGCGAGACGGCGGCTTGGGTCTTTGATCATGTCTGAGCAAATTAGTGCGTATTTTGAAGCCACACACATCATCACATTGGTGTGATAAATCGCTGTGCCACCTGCATCTGCAGTGTCAAAAGCCATAGGCTCGTATTGGAAGATTGCGCAGAAGCGTTCCAAGATGATTTCGCTTGAGCGGTTTGATTTTGCTGTGTAGGCGATGCGATTGATATTGTCTAATACCATTGCACCAGTGCCTTCAAGGAACAAGTTATCCCATTCCAAACCAGAGAAGTCAGTGACGTCTTGTACGCGATATTCAGATTTTAACATCTCAATAATATCGCTACGGCGTTCACGACGACGGCTTGGCGAGTACATAGGGTAAAGTGCGACATGGCCACCGCTGTGAGTTGAGAACCAGTTGTTTGGAAACACTGAATCCGGGGTCTCTTTCTCACCGAAGTCATCAAAAGCATGCACGTTAATCCCATGCTCAGTAAGACCACTTACAACAAGATCGAACTCGGCACGAGCACGTTTTGATACGTTACTGAGATCCGATACTTCGGTTTTTTGAAACGCATTATCAATCGCTGTTTCTGGATTGGAAAAGAATTTCCAAGGTCGAACCATTACTACAGCATTGGGAGCCTGAATCAGAGCCATACACCTTCCTTTTGTACATATTCATTGCAATCACATCAGTGTCATTGCGATAAAAAATAAGTGACCTAGTTTTGCGTCGTGTCAGTCAAACACACCCTTTCAGGATAAACGTCAGCGTGATGAGCCTTTTGTTATTTTAAATAACCAAAGTCATTCGCGCTGAGTAAAACTATGCAGTTGCATAAAATATAAGCCAGCATAGAAATAATGTCAACGCTAGTGGTTACTACATTGTTAAAATAATTCTGATTTGATGTGTCGTTTTATCAGTTTTTAGAAGAATAAAGTAGCGATTCGGCAATGCTTAGGAGGGTATTGGCTATATCCATGAAGCCAGTTATGCAGCTGCATAATAAGATGTTTAATGAATGTTAATGTGTACATTCATTAAACGTTTACAGAGGGGGATTTTCGAGGCTATTTTTTTGCCAATAAATTTATGAGACTTAGCTCATAAATGTCTGCTAATTGCTCAATATCGCTGATCTTCACGCATTCATTAACCTTGTGAATAGTCGCATTCACTGGGCCTAACTCAACAACTTGTGCACCGGTCGGCGCAATAAACCGGCCATCCGAAGTACCACCTGAGGTAGATAGTTCGGTCGCATAACCACACACTGATTCGATGGAATCTGTGATGGCATTGAGCAAGTTACCCGGCTCAGTTAAAAACGGCTGACCACTGTGGATCCAACTAATGTCGTAATCTAATCCGTGTTTAGCAAAGATATCAGTAATACGGGTTTTGATAATATCGGCCGTTAACTCGGTCGAATAACGCAGGTTAAACTGGAACGTTGCATCACCTGGAACGATATTACTGGCACCAGCACCACTGCGAATATCGGTGATTTGCAAGGTCGTAGCAGGGAAGTAAGCGTTGCCTTCATCCCAATGCGTTTGACTTAATTCGGCTATGGCAGGGGCCAATTTGTGGATCGGGTTATCCGCTAAGTGCGGATAAGCCACATGGCCTTGGATACCTTTGACGACAACATCACCAGTCAATGAACCACGGCGACCATTTTTAACAATATCACCAACTTTATTCGTGCTTGAAGGTTCGCCAACAATGCACCAATCTATTTTTTCGTTACGGGCTTCTAAAGTGTCGATAACGCGCGTTGTGCCATTAATGAACGGG
>Ga0209396_1000416_pt1 | contig 51742 bp, 39 predicted proteins | sample GOMGulsemesocosm_6_FD_184638 | JGI IMG/M metagenome (GOLD analysis project Ga0209396, IMG submission 184638) | Methane-oxidizing microbial communities from mesocosms in the Gulf of Mexico - GOM8C Gulf of Mexico (SPAdes) (version 2) | ecosystem: Environmental > Aquatic > Marine > Cold seeps... | reverse complement strand
TGATAGTGTGGGGCTTCCCCATGTGAAAGTAGGACATTGCTAAACACCTATTAAGAATAACGCCCTTGCAGAAATGCAGGGGCGTTTTTCGTTGTCTACAGAAAAATTCTACAAGTGATGATAAGTCCCATCAACGTCAAGCAAAGTTGCTTTCGTCCTCCGGACCAAAGGACCTTGCTTTCCTTCCCATTCCGAACTCAGTAGTGAAACGACATAGCGCCGAGGCAGCGATCGTCGCTGACGTAGTCAGTGCAATATATTTGAGGTGTGCGCTGTCGGTACAACGGTAGTGTGGGGCTTCCCCATGTGAAAGTAGGTCATTGCCAGACACCTATTAAGTTAAAGGCCCCGTTCTAACGAACGGGGCCTTTTGCGTTCTAGCCTTTAGAGAATCGCAATGACCGGCATGATATTGACTGCTTTCCGTCGCCTCGGCAATATGCCCCCAGCATTGCTCTACTACCGACATCCATGTCGGTACGTCGCTGACGAAGTCAGTGCAACCCAGCCAATAGGCCACTTAGCAGTACAGTCACAGCCATTGCTTTAACCTCGCGTAACGACATTAAACTCTCACTCTTTTAAACTCGGTTTAAACAATTGAATTACATCTGGCAATGGCCGGTATGATATTGACTGCTTTCCCTCGCCTCGGCAATATGCTCCCAGCATTGCTCTACTACCGACATCCATGTCGGCATGTCGCTGACGCAGTCAGTGCAACCCAGTCAATAGACCGATTAGCAGTACAGTCACAGTTATTGCTTAACCTCGCGTAACAGACATTAAAACCAAGCTAGTAAAATACCTGATCATTTTTATCGGCCTAAATAGATGATGGCTGAGTCATTTAAGATGCTTCCGCGAATTTTTTCATCATGGGAGCTTCCATTGATTCATTTATATTTTTCGAAGATAATTAAAGATTGATCTTTGATAAGTATAAGTCAGTAGATAACCGACATACACATGTGATGCTATACATAAGAACACGATACAGAGTATGGTAACTAACTATTATTCCTTCTGGTTATGTATTGAATATTATGTAGAAATTATTATTTTTCTCTATATTAATCAATACTAGTAATGAGACTGTAATTTTTTTGTTAAAGAAATTGTTTTATGCACTTGTGTTCTTTAATATGTACCCCATATCTCTTTTAAGAACTTAATAAAATAATAAAGAATTAGGAATTTACATGACTTCTCCAATGAAAGCGCTAAACGCAAAGCAACACGGCAATATCAAAATTAAAAAAGAATTAAATATTGAAGGCACTAAAAATCAGCAGATTTTGCCTCTATTAGTTCATGAATTTGCAAAAGCGGGTTCAGCTATGCCTGTTATCTTTATTCGTCCAAATGAAGGCGAAAAAACAGTACAACCAGCGGCATTGTTAGGACTTAAACCTGAAGAGAATCTATTTCACAAAGATGGAAAGTGGGTAGGTGAATATTTACCTGCAGTAGTTACTCATCATCCGTTTGCAATGGTTCCTACACAGGGTGATGAAAACCGCCTGCAAATGCTTATCAACGAAGACAGTGCATTGGTAAATGAAGAAGAGGGTGACGCATTATTTGACGGTGATGAGCAAACTGATTACCTGAAAAAGCGTATGGAATCATTATCTAACTACTTTAGTAGCATGCATGTTACTCGTGAGTTTTGTGATTACATCAGCGAAAAAGAGCTTTTAATCGAGCAAACTCTAACCATTGAGATCAATGGTGAAAAAGTTCAATTGAACGGTTTATTATTGGTTGATGAAAAGAAATTACATGAATTGTCAGATGAAGACTTCCTTGAACTCCGTAAACGTGGCTATTTATCGCCAATCTTCGCACATTTGAGTTCATTACATCATGCAAATAAATTAGCGAAATTAAAAGCAGATCAAGCTTAATATTCATTATTGCTAATAAGGTCTTCTTCGGAAGACCTTTTTTTTATCTTAATTTATTATCACACTTTCAATTGAATTCCGAATGCTAGCGACTAAGGCTCTAACACATTCCATTCTTGAATAATTTGGCCTAATAACAAGTGCAATTTTTCGCATTGGCGATGGGCTATTAAACGGTATATAACATATATTTTCTTGTGCTTGGTTGTACGTAGCCAACGCCGGTAATAATGTGACACCAATTCCGCTACCAACCATATGACGTAACGTTTCTAAACTTGTTGCTTGAAAACTTGTATTCTCTTTAGCACCCGCAGAGAAACAATAGCCTAAAGCTTGATCCTTTAAGCAATGACCATCTTCTAATGTAAGAATGCTTTGGTTGTGCAGGTCGTTCAGTGTCATTTCTTTACGTGGTGATAATTCATGATTTGTTGGTGTTACTAAAATAAATGGTTCATCAAACAAATGGTAACTATCAAATTTCTCCATCTCTTCTAAATATGGCAACACAAGTACATCAAGTTTGCCTTCATCCAATTGCTGCAATAAATCTTTTGTTTGCTTTTCATGCAAGTAGAATTGTATTTTTGGCATACTGACCGTTAAGTCTTTCATGATATGCGGTAATAGATATGGGGCAAGAGTTGGAATAAGACCTACATGTAAATGACCAGCTAAAGGGTCAAGCAGATTTTTTGCACTTCGCTCAAAATCTTCAGCTGCTTGTAATACTTTGCGCGCATCCATGACTAATTTTTCTCCAGCGGGAGTGAGCATGACATTGTGTCTATGCCGTTCCACTAACTGGAGTCCAAGTTGTTGCTCTAACTTCATTAATTGCCCGCTTAACGTAGGTTGACTCACGAAGCATGCACTTGCTGCTTTACCGAAATGTCTAAATTTTTCTATAGCGCTTAAATATTCAAGGTCGCGAATTTTTATCATAGGTAGGTACAATTGTTAATCATATATTTATTTGTACTGCCAATGATATAGCAAGTATTTAAAGATGCAATTTTACTTTTGTAATTCATAAGCTGAATAATTTGTAACAGTCAAAATTTGGCGTTTATAAAATATATAGGTAGGTTAAAGATTAAACGTTTAATAGGAATCCATTATGCCATTACCTTTATTGCTTGTAGGAGCAGCTGTTGGTTCATTGCTAGCTCATGATAATCATAAAAACTATCTCGCAGCTCAGGATAGAGACCGTTTTTTAGCCTCTAAAACTAACGCTGGGAGAGAACCATCGGAGATTCTCCCTAGCCCACGAACCACTGTATTAGTACCTGGCAGTCTGGTGTGTTGTGAAGTCTATGAAGCATTTATTCATACAGGTGTCGTTGTTGATGACAACACTATTGTCGAATTACATGGTAGTGGGTTAATCAGAGCCGTATCTAAAGAGAGATTTCTTCAGCATCGTAGTGGGAAAAACATATTCATTGCCTGTGATCATTCAGGTGCTCCTTTCATTTTCGACTCAATCGATCAGTTGGCGAGCAAAGATGTTTTTAACTTTTATGAATATAACTTATTGAGTAGCAACTGCTATAGGCACACCTGGAGATGGCTGTCGGGTATTGATTTGGCAATTGAGTCATTTAGTGATTTTAACGGAAAATTAACGAGTAAATTAGGTGCTGAAATATACTGGGATGTTGTTCTTTAGTCTGATAATTCATAATTAGCTGTTGAATTTAACATAGTTTTAACGTAAAAAATAACTAGGCATTTTGCTTGTAGCCGATATTTATATCAATATTTGGGTTTTGTAGGGTGAATATTGTTCAGTTCGTTGCGATTTTATTGAATTTGACATTTGATTGTTAATTAAAGGTTGCATTGGCATTATGTTTGTAAGGGTAAATTATATACCTGTTGATTTAATTCATTTCTCTTTGAGAAAACAAGGAATAACGCATGTCAAATTACTACCAACGAAGCGCTATTGCGCTTTTTGTAACTTCAGTCATTACATCGGCTCCCGTTTTTGCTGCTGAGGATGATAAAGCTAAAACTAAAGCCGTAAAAAAAGATATTGAAAAAATTTCTGTTATTGGCTCCCGGGCCGCACCTCGCTCAGCGGCAGATTCAGCTGTACCTGTTGATATTATCGATGGCAGTGAAATCGCGGGGCAGGGTCCTTCCGACATGGTGAGCTTACTACAAAATGTTGTGCCTTCATTTAATGTTAACGATCAACCTATCAACGATGCATCAACATTGGTTCGTCCTGCTAACTTACGTGGTCTAGCATCAGACCACACATTAATTCTAATTAACGGAAAGCGACGTCATCGTAGTGCTGTTATTACCTTTTTAGGTGGTGGTTTATCTGATGGAGCCCAAGGACCTGACATTTCTGTAATTCCTTCGTTGGGTATTCAGCAAGTCGATGTGCTTCGTGATGGCGCTGCTGCACAATATGGCTCAGATGCACTCGCAGGTGTAATTAATTTCACGTTAAAAAATGACAGTGAAGGCGGGCTGTTCGAAGTTAAATACGGCGAATTTTTCGAAGGTGATGGCGATGGTGTTCAAATTTCAGGTAACTTAGGTTTACCGCTTACGGAGAATGGTTTTGTTAATACATCATTTGAATGGAAGCAATCTGATCCAACGAGTCGGAGTGTTCAGCGTGATGATGCACAGGCACTCATTGATAATGGAAATAGCGCCGTAGCCACACCTGCTCAAGTTTGGGGCTCACCTGAATTTAAACAAGATATCAAAGTATTTATTAATGCGGGTATCGATCTCGGCAATGGCAATGAAGCCTATGCGTTTGGTAATATTGCAAAGCGTGATGTTGAAGGGGGCTTTTATTACCGAAATCCACATACTCGTGGTGGTGTAAATAGTAATTCACTTAGTGTTGCTGATATAAATGGTGATGGACAGTTAACTTTAAATGGTGATGGTGACATCAATGAAGGTTATAACATGTTGCTCGTTGGTGATCTCACTAGTGATATGAGTGGAAATTGTCCAACAACTATTAGAACAGGCCAAACGATCGGAGGAAGTACAAGCCTTGCTGGTTACAACGTGCTAACAGACCCATTGTATATTGCTCAAGTTCAAAATAATCCAAATTGTTTCGCTTTTAACGAAATGTTACCAGGTGGTTTCACTCCAAAGTTTGGCGGAACAGTTACTGATACATCATTAGTGTTAGGTACGAAAGGTGAGATGGGCGATGAAATTTTTTATGACGTGAGTCTCTATCATGGTCGTAACGAAGTGAACTACAAGCTTATTGGTTCTATTAATCCTTCATTAGGGCCAAAAACCCCAAGAAACTTTAGCCCTGGTAGTTATGTTCAACAAGAAGATATGCTTAATATCGATCTATCGAAAACTGTTGAAATTGGTTATGACGAGCCAATGAATATAGCCGGTGGTTTTGAATATCGTAACGAATCTTATCAATCAATTGCCGGAGATCAAGAGTCTTGGGAAATTGGTCCATTAGCCGCTCAAGGATTCGGTATTGGTTCTAATGGTTTTCCTGGATTATCAGCACGTAGTGCAGGTAAAACGACCCGAAATAGTGTTGCACTCTACTTAGATACTGAGATCTACTTTACTGATAATCTCATGGTTGGTACGGCTATTCGTTTTGAAGATTTTTCTGATTTTGGTAATACAACTAAAGGAAAACTTTCAGCTCGTTGGGAATTTATTGAAGACTGGGCTGTGCGTGGTGCCGTCAGTACTGGCTTTAAAGCACCAACAATTGGCCAAACGACAGTGCGTAATGTAACAACGGCCTTTGGTACCGATGGCGCACTGATTGATCGTGCAACATTACCACCAACGGATCCTATTGCGGTTAAAAAAGGTGCAACACCATTAACACCTGAAGAGTCACAAAGTTATAGCATTGGTTTAGTTGGAGAGTTTGATAATGGTATCTTCTTAACTATTGATTACTTTAACATTGAAGTGACTGACCGAATTTCTACTACCTCAGGTATTAAGTTATCAGATCAAGATCGCACTGAGTTGATCGCCGCTGGTGTGACAGATGCCTCGAGTTTTACTGAAGTCTCATACTTTACTAACGATTTTGATACAACTACTCAAGGTATTGATATTGTGGCCAGTTATGACATGGATATGTTTGGTGGTGAAACTAAATTCTCATTCGCTTATAACTGGACCGAAACGATTGTGAATAGAGCCTCTTCGAATATTTCAAATGAGCGTATCATAATGCTCGAAGATAACTTACCAGCACTGCGCTATAACATAACAGCCAACCATACTAATGGTAACTGGCGCTTCTTAAGCCGTATCCGTTACGCAGGTGCTATTTATGAAGATCACTTAGATTCTGGTCTGCCATTTGATGTGGGTTCAGAAGTTGTATTTGATGCTGAAGTTGCTTACAACGTGAATGACAATTGGAAACTTACTGCTGGGGCGACGAATTTGTTTGATGAAACACCAGACGAAATCACGCCTTATGATACAGAAGTTGCGGGTTCAAAATACCCAACCACATCACCTATCGGCATTAATGGTGGTTATTACTACATGAAAGCGACTTACAACTTCTAGTTTGTAACCGCATAATAAAAAGCCTCCTTTGAACTTTCAAAGGAGGCTTTTTTATACGAAAATTTAATTATTTTGGCGGCATACGAATAGCGGCGTCTAATCGGATGGTTTCACCGTTAATATAACTATTTTCAATCATGTGAATAGCGAGTCTGCCAAATTCACTCGGGTAACCTAAGCGCTTTGGAAATTGGACATTAGCCACTAATGACTCTTGCACATTCTCAGGCATGCCAAGTAACAAGGGCGTTCCCATAATACCAGGCGCAATCGTATTCACCCGAATGCCAGAGCGTGCTAAATCACGTGCCATTGGCAGAGTCATGCCAACAATACCACTCTTACTCGCTGCATAAGCTGTTTGACCCATTTGACCTTCATAAGCTGCCACTGATGCTGTATTAATAATAATACCGCGCTCCGAGCTTTCGCCGTGTACTTCATTACGCGCCATCATTTGCGCAGCGACACGTGCAACATTAAAGGTGCCGATTAGGTTAATGCTAATTGTCTTTGAGAACGAAGCTAAGGGTTGTGCGTTACCTTCACGGTCTAACACTTTCTTAGCGGGTGCAATTCCGGCGCAATTAACACAAATATCAATTTTAGAAAACTGAGTTAACACCTGTTCAAAAGCGGCTTCAACAGAGGTATCACTTGTTACATCCGTTTGAATGAATAATGCTTTGTCGCTGCCTAGTTCCGTAACGGCTAAGTCACCGGCCTCTTGATTGACATCTAAAATAGCAACTTTGATGCCTGCTTTGACAAATTCTTCGACTGTTGCGCGGCCAAGACCTGATGCGCCACCAGTAACTACCGCAATTTTATTAATCGTATCCATTTTACTCTCTTTATTTATTGAGGTTAGTCTTTCAACAGGTCGCGGGCAATAATCACACGCTGAATTTCGCTCGTCCCTTCGTAAATAGCCGTCAAACGGACATCACGAACAAAACGCTCTACTGGGTATTCTTTAATGTAACCTGCGCCGCCCAGTAATTGTAATGCCGTATAACAAGCATCGTTTGCTTTCTCTGAAGCAAACAACTTTGCCATTGAAGCAGATGTACCAAAAGGTAAACCATTGTCTTTATTATAAGCCGCTTGCATTAATAACAAACGCGCCGCTTCAAGTTCGGTGTAACGATCACTAACCATCCACTGTAACCCTTGGAAATTAGCCAGCGGTTGCCCAAATTGCTTACGCTCTTTGATATAAGCACTCGCATAATCCATGGCTTCTAAACCAATACCCAGTGCTAGAGAGCCAATACCAATTCTGCCGCCAGCAAGTTCTGCAATGGCAATTTTAAAACCTTTATTAAGGCCGCCTAATAAGGCGGTCTTAGGGATAACACAATCATTAAAGCTAACTTCACAGGTTGAAGAGGCGCGTTGTCCCATTTTATCTTCAGGTTTAGCGATGTTCATGCCCGGAGTATTTTCATCAATTAAGAAACAACTGATACCCTTACCACGTGCAGCATCAGGGTCAGTAACCGCCCAAACTACAAAAACACCGGCAAACTTAGCTGATGTGATGAATATCTTACTACCGTTTAAGACAAAGTTATCACCATCGCTTACGGCTGTAGTACGCATTGCTGATGGGTCTGAACCCGCACTAGGTTCTGTTAAACAAAAAGCACCCGCTAAAAACTCACCGTTACAAAATTTTGGTAAATAATGCGATTTTTGTTCTTCATTACCAACGGCTTGTATCACTTCAGCGACCATGTTAGTTACAGACGTCGTTGTTGCAGTTGATGCACAACCACGGGCTAATTCAGTAATTGCCATGCTAAAAGCAACTGCGCCAGCATCGATGCCGCCATATTGCTCTTTAACAGTAATCCCCATGAAACCCAGTTCAGCTAAGTCTTTAATTTGAGAAATGAACAGTTCATGATCACCTTCATCAAGCGCTTGTGCGTTAGGTTTTAATTGATTGTCTGCGAACTGGCGTGCTGTATCCGCAATCATTAACTCTTCTTCAGAATATTCTAATTTCATTGAAATAACCTTAGTCATAATTTTTTATTAATTGTTGTATAAATAGCGGAAATTTAACAGGACATCAGTAACCAATTAGATCACATTAGCGCTCACTTAAAATCACTTCACTCTCTTATGTCGCTATGACTAATTGTGGGTGAACGACAGTTAATGTGATCTAAGTCACTAAAAACTAAGGGGTATAGCATATGCTTTTATCGTTTATATATTAGTGTCATCAAAAGTTACAATTAACACAATGACACCTACATAAGATTGTGGGACGCTAATCGAACGAAAATAACACAATGGATCGTTTATTTAAAACTACACTAACTGACCCGTTAAAAATAAACGGGACGTTATGTAACTTACATAAGCATTAAGGAACAAATAATGAAACAAACGAATAAAACAGCAATAGCATCACACATCTCAGCTTTATTTAGTCGAAAAATTTTACCGTTATCAATTATCGCAGCAGCAAGCACTTTCGCTGGTGGCAGTGCTATGGCCGCAGAAGAAAAAGCAACAAAAAACGTCGAGCGCATCATTGTTACTGGTTCTCGCCGTAATGACCGCACCGTTTCTGAAAGTAGCGTGCCAGTAGATATCATCAACATTGAAGACATGGTGACCACAGGCCAAATGGAAGTTAGTCAGATATTAACCACACTAATTCCAAGTTTTAACTATCCTAATTCAGCCATTGCCGATGGCACCGACCACTCACGTCCCGCTGTATTACGCGGTTTAGCGCCTGATCATACGTTAGTACTAATTAACGGTAAGCGTCGCCATAGCTCTGCATTACTGAACTTAAATGGCACCGTAGGTCGTGGTTCAACAGCCGTTGATTTAAATACGATCCCAACTTCTGCCATTAAATCGATTGAAGTACTACGTGACGGCGCAGCCGCTCAATATGGTTCAGATGCTATTGCTGGAGTAATCAACATTATCTTAAAAGATGAAGTTGGCGGTAGCTTGAGTGCTACCTATGGTGAATACAATACCCAAATGGCCGGTGTAGCTCAGTTAACAGGTGTTAGTGCTGACGCTAACGGCGATTTAGCGTTTGCCACAGGCAGCGATCGAAAATTAACTGACGGCGGCATCACTACAATTGCTGGCGACTGGGGCACTGAAATTGGTGAAACAGGTTTCTTAAACCTAGCCTTTGAATCACGTTCACGCGATGCGTCACAGCGTTCAGGTTTTGATCCTCGCGAGCAATATGCACGTATTGATGACGGCTCTGAAAATGGTGCACTTGACCCACGTGAGTTAACCTTTGATCGCTACAACCATAAATATGGTAAAGCAGACGTTGAAGATTTAAGTATCTTCTTCAACATGGGCTTTAATTTATCTGAAACAACCGAACTTTATTCATTTGGTAGTTATGCAGACCGTGAAGGGTTATCAGGTGGTTTCTACCGCCGCGCTAAAGACAGCCGTAATGTGTTATCCGTTTATGAAAACGGTTTCTTACCGCACATCGGTTCAGACGTAACTGATACAGCCTTTAACATCGGTGTTAAAGGTGAAAACAATGATTGGAACTGGGATTTAAGCGCAAGTCTGGGTAAGAATGATTTTAGTTTCAATGTTCAAAATTCAATTAATACATCACTAGGCGTAGACAGCCCAACCGAGTTTGAAAACGGTAGCTTGGTGTACAAACAAAGCATCGTAAATGCAACCGCCAACACCATGAAAGATTGGGGACTAACCAACGAAGTATTTGTTGCCATTGGCGCGGAATACCGTAAAGAAAACTACGAAATTATTGCAGGCGAAGAAGCTTCTTACATCACCAAATTAGACGGCGATGGCAATCCTATTGCTGCTGGCGGTGCGCAAGTACTTTCTGGGTTCTCACCAGCGAGTGCTGTTGATGAAAGTCGCAACAACATTGCATTATTTGTAGAACTAGACACCGATATTTCTGACGAGTTTAATGTTGCTTATGCAGGTCGTTATGAAGACTACAGTGATTTTGGTTCAACCTTTACCAGCAAATTAGCCGCGCGTTATGCAGTGACCGACGAACTTGCATTTCGCGGTGCAATCAGCAGCGGCTTTAGAGCGCCATCATTGGCTCAAACAAGTTACAAATCTATTGCAACGGTATTTGCCGATGGCATTCCAAGTGAAGTGGGCTTATTTCCGGTGAACGATCCGGCGGCGGTCGCGTTGGGCGCAACAGAATTAACTGCTGAAAAGTCTATCAACTCAACCATTGGTTTTGTTTATGAAAGTGGTGACTTTAATCTGACGGTAGATGCTTATCACATCACCATCGACGATCGCATCGTATTATCTGAAAACTTGTCTGGCGACGCCGTTAAAGCTATTTTGGTGACAGCCGGAGAAGTGAATACCACCCGCGCACGTTACTTTACTAATGCCATCGACACGACCACTAAAGGTTTAGATATTGTAGCGACCTACGATTACGACCTAAACGATTATGGCTCGCTGCGTTTAAGCGCCGCTATTAACTTTAATGACACCGAAGTTACTAACATTAAAGATAATCCTGCTGAGTTATCGGCATTGGGTGATTCATACAAAGTATTCTCAGACCGAGAAGTAACCCGCTTTGAATTAGGCACTCCAAAGAGCAAATACAACCTCAGCGCGATGTGGAAATTTGACGATCTATCAGTCAACCTTCGCGCCACACGTTATGGTGAAGTCGTAGATGCATCAAGCAACGTAGACAATCATGAAGTGCTAGCGCCTAAATGGATTACAGATTTAGACGCGAGCTATCAAGTGACTGAATCAGTGAGCTTGGCCATTGGTGTGAATAACTTGTTTGACCAATACCCACAAGACACAGTGAGTAATGTTGGACAAAGTAACTTCAACCAAATCTTCCCATACTCAGGCTTCTCAGCCTATGGCGCAGATGGTCGATTCGTATATGCCCGTGCAACTTATACCTTCTAAGGTTGTGATGTAATCTTATTAAAGCCGCTTCTACAGCGGCTTTTTTTATGAACCACGTTTAGACATAAGCGGGTATAAATGTCACAATATCGCTCATTAAATAGGAGTGACAATGGCGACCATAGGACATTACTACATAAAATCATGCATTAGTGCCGCAGCCTACAAAGGCATAGACACTAAATCGCTAATGATGATGGCTGGTATTGCGCCAAGCTCAATTAACAAAAAACTGCGCACCACCGATCATTGCATGAGCCTATTACTCAATTCCTTAATGGTAAGTACCAACGATGCCTTTTTTGGATTTGCCAAACAGCCTATTTCCCCCAGCTTTTATGCGTTATTGCTCAAGAGTGTCGTCTTAAGTAAAAACATAGAACAAGCCATCGAGACGTTGCAAACTGCATTGAAATTAGTGGGGTGTGAGCTAACTAGTGATAATAAAGCTGGCAAGGTCACACTTAAATTAACTCATCATCACGATGACCCAGCGCATTTTTTACAAGAATATCTTATGGTGTTTATTCATCGTCTGCTGAGCTGGTTGGTAAACAAAACAGTGCCGCTGATTAGCGCTTGTGTTAACTACGAACCACAAGATTATCAAACCGAATTTGATTTACTGTTTCGCTGCAACACGCAAACGAATCAAGCTTATAACGGCCTCGTATTTAACAGCGAGATCTTGCAATGGCCAGTTGAACAAGAGGCTGAAAATATTCATCATGTCATTCAACAATTTCCGCTTATTGTGTTGCGTTTTCCTAATGCCGACAACGAACTAGACCAGCGCGTTTATCGGCTTATAAAAAAGCATTTCAATCAACACAATAGCTTGCCAGACGCCCCATACATCGCTAAAACACTCAACATGAGCAGTGCGACATTAAGGCGACAATTAGGCACCATCAACAGTAGTTTTTCACAAATAAAAATGGAATTTAGGCAAGAACAAGCGATGAAGTTGTTAAAACATCCGCAAAATACCATCGAAACCATCGCTTCACTGCTTGATTACAGTGAAGCACGGGCGTTTTCCCGCGTATTTAAGCAATGGACCGAGTTAACGCCTTCTCAATATCGACAACTATTTTTACATCAAACTTAAAAGAACTTTGAGAATGTAAGTTGAATGCTCAAACTAGAGTCATTCTCTGTTAGCGGACTGTCACTAATAGACGAGTCATACCAAGTGTTTTCAAGACTTAACGCCGTAATACCACTAAAGAAAATGGGCGTCATAATAGTTAGTCCCAAGGTTTTATTTAATGCACTATCCCCTTGATAGCTGACACGTGAAGCCGTGGCTTCTTGCTCACTAACGCCATAGTAATAATCGACATGTTTGGCATCAAGATAGCTCAAACCAACACTGGGCTCGATAAATACAGGCCCAAAGCGCATCATCTTGCCTAAGGTTGTTTTTACTTCATAACCCTTCGAACGTCCCAATACATCAAACATAGCCGACGACTCAAACTTCCAGTCATTGTGTTGGTAGCTCAAGCCTAAACCAGAATCTAACGACAGTTTCCTATCTGCCATGCCTTTGAAAATATCGGCATCATCTTCATCAAAACCACCAAAACGAGGCGCTGCATTAAGAGATAACTGCAAGCCGTCATTTTTATAAAAGTGATAACTAACAAAGGGACCAAACACCGAAAAATCTTCACCTCTATAACCAATAATGGGTAGGGGAATAACCGGTAAATCATAGTCTTTATAAATCCCGTTATTGACTCCAACGCCAAAGCCATAAATGTAGCCATATTTTTCAATATGGCCGCGATTATTCTCGGCTTCATCGCTTTTTTCAGCCGCCATTAAAGAGCAAGACAGGCTGAGACTTATGCCCACAGCGAGCAATTTAGTGTTTAATTCCATTTGCACGTTTCCAGTTGTTAGTTGAGTTGTTGTCACTATGATAATGCCATCAGCGATTAGTTCACTGCGATTACAATTCTTAACATTTTAGTCGTTTAACGAATTGGCCATTAAGTTTTTAGTTACTGAATAAACAATATGTTATATTCACTTTTTCGGAAAGCACTCACAGGGATTTTGTGGCTCACTCATTTTACAATCAACACGCCAGTTTGCTCGCGCAGCAATACTTATCAAAATCTTTTGAAGACATTCATCAAGGATGGTTTAGCTATTTAGCGCCTGTTCTCTCGATAAGCAATGGCCGCATTTTAGACATTGGTGCAGGGGCAGGGCGAGATAGTTGTTATTTAGCTCAGCAAGGTGCGCACAATAATATTCAAGTCACCGCTGTTGAGCCCGCTCAAGCCTTAGCCGACATTGGTAAGCAACAGACAAAACACCTCAATGTTCATTGGCTAACTGACTCCTTACCCGCGCTCGATGTAGTGACAAAACAAGAAATAAGTTTCGATTTAATATTACTAAGCGCTGTGTGGATGCATATACCAGCGTCTGATCGCCCACGTGCTATTCGTAAATTAGCTAACTTGTTAAAACCCGGCGGTAAACTCGTTATCTCTTTACGCCATGGCCCAAGTGGTGACGAACGCCAAATGCACCAAGTGTGTAGTGATGAGTTAACGAACTTAGGAAAAACAGCAGGTTTATTTCCTTTGCACACTAGCGAACTTGAAACCGACAAGTTAGGCCGCGGCAACGTAAGCTGGCAAACGGTGGTTTTGCAATTGCCCGACGATGGCACTGGTGCATTTCCGTTTATTCGCCATGTTGCGATTAATGATGGAAAGTCGGCAACACACAAACTCGCGCTTATGCGTGTTTTATTACGCATTGCCGATGGTCACACCGGCGCGGTGCTGCGACGTGAAGATGGCCGCGTTTTTCTGCCCGCTGGGCTGGTGGCTTTATATTGGGCTCATCAATACAAAATATTAATAGACGATAATCAGTTATTTCAAACGCCAACTAAAACAGACAGCATCAATATGGGGTTTATGAAGCCCAATGGTTGGCATCAACTCACCCATCGCGCCGCCAGCGATTATAGTGTGGGTAACCTTTTTGTTGGGGATGACGCACTAGCGCTGCACCGAACACTTAGCGCCGCTGTGCATAATATTCGTGACATGCCGTGTAAATACATCACCTTACCCAATAGTGCTCAGAGCGTGTTCGAAGTGGCGGCCAAAACAGTTAAAGCCAAAGACTCCTTATTTTTAGATTTAGAATCACTCAGCCAGTGGGGCGAATTTTCACTGCCAGAGCATATTTGGCTTGCTTTTAGCCGCTTTGCTTGTTGGATCGAACCTGTGATTGTGAGTGAATGGGCTAACACCTTACGAACGTATCAAGGAAATAACAGCGACGCCAAGCAATCGCGAATTCATAAAGCACTGCAATGGTTAGACCCCAAACGTACCACCGTTGATGTGCGCAAACGCTTTGATGAACTCAACACCACAAACAACTCACAACATTGCGTATGGACGAACCGCACACTAGTTAATCGCCAGCACAATAAATCAAACGTACACATTGATCATTGCTTCCCGTTTGCACGCTGGCCTAATAATGACTTGTGGAATTTGTTACCCACTGACGCCAAGGCCAATGGCGAGAAAAGTGATCGCCTACCAACCGCACAGCGCATGAACAACGCTAAAGAATCTATTAGTGATTGGTGGCAATCGGCATGGTTAGATAATCAAATTCCGAGTGAGAACTGTCATATAAGTCGCCAGTTCTTCGCCCAAGCAAACATTGCCTTGCCGGGACTAAGCAGTAATAACACCTCAATTGATGACCTTTTTGAAGCCATGGAATTACAACGTGGCAGACTGAAAGAAATGCAGCAGTTGAGAGAGTGGTAATAACGTAAAAATTAATTTAATCAATATTAAGGAGTTATGAATTGAATTCACAACAAGTGATAGAAAAATATATTAGTTGCTTTAAAAAATCGGAACAAAAAAGCAATTTATCTCATTTAAAAACAAGGCGATTGGGTGCTGCAGCTCTTTTCTTAGGAGCGCTGGGGCTCATCATTACTTTAGTGGATATCTTTTGGAATAGAAGTGGTGCGCTTTTACCAGGTTTTATTCCTAATTTTGAAAAGTATGCAGTAGTAACATTTTTTATATTTTCAATCGGCTACGTCGTTGCAATCGTTCAATGTAAAACGAAAGAAAATCTTGAATGTATGATAAAGATACTTTATTTAAGTCATGCCATCTTTTTGGTACTCAATAATAGTTTTATTAGCGGGCCTGTATTAGCAGGAACAGATTTATTGATTTATTTTGGTTGTTATTATTTAAATAGGCAGCAAGGGTTTACGCGTTCTTGGTCGCGTTATCAACGGGTGGTTACTCAGCTAAAGCTATTAAAGTGGAATGTTGAAGAAGATATTAAAGGTACCGAAGATTTATACATTGCCAGAAAAGAACAACAACAAGAAGTAATCTTGAGTAAAGCGCGCGTTAAACTTAGCGACATACTTGAAAAGCATGCCTTTGAGCGTCAAACCGATATTGTCGGCGATTACCTCTCAACCAACGATGCCGCATTTTCGTGGATAAAAAGTCTTAAAAAATAGGAAATACCAAATGAGTGACGGAACTAACGACAACACGATTGTGCTTGATTTAAATAATTTAGATTTTGAGAGTGATATATCAGGCAACAATATATGGCAAAAAGATGCTGTAAATGAATTTACTCGTTTTTTATCAAAAACAGCGTCGCAAGCTAAAAAGCGTGAACGAGATAGAAAAGAGTGTGATACCACAATCATTCATGATGCTATTTTTATTGGCGGTGCTCGTGGTACAGGTAAAACTGTCTTTTTACAAAATATTGAAGGGTTTTGGGAGGATTCTTTAGAGAGAAAGAATAAAGAATTAAAATTGCATTTCTGCCAGTCAATCGATCCTACTTTACTTGTTAATCATGATGATTTTACCAACGTTGTTATTGCACATTTATATAATGAAGTCGAAAAGCATATCGAAAAGCAGTGCTGCGATGATGGTAAATACGAAAATTTTTATCAAGCATTGAAGAATGTCTGCCAAGCACTAGGTAAACAAGAAAATCTAGGCGAGGGTATTGGGGGGTTAGATCGCGTTATAAAATATCGTAGCGGCATTAAACTGATTCAATTATTTGAAACATTTTTGCGCCGCTGTATCAAAATATTAGATGTCACAGCTATTGTATTGCCAATTGATGATATTGATATGGCTCTTGAGCGATCTCATGAAATTCTGGACGTTGTGCGAAGAATGTTAGCTAGTCATTTAATCATTCCTGTAATAACAGGTGATCTAGAATTGTATGAGCCAATCATTACGCATAAATTCTTGAAGGGAGATAACCCTTTGATGAGAGAGAGTATGATTAAATTAGAGCAAGCAGAAAGTTTAACTAATGCTTATCTCACTAAGGTATTGCCTCATCATAATAGAATAAATTTAGAGCCGATTGAAAGGTTACTACCGGATTTAAAAATATTAGCTGCTGGTAAAATCATCGAGAAAAATGAACTTGTGCCATACTCTGTCTTTACTAAAAAATTAGAACAAAAACTATTTGGTCCACTTAACGGAGAAGAAAAAAGTTGTGATTGGCCAAAACCAATTTCTGCACGAGAAACTACACAAATTATTCGAGATTTATCACCAGAGAATTTAACAACGTTAAATAGTAATGAGCTATGGTTGCGTTACAAATCGTGGGCATATTTAAAACAAGATGACGTTGCTTATTCAACCGCAGTTAGTTGTCATCAAATAATCGACCTGATAATGGGTGATAATAATTTTGTAACGCTCAATAAGCTGCATTCCTTTAATCCTATTCAGCAAATGAATGACATTACACCAAAATTCAACGGTAAGAATTTCTTTGCAGAACAGGTAACAACTCATAATTTAGATAAATACGCACTTTCTGATAAAGGTGCGCTCTTAGACAAAGAAATGGCTGCTCATTTGAATGAGTTAAGCCATGTAGAAATCTATAGAAGTATGCCTCCAATTGAAATTTTCAGCGGAAAAATTTCCATATCATATAAAGCTGTTAAATCTGTTTTTGATAATACGGAGAATAAAAATGACGATGATATCGAACGAAGTAGAGTTCTTTTAGATCTATTTACGTTTACTAACTATTATGACTTGACTCTTAAAACAATAAGACAAGTATTTTTTAGCCGAGCTTTTGATGTTCTTAGTTCTTCCTTATTAAATTATCAGAAAGCATTAACTAAAGAAGAAAAACTCACTGAGTTATTATTGCAGGAACGTGAATCAAGGTTGATTTTTTGGAATAAAGTACTTACTGATATTTTCAAAACTGCCCCGTTCTATAGCATGCCAGCTTTATTTCCAACTAAGGCTTTTAATGTTAATGTTGATTTGTCAGAAGAAAAGGATGACAGTAATGATAATGTACTAGAAAACACTACTATAGATTACTTGTCTAAAAAAATCACAGTATGGGAAGAAACATATTCTGCTGAATTAAGTAGTTATCCATCAGAGTCATTGCAACCACTTCTATTTTCTGTATTTAATAAATCGTTTACTCAACTAAAAATACTAAGACAAAAAGTTGAATCGCCAGGTTGGCAAAAAGATGATGCAAGTAAAGAATGTTTATCTGATCTAGCACTGCGTTTTAAATACATTACGTTAAATTCATTTGCGACTTTCATGAAGCCTGCACCAGTTGTTTTACAAAACGTTGCTTTAACACCAAATCTTAAGACCATTAGAGATTTTAAAATACATCGCTCTGTATCGCCTCCAATTAGAGACAATATTGGTTATTTCTTTGCTTTTGATAGAGATCCTCTAAAAGGTATTTTTAGTTCACTAGAAGAACGTGAAGATATGCATAAGTCCAGATTAATCCAGGCTATCGCAAATCATCCTGTTCTGACTTTGTTAGATGATTCTACTCTTTCTAATGGTGTGTTCTCTATTTTCTCTAAGTCTGTTGATAAATTAGAGGGAAATTCGTCAGGTGCAAAAGATACTTTGACCTTACGGGTCTTGGGCGATAAAGAGGCCATTGATATACTAAAAACCATAGACAATGGAGCGAATCTGACATCTATGCAACATAAATGGTTATTTGGAATCAATGAAGAAGAAATTAAAGCTTGGGATACGCAGAATAAATCTAAATTTAAAAAGATAGTTTTAAGGCATTTAAAAATGAACTGTGAGAGGGTGAATATCAGTCATACCAGATTGATGAAGACTAAATTCTATCGTGCTAATCTTCAAGGTTTATAAAGCATGCTAACTATTGATCTCGAATGGTTAGCGCCAGTCACTAAAATTCGCTCAGATCGCTGGCTGGATTTTTATATGCGCTGTTTTAATGGCGCTTATAAAATCACACGAAAAGAGGCGGCTAAACAAATTAGTCTGCTAGCTTTGAATGATAGTCAATTTTACCAAAGTGATATGTATCGCGTTGACGATGCTAACTCTGCTCGAATAATTTGGCAGCGTGATAAAGGATTGGAAGAAGGCAGTCAATTAGCTGTTATTAATACGTTGGCATTAATGCAACAGCAGTTGTTGCAATGGCAAGGTTGTCATTTTAGTGCGCGTCATAGCCAATTAACACATTGGTCAGCCTTGCTTGCTAAAGTTGATCCTGTTTGGTTGTTAGCATCGGGCTATAGCGAACAATTAACCAATAATGTAGTTAGATCAGAGCATGTGATAGCGCTTGCGGCCAAGCAATGCTTTGCAGCGTTACCAAAATCGTTTGATGGTAAAGAGTATGCAGATAATCATGTACATTTAGGCGGACATGGAAATTGTGTTCCAGCCTTGGCTGAATTTTCGTTTACGTTTCAACGAAAAAAAAGTTTAATTAACAACTTAGTCACTGCGCCAAAATTAAACGAGTTTCCTAAATATAACAGCGGTGAGTTAGCTGTTAATGACCTACCAACATTGGTCAAAATACTATTTCATTATTTGGTGGCACAGGTGTTCGTAAAATCAAATGGTGAACTAGATAAATGTTGCAGTAAGCCTATCAATTGGTTGAGGCCAGACTTTTGGCAGTTACCCGATGAAAGCCCTGCGGCACTTATACATGGTCGAAAAACTAGTACCGTAGCGCAAAAACTATTGTCTCATGCGATTGGTTGCTGCAATAATAATCCGAATCAAAAGTGGTTACTATCAAACACTGCATTTATTCACCATGCTAATGACATTAAAAGCACAAAATATCATGATGCATTAAGTGCTTACATCACCGCTAATAATATTTTGCGTAGCTTAATGATCAGCTCTGGCGTTGGCTTAACCAGTTTCACTGAACATGCTAACTTCTCACCAAGAAAAAGCAGTGAGCAGTTATTACCTTACGGTGTGCATAGTCAACGAACTGATGACAGTGCAGTCACCTTGCGCGAGTTTAAGGTTGGTGAGGGGCAAGTAAGCGCTTATTCGTTAGCTAGGCTAGGCAAAGGAATGATTGCTAATAATCAGATTAATAGACAGCAATATACATTTCATTTTAGTCGTTCACTTAAAGGTAACGACATCGAGCAGATTAAACACAATCGACTGTTTGAGAGCTATCGTGAAAAATTACTGCCTAAATTAAGAAATATACAACGAACGCTAGGATCAACGTCATTACAGCAACATGATTACGTTGAAATATATCCTAAAAGTAAACAAACGCTAAACTTAACTGCCATGGTTCGCGGTATTGATGTAGCTGGTAATGAAAACCACTTACCGATAGAAGTATTCGCGCCCACAATTAGAGTGTTACGTGCTGGGCTGTTTTACCCTGATGAAAAAATGTTTAAACATCAACGAAAAATGCATTTAAGTATTCACGCAGGTGAAGACTTTAGTCATGTGTTAACTGGTCTACGTAACATTGATGAAACTGTTGAGTTTTGTGATTTTCAAACAGGTGATCGCATTGGGCATGCATTGGCGTTAGGCGTTGATGTAAAACAGTGGGCTTTAAGACAGCAACGGGCTTATGTCAATGTAGTAAGCCATTTAGATAATTTAGTATGGGCTTATCATCACGGGCTTGAACTCGTTAAAAAGGCGCCTCAGTTTTATTGGGTGCTTCCTGTCTTACAACAAAAAATCAGTCATTGGTCGTCATTTGTATACGATGAACCTTGTGAACCACATGTATTGTACCAAGCGTGGAAATTGAGACGAAATTGTCCGTTGCAACACGATACTCAAAAGGAAAGTAAGCTAGCCGAAACTAAAGAGTGGTTGCCTGACATTAACCATTTTGATAGCAAACAGGAGGCAGTAAAATTATGGCAAGCCTATTTACAGCCGTTGGACTTAACACCGTTAAGTAAGTGTGAATGTGGTCAATGTAGGGCCAATAAATATGAATGTGGCAAGAAGAGAAAGATCATTAGTATTTATTTGGGCGACAATCCACCTCCGTTTATTAGTGGTGAGCTCAGTGAGATGGTCGATAGTGCGGAACTCGATTTTTATGAAGCACTGCAAGATCATTTAATGGAACGCTACAGTGACAAGGGCATTGTGCTTGAAGCTTGCCCTACGTCAAATGTCTATATTGGCCGTTTTAAATGTTATTCAGAACATCCACTTTATCGCTGGTATCCTGCCGATGAAAAACTGCTGATGAAAGGCGAGCGTTTTAATCGTTTTGGCCTGCGTAAAAATCCAATTAGTTTGTGTATTAATACTGATGATGCAGGATTATTTCCAACAACTATTGAGAATGAACATCGTATTTTAAAGGAAACAGCTATTGAGTATTATAACGTCGGTAGTGAAACCGCAGAACGCTGGATTGATCGATTAAGACAAATCGGTGTAGAAAATTTTAGACGAAACCAATCGTAGAACTAAAGCCACTTGAAGTGAAAAACCAAATTTCGTCATAAAGAGTACAAGGGCAGTTAAGTGGTAGGCTTCAATTGAATATCTCAATAAGCACATGCTATTCATAGTTAGTGGTATGCGATTTTCTTATTAGGGCAGGTAATAATATGGTTAAAGTGGATTTAGAGGATTTGTCAGACGCTATAGACATGGTGTCATCAGGTGAAAGTTGTGGCATTGAGACTCTTGCTTTTATTTGCACAATCACAGGGAAAGTCTGGGTCACTGGTTTTGATGATGAAGATTGTGAAGAACCGGATTTACCCAGTGATTTATACGACAATGAACAATATATGATGGCGCCGGACAAGCGTGACTTAGAGCTTGGGCATAAGGTCGCGTTAGATTTTATCAAACAAGCTAAACCTAGTGAACTAGAACGTGTTTATGGTTTCTTTCGGCGTAGTGGCGCTTATGGTCAATTTAAAAAACTACTTGCTGAGCAGGAGTTACTTGATGAGTGGTACACGTTTGAGCAACGCCAAACCGAGCTAGCATTAGCTAAATGGGGCCAGCAACATCAACTATTGGTTGGTTGAAAAGTAGCTTTAAAAACACTTGATACTAGCGTTGTAGAATATCATATCAACATGGTATTTTACCTAGCATAAATCAAAAGTTATTCCCCATAGCGCTTTATCAACAGGATGCAGTATTGAAACTCACCCCTCTAACTCAATTAAACCAAATTAGTGAAACCGCTTGGCAGTCGCTCAATCAATCGGGGTCGGTGTTACTTGATTGGCATTTTTTAAATGACTTGGAATTATCACATTGTGTGAGTGGTGAGGCGGGCTGGACACCACATCATTTGCTGGTGGATGATGGTGAGGGTGTGTTGCCGTCTTATATAAAGACGCATTCGTGGGGCGAGTTTGTGTTCGATTGGAATTGGGCCGAGGCTTATGAGCGTTATGGACTCGATTATTATCCTAAGCTCGTCACAACCATTCCTTTTACGCCTATCACCAGCGATAAATTATTGAGTCACAACTTAACGCAATCAGATGTTGTCGAGCAGGTGATTACCCATTGTCAGACACACGGCATTAACAGTTGGCATTTACTGTTTTGTCAGCCAATGGAAAATACCCACCCCGATTTGTTTGAGCGTCATACCATTCAATTTCATTGGCTTAATCGTGGTTACTGTGATTTTGAGGCCTTTTTATCAACTTTTACCGCCCGACAGCGCAAAAACGTGCGCAAAGAGCGCCAATCAATTGTTGATCAAGGCATTGAGATTAGTCATTTCACGGGGGCAGAAATTAATGATGAGCTCTTGGATTATTTCTATATCGCTTATCAATCATCTTATGTGAAGCGAGATCATCAACCGCATTTAAATCGTGATTTTTTTGCAAGGCTGATATCACACCTACCCAACAATATTTTATTGATGATGGCGAGCCGTGATGGGAAGTTTGTGGCGAGTGCGTTTTATATTATCGACGACAACCAACTCTATGGTCGCTATTGGGGCTGTAGTGAAGAGGTCAATAACCTGCACTTTGAATTATGTTATTACCAAGGCATAGAATATTGCATCAAACATGGCTTAACGGTATTTAACCCCGGCGCACAAGGGGAACATAAAATTAAGCGCGGCTTTGAGCCTGTCACCACCTACTCTTATCATTGGCTTGCTCACGATGGATTTCGTGACGCCATTAAAAATTATTGCCAGCAAGAATGTGAACAACTAGCGCTGTATAAAAGAGAGTGTGCGCAGTTGTTGCCGTTTAAACAGCCCACGGATCATAAAGGGAAGATAGAATGAACGATGTCATGTTACAGCAGCAATTAGATTGGTGGTTAGCGCACGAACCTCAGCTGTTTGAGAAACTTAGCGATAGTTTAAGTAGTCGTTTTGATGTGGAAATTCAGCCGTCTGCATTGTTGATAGAATGTTTTAAATTTTTATATTTAGCCGGGCAAGCTAATAAAGAAACGACGCAACCACGCGTTAAATTCACCCCCAGTCTTATTGTTGACGAAACATGGCATTGCCTTATTTTATACACACAAACCTATCATCAGTTTTGCCAACAATTTTATGGTGCTTTTATTCATCATCATCCCGGCGGTGATGAAAGCGATAATTATAAACAGTTACAATTTACACTCTATGCGCTGCAAGCACAGTTTGGTAAATTGGACGCAACAATTTGGCCCACCGATGCCGTATTAGATATTACGGGACAATGCAGCACGTGTGAGACTTAGGTAAAACGCACGTGTTTATAGAATAATGAAAGGGATTAGTTATGTTATTTGAATCAAAAATAGATTTACATTTAGAGCGCAACAGTGAACTCGCTAGAACGCAACCGACTAAGGTTTTTGCCAAGTTCTTGTATGCTTTAACCAGTGGTAATTATGGTGAAATGAAAGAGCAGCAATTATTTACGGCTGTGGCCATTATGCAAGAAATTAACAAAGTGATGATGAAAAAAGGCGTCACTAATTTACAGTTACTCGACGTTGATGATGTTGTTTATTACGAAGATTTAGATAACAAAGACAATGATTTAGTCGATGGCATGATGAATATCACCATGAAACGAGATCACATCACGTCACCCGAGTTTAAGCATATGGCGTTGACCCTGTCTCACCTCAAAGATGACATTGAATATTTTATTGAAATTGATATTTCACGTATCAATACGCCGAACACGCCGCCGATTAAAGTGAAGATTTATGGTTATATAGATGCCTTTAAAAAAGCAGAAGATGAAACCGATAACGCGCTAGAAGAGAGGTTAGGACAGCACTTTTCGTCACAACAAAATTACGATGACATGGTACGCCGTTACCGCAGCCAATTTGATAGTTTTGTGTCGGGGCTTAACTTTGCACTTAAGGCACAATTACGCGTTAAAGAAGCTCCAGTCGAGACGAGTAATGTTGTGGTACGTCCTTCGCAGAAAGCCAGATCGTGGGGCGATGATTCTCGCTTGCGCCGTCGACATTACCGACATGACGCCAGCGCTAGCATGATGTATCCATTGATTTGGATGTCGTTAATGCAGTCTAATTCGATTCAAGCTCAAGATGTTACGGTTGAGTCTGAAGTGGGTGATACCTTAGGAGAAATAACCTCTGCTGCGCCTGTTGATGAGCCACTCTTTAATGAAGATTTATCACTAGATGATGCATTAACATCGTCTGATTTTAGCGATGTGACCAGTGATTTGGAATCCGCTGATACGGGCAGTAGTTGGCTTAGTGATATGAGTGACTTTGGTGGTGATTCAGATGTTGGCGGCTCAAGTTGTTCTAGCTGTTCATCGTGTAGTAGCTGTTCTTCTTAATCGCGTAGTCTTATTTATAACCTGATGTTATGACGATGTCAGGTATATTGGTTCATCTAAATAAATATAACCACTGCCCCTCACTGTTTTAATGCGCTGTCGCTCACAGGCCTGATTGAGCTTCTTTCTAATGTTGGACACGTGAACGTCTAAGCTGCGATCGCTTGTTGAAATTATTCTGTTAAAGAGTATTTTCCCCAGCATTTCTCGTGACAAAATTTGACCGGCATTCGCCATTAAAAAATACAGTAATTCAAATTCTAGTCCGGTGAGTACAATGGCTTGCTTGTCACAATACACTTGACGTTTCGTGCGGCACAATGACACATCGTTTAACGCAATGTTTGTAGTTTCTCGCCGTGTCGAATCTTTGTTTTGAGCACGGGTATGGGCGGTTATTCTGGCGAGTAATTCTCTTGGGTGAATGTCGTGGCTGTAATAGTCGTTAGCCCCTAATTCGAGGGCATGAATGAGATTAAACTGCTCAACGATTTTCGAAAATAACAAAATAGGCACATGACAAACATTGGTGAGATTAATTAATACACCAAAATCGCTAAATTTTGGCGTTTCAATATTGAGGATCACCAGATTGAATTGTTGATTACGCAATAAATGAAAAGACTCAAGTGTGCAATGGCTTGCTTGCACGATTAAGCCGTCATCACGCAGCGTATCATCAAACGGGAAAGGACTTTGTTCTAGATTAATTAGTAATATTTTTTGGCTCATAGCGCTCATCAATTTAATGAAAAATAGCGCCGCGTTATACGGCGCATTTAAGGTTAAAAGAGACTGATTAATCGGTTTGATTAGACAATGTTATCTTGTAACCCGAAGGCGCGTTTACATCTTCTTCTAGCAATAAAAACTGCTCTTTGCTGTCTACATCAAGCACGAGTTCTTGGGTAATTAACAAGATATCGCTCGTGTCTTTTTTGGCAACGGCATAGATGGTATATGTATTGTTTTGCAAAGAAATTGTTGCAGGCTTACCAAAACTTGCGGTCTTTTTATTGATGGCTGTTTCGATGATTTCATCACTACGGACGAATGAGAAGTTAACGGCCGTGAAGTCGTCATCATCAACTAAGTTAATAATGTTGACGCCGTGATCATAAATTCCCTGATTCGTGCTGTTGTCTACAACAAGTGAATTGACTGTAATTTCAATTTCATCCACTAAGCCATCACCATCTTCGTCTACATCGCCGTCACCATCGTGGTCAACATCTTCTTCTTTTAAGTAGAAAAATATGGTGCGATCAATGTTTTCAGATAGAGTCATTAGGTGATTTTTAATGATGAACTCTTGGGTGTCTGGCAGTGTTAACTCAATGCTGTAGTCGCCACGTTCAGTAACAATGGCTTCACTAAATTCACCCAATTTAAGGTCTTCAAACTGTGGTCCGTCTAACACGCCATTTAAATAAACATCAAAAGCGTTGTCATAACCTTCGAGTAAGTCGTGTTTATCTATACCGTTGAAGACTTTAAAGCGTGCTTGGGCACCATCGTTGACATATTCAACGGCGCTTGCGCCACTTACTTTGTCGAGTACAAAGGGTGATGAACCCACACCCAAATTTTCACGAATGACCATGACATATTGCGAAGCAAGCGAATAACTAATCTCATCACTTTTGAAAACAACGTCACTACTATCAGCAAGCGTGATATAAAAAATGTAATCGTCTTGATCAAATTTAACGTTCTGCGCTAAAGCGCTGTATTGATATTGGCCTAGTAATACGGCTTCATTAAATGTCTCATCAGATTTAGATAAGTAAATATCGATGGTCTCGATGGTTGGGTGCATGTTTAAGAATCGCATATTGAACAGGTCGTCGTCGACATCGTCAGCATCGTCGACAACGGGAATTTCGTAGGTGAAAATTTTAGGATCGGTGACATCTTCTGCCAACACAACGAAGGTGATTTCGTCGGAATTTACGTTGATCTTACTTTCGTGAATAATGGTTAAATCTTCACGAGCGATACTGTCATCGTCTTTCCAAGCAAGCTCAAGAAAATAGTTATTTGAGTCCACTAAATTATCGCCACCTGACTCACCATATTCAACACGTGAAAAAGTTTGTTCAAAATAATCGGTGCCATCGTCATCGAGGTCTTCATCTAAGGTAAGGAAGATTGCAGGCGAGTTCGCTGATGCGTTGTATAACGTGATGTATCCTTGTCCTGAGTCATCGCTGCCGCCACAAGCACTTAAGCCGGTAATCATTAATGCGGGTAGCAATAACGACTTTATGGATTGAAAGGGGTTGGTATTTTGCATTGAAATTTGCTCCATTTCGTCAATCGTTATAACGCTATTAATATCAAGTGATATAACAGCGTTATGTCATTTTCTTAAGTTGTTTTTTTGCAATCGATTAGCGCAGAGATAGAGCGTGGATTTACCAGATGGTTTCATTTTTAGGGGGAGGTTTTCATTACTTTGCACATGCTTACATTTCCTTACATTAGCCGGAAAGTGCTAAATGTAAGGAATGCTAAGGGGATATCAGCAAAGAGATTGTGGTGTTTTTTGATTGATACTATTGTTTCGTAAAGATTAAAAATCGATTATTGGCTGGCATTTCATGATCATCAATCAATTGCAGGCCAGCGCTTTGGGCCAGTTCGAGAACGGTTTCAAAATCTCGAATACCACTTTGACTATCACGGCTTTTTAACCATTGCTCAAAGTTCGCATTGCTTGGGCTGGTAAATTGTCCGTTGTAGTTAAAAGGACCGTAAATGCACAACAAACCGCCAGTGGATAAATGCTGGCCTACCGCACTAAAAAATCGCTTAACTAAAGGGAAACTAACAATATGCAAGGTATTGGCTGTGTAAATGACATCAACGTTATCTATGGGCCATGGCTGATTAAAGTCAATGTTAATGGGCGGCAGAACATTAGTGACCCCAGCGTCGTTTATCCATTGAGATATGCCGAGGTGGTTGATTGTTAAATCACTGGTTTGCCAAGTGAGTTGCGGCATGTTTTGCGCAAAGTGAACCGCATGTTGCCCGGTGCCAGAACCAACTTCTAGCACGGTTTTTTGCTGTGCTAGCAGCGGTTGTAATATATCTAATATGGGCTGTTTGTTATTTTCACAGGCCTGAGAATAAGGTTTTGTCATGGCTGTTTATCCAAATAGAATTGAGCATTAATTGATGCTGCCTTATAAATTTAATAACTTCAATTTTATTTATTAGAGATCTAGCTCGACTATGGCGCTGCCTTTCGCTGGAACGGCGCAACAAATTAAAACGTCGTTATCATTTATCGTGGCTGATGGCTGGGTTCTATAAACAACCTCACCCGACAAAAGGGGAGTAGTGCAGGCGCCGCATTGACCGTTACGGCAGCTAAACTCAGGCGTTAGGCCATGATCTTCAGCCGTTTCTAAAATCGTTTTTTCACCGCGTGCCCAAGATTGTTCAACGCCAGATTTTTTAAAGGCTAACGTGCTCTCAATGGCTTCCAATTGGGGTTGATGCAATTGCTCTGCAATTTCTTTACGGCGTTTTATAGCGGATGTGCCAAAGGATTCAGCAAAAATTCGTGCATCACTTACCCCTAAGCTCAGCAAGGCATCATATTGGGACTGCATAAAATTTGTGGGGCCACAGACAAAAAAGTCATAATCATCAAGCATTAATAGCTGACGATAAGCGTCGGCGTTAATACGGCCACTGTGGTTAAAATCGAGGCCTGCTTTGTCATTTGTTGAGGGCTGGCTAATAACGCTAATATAACGAATGTTACCGTTGCTGTGTTTTTCTAGTTGCTGAAATTCGTTTGAAAATGCGCGGCCGTTAACAGTTTTAGCCCCATGAATAATAGTCAATTGACGTTGATGGCGCAGTCTAATGCTCTCATTATAAAGGTGCGTTGCCATAGATATCATGGGCGTTATACCAACGCCGCCAGCGATTAAAACGGCGGGTCTTTTTTCGTTAACATCAATGTAAAAATCACCACGTGGGGCTTTAACGTCAATTACATCACCAAGTTTTAGCATGTTGTGTAAATATTGCGATACCACGCCGCTTTGCTCTTTTTTAACTGAAATACGATAGTAGTTTTCATGGGGCGAAGATGAAATAGTATAAGTTCGAATAAGCGGTTTAGTGTGATGTGGCATCGTTAGTTTGAGCGTTAAGTATTGCCCCGCTTCAAAAGGTATCAGCACGTTATCGTCTGTAGCAGATAGATAAAAAGAACGAATATCTTCACTTTCATCTTCAATATGGCTGATTGTGAACGGGCGCCATGTTTCTTTGCTCAATTTTATGGCTTTAACTGCTGCGGCTTCTTGCCATGTGCCACTCATTAGCGTGTTGGGAGAAAAGTCACCCAGTGTGGTTCTAAAAGGCAGGGCATCTTTAAGCCACACACCATGATGAACAGTAAAGGTCCATGCTCTTTGTGCGCCTTTAAATTCTTCAAGTAGGGCCTTATCATCCCATAAAAGTTTGACTGTACCGGTTAGCATTAATACGTCACCGCTTGAAAAATCACTGAAAATCAGTCCACCCTTTGGGTTTATCAAGAAATTGCCTAGGGTATTAAAATGATTGTTGCCGGGAAAATCAGGAATAGTCAGTGTGTTGCCATCCACTTTAACAAATCCTGGTCTGCCGCCGCGGTGTGATACGTCAACGCCTTCTCGGTCTGGATGATCCTTGGCATTAATATAGCTTGAAACAAAAAATGTGTCAGCGCTGGTTATTAAATCAATCGCTTGCTCATTTAATGCCGAAAATTTTTGTTGGTACGCCTGTTTGCTTTTTTGGCCGGGCTCTCGAATATATTCAATGTGACGATGCTGAATGTATTGCGGGCAATTACCAAAGGATTGGCCCACATGAACGGTGATCTTATCGTGTTGTGAATGACTGATGTGGCCATTAATGCGGTTTCTACGGCGTGTATGTAGCTCTATACCGAGTAAGCCCAATGGCGAGTTTTCTTTATGAAGTATGTTATCTAATGGATCGCCTGTCATCACCGCTGTTTTAATGTCGAGGCTGGTGGAGGCTGGTGACGTAATAAATCCTGATCTCCCCGGTAATATTGATGCCCATGGCCAGCCTTCTTCATCAATACTGCCAACAACAATAAAGGGCAATTGATTGTAGAATGCGCGATGTTGCTCAGGCATATACGGCCTAATGACTTTGCGCCCAAATTGAGACATTTGTTCACGTTTACCCACGCGAGATTGCAAGGTCTCTTCACCTTCGTGAAAAGGTGATGATGTCGTTGTATTATTGCTCAACAAGTTTTTCATAACAGTCTCAATCTACGCATCGGTAAAAATGGCTATACCAATTAATGGAATAGCCAAAGTGCTAAATACTTAAGCCACTAGCCCCACTTTAGTCACGGGCATGGCTTTAAATCCGGGTAATGATTCTATCGTTGAGAGCAATCGACGAACATTAGGATATGGCGATAATGAAATGCCGCCTTCAGGTGCGTGTGCGGTATAACTGTAAATAGCTATGTCGGCAATTGTTGGGCTGTTACCGACTAAAAACTCACGATCGTTCATGTGATTTTCAAGTTTTGTTAATACTTTTTGCGCCACGGCTTTAGTAAAGTCAGCATCGATTGGTGCATTAAATACGTTAATTAATCGCGCGGCGGCGGGGCCAAAGGCTAATTCACCAGCAGCAAGGGTAAGAAACTTTTGAACTTGCGCTTCAAGTTCTAAATCTTGAGGCAAATAGGCAGGTGCATATTTTCTGGCTAAATAAACGAGAATTGCATTTGAATCGCTAATAACGACATCACCGTCTTCAATAGTCGGTACCTGACCCAACGGGTTTAGTGAAATAAAGGGTTCTTTTTTATGCTCACCCTGAGCAAGGTCAACATTATGCACTTGGTGATTAATGCCAGCGATGCTAGCAAACAATTCAACACGGTGCGCGTGTCCTGATAATGGAAAGCTATGAATTAATACAGATGATGTCATGGGGATGTCCTTACAATAATTTTTCGGTTAGTCGTTAATAGAGCTTCACTATATTTAACAATCTAACTGGAGACAATAACTTGAACTATGGAATCATTATGTACAAAATGGAGGTAATTAAATTGATGGAGGCATGTTATGGATACGATAAAGTGCATGGAAACTTTTGTGGCCGTGGCTACCCATAAGTCATTTACTCAAGGAGCTAAACAATTAAGTATTAGTGCCAAGTTAGCCAGTAAATATGTTCAAAAGTTAGAAAGTAATTTAGGCGCCCAATTATTTTATCGCACCACGCGCAGTGTGACGTTAACCGATACGGGGCAAGCTTATTTGGAACGCTGCATTCCATTGTTAGATCAGTTTGAAGAACTTGAAGGTATGGTTCAGCAGCGCCAATCTGATTTATCGGGTCCTATTAGAATAACCGCACCCACTGGATTTGGCAGTAAAGAGCTGGTTAAGGCCATTGCTTCCTTTCAAGTGCATCACCCCAAAGTTACCATCGATTTACACCTAGCGGATCATGTGGTGTCTGTAGTTGAAGGCGGGTTTGATGTGGCTATTCGTTTTGGTACTTTGGAAGATTCCACGCTCATTGCACGTAAACTATTAAACATGCGCATTGTGCTGGTGGCTGCGCCTAGTTATTTATTAAAACATGGTCGCCCAACTCATCCTCATGAGTTAGTGACGCACAATTGCTTACTGCAAATGACCACTAAAGATCCTGTGCATTGGCACTTTCGTATTAATAATGAGTTGAAATCTTATAAAGTCAGTGGCTCTTTTCATACTAATTCCCCACGCGCGATTACAAATTTAGCATTGGAAGGTTTAGGTATTGCCCGTGCGCCACTTTATGCTGTAACGCCGCATTTAGACAGTGGCGACCTTGAAATTTTATTCGAAGATGAAGAAGCCACTGGCGTTGGCCTAAATGCTGTTTACCCCTCTAATCGCCATTTAACAGCGCGAACACGTGCCTTTATCGATCATTTGGTTGCTTATTACAGTTAAGAATCTATTTTTAGCTATTGGCGTCCGTTTGCCTTTACAGTTTTCTCGTTGCTTATCATATCCCTCTTTTCAAAGAGAGTTGGTATTAAGCGATTTGGGTATATACTGTCGACGTCTTTTCAAATGAAGAATAAAAATAATGAAGAAAATAATTAGTTTAGCGATGGTTTCTGTCGCTGTTTTGACCGGGTGTAATGAATCTAAGCCACAAGTTAGTGAGCCAGTTGTTATTAATGATGCAAGCGCGGTTGCGACAAGTTATAACAGTATTAACAAAGAGCAACTCATTGAGCACGTTAAAGTGTTGGCGTCTGACGAGTTTGGCGGGCGTGCGCCGTCGAGTGAAGGCGAAAAGCTAACACTGGCTTATTTAACTAAGCAATTTAAAGCGTTAGGTTTTAAACCAGGCAATGGTGATAGCTACCTGCAAGAAGTGCCATTAGTGTCTATTGAAGCATCTCCTGATATGTCATTAGCTATTGGTGGTAAAAATTACCAATACGGCACTGATATGGTGATGGGCACGAGTCAAATTGTTGAGAGTATTGGCATTAAAGATTCGCCACTTGTCTTTGTTGGTTACGGCATTAACGCGCCAGAATATCAATGGAACGATTACGATGGGGTTGATGTTAAAGGCAAAACCGTAGTGATATTGGTTAATGACCCGGGTTATGCCAATAGAGATCCGAAACAATTTACGGGTGAAGCCATGACTTATTATGGTCGTTGGACTTACAAGTATGAAGAAGCGAGTCGCCAAGGTGCAGCAGGCGCCATTATTATTCATGAAACTGCACCTGCCTCTTACGGTTGGTCTGTTGTTAAAAATTCATGGTCTGGTGAGCAGTTTGGTTTCCAGCGTGATGATTTAAATAAAGATCGCGTTAAAGTTGAAGGGTGGATAAACACCGATGTGGCCCGTGAATTATTTACCAAGGCGGGTCTTGATTTTAATGCCGCTAAAGCAAAATCTGCACAAGGTGCTTATCACGTTGCTATGGGTGATTTAACGGCTAGCATAGATGTAAAAAACACTATCAAAAAGTCTATTTCAAATAACTTTATTGCCACGTTACCAGGCAGTACAACACCTGATGAACACGTATTATATACGGCGCATTGGGATCATTTAGGCACAGATTTAAGCCTAACGGGTGATCAAATTTACAATGGTGCCGTTGATAATGCAACGGGGACCGCAGCGCTTATCGAAGTGGCTGAGGCCTTTGCAAAACTTCCTGTTAGACCACAACGTTCAATCACCGTTATGGCGGTTACTGCTGAAGAGCAAGGGCTGTTAGGTTCTAAATTTTATGCCGCTAATCCGGTGATTCCAGCGGCTAAAACCGTTGCTGACATCAATATGGATGCATTAGGCGTGACGGGTCGTAGTAAAGATGTGTCAGTGTATGGCTTAGGGCAATCACAACTCGATGACTATTTAAAACGTGCCGTTACCAAACAAGGCCGTGTTATTTCTGGTGATCCAAGTCCTTCCGCTGGTATTTACTACCGTTCTGACCACTTTGCTTTTGCTAACATTGGCGTGCCTGCACTCTACGCTAAAAGTGGCAAGATGCCTGTTGACGAAGCTACGGCTAAACTGCGTAAAATGTTAAAAGGTGATTTAGGTAAGTGTTATCACAACCTGTGTGATGAATATAGCGACCAGTGGGACTTGTCTGGCGCTGTAGAAGACTTGCAAGCATTCTTTGATATTGGTTATGAACTGTCAAAAGAAAAAGTATGGCCAAAATGGAGCGAAACGTCTGAATTTAAGCGTTAATCTTCGTTAATATAGCCCTTAACTTAATGGTTAAGGGCTATATTGCTGCCTTTCATTAATTATTATCAATTTATTCAGTCCCACTTGATCTAAAACAAACCGCTCGTTTCCATACCTTTTATAATTGAATATACACAATATAAAAGGATGTTAACGTGGTTTACAAAAAGATTACTATTGGCTTTTCTGCCATTGTAGCCATTGTTATTGCTTTGGGCATTAGCTCTCAAAGGCAATTGTCAGGTATGGCTAATGATATGGATAAGTTATATAAACACCCTTTCACCGTGTCTAATGCTGCAAACAACATTAACTTTCATTTGGTGTCGATGCATCGATATATGAAAGATGTGGTTCTGTCGCAAAATAAACAACAAATGGAATGGGCTATCTCTCGTGTTGCTGAACATGAAAAACAAGCCTTAACCGATTTTGATATCATTTTTATACGTTTTTTAGGTGAAAAATCTCAAATTAATCAAACCTATCAAAACTTTGTCGATTGGACTCCTATCCGTAATAATGTGATTGAGTTAATGCGATCTGGTAAGCAGCAAGAAGCAAGATCTATTACGCTTGGAAAAGGCGCATCTCATGTTGCTCAGCTCAATATTGATGTAAAAGCCTTGGTTGAGTTTGCGCACCAAAAAGCACAATTGTTTCATCGAAGCGCTATTGATAGTAAAGAGCGTGCACTTGTACTCAATTGGATATTTTCAATTGTCGCTGTATTGTTAGTGACCCTTTTTTCTTTATTTGTATTTAGAAGTTTGAAAATAGCTAATAAAGATAGAACACGCCGCAACCATCTTATTGATCAACATATTATGGTGGCGAAGTTAGATAAAGAAGGCAATGTGCTCGATATCAGCAATGCGCTGTGTCGATTTCTTGGTTGTGTTAAAGCTGATTTATTGGGTAAACCGAGTCACTTTTTTGATAATTCAGTGCAAAGTACTCAACTATCAAAAAATATCATTAAGGTGTTATCAACAGGCACCCAATGGGCTGGAGAGGTTCAATATACTAATGAACACAATAAAACATTTTGGGCCTATTCATCGATTTTGCCAAACTTTGATGAGAGTTATCAAGTAGCTGATTATACAAATATCCTCAATGACGTTACTAATAAAAAACTATGTATTGTCGATCAATTAACAGCTCTGCCCAATAGACGGAGCTACGATGATGTGCTGCCTAAAGAGTTATGCATTGCAAAGCGTCATAATTATCCGTTGACCTTAGCCATTTTAGATATTGATTTTTTTAAGAAATATAATGATCACTATGGTCACCCGCAAGGAGACATTGCGCTAAAAGACGTTGCTAATAAACTGATGGCAAGCATAAAACGTCCAAATGATTATATGTTCAGAGTTGGCGGAGAAGAGTTTGCCTTTATTTTCTCTGGTGCCGATGTTGCCCAAAGCCAGTTATATTTAAATCAGTTACGCCTTGAAATAGAGCAATTACACATCGAACATCAAAGTAGCGATGTAAGTAACTGTCTAACTGTTTCTATAGGAGCTTATGTATTGACACCTAGTGAAAGTCATAATACTCAGTCGCTATATGTTGTCGCTGATAGAGCGCTGTACCTTGCTAAAAAGAAACGAAATTGTGTTGTCGTCACGTCAGCCACTGATTGGTAGTCAGTTTATTTAAGGAAAGATTAAACTTTATTCATTACTTCCTGTCTTTATATAGACCTGCTTGTAGGTATATCCTACTAGCGCATTGAAATTCAATATTTCATATCGCATGGAAATATATTTAGTTATTAAGGAAAGTATAATGAAACATGGTGTTATCTCTAAAGCAATAACGGCTACCTGCCTTTTTACACTCCTATCAACGTCAGCTTTAGCATCGCAATTAGACGTCAAAAAAGCCTTAAAAGCGGGTGATTTAGACAATGCGCTTAGTGCGTATAAAGTTCTGTCGTCTGCCGAGTCTTCTAATGTCGAGGGACAAATCTTGTGGGCCAGAATATTGCTAGCTCAAGATAAAGCGGAAGATGCGTACGATCTGATGGAAGAATTGTTAGAACAAACCTCAGATAACATCGACCTTCAATATCGTTTTGGCCAAAGTGCCATGATGATGGCGCAGCGGGCGAGTATTTTTTCTAAGCTTGGTTATGCCAAAGACGGTGTTAAAGCATGGACTAAAGCCCTTGAAATAGACCCTAATCATCAAGATACACTAAAAGGTTTAATCGGCTTTCATCGCGTTGCACCGGGTATGGCTGGTGGTGATATTGAAAAAGCCCTTGAATATGCGCTTACATTAAAGAAATTAAATGATGAAGTGGGTATACCACTTCTGGTTAGTCTTTATCAAACGATGGAACAAGAAGACCTGGCCACTAAGGAATTAGATGATGGCATTGCGGCTTACCCAAGCAACAGTCGCTTATTATTTTTGAGAGGAATTAATTCGTTTAAGAAGAAAAATTGGCAGGCATCTCAACAAGACCTTAATGCCGCGTTAGTGGCCGCGACTGATGACAATGACAAAGCAAATATACTCTACCAATTGGGTAAATTAGGGGTTAAATCCGGTGAGAACCTAGCATCAGCCATAACGTCTGTTGAAACATTAATGACTATGACTAATCATCGTTATCCACAATGGGGTAATTTGAGATTAGCCCAGCTTCACACAACGCAAGGTGACTTCCAGAAAGCTAAAACTACCTTGGCATTAGTTGATGATGACGATGATGACGATCTAGAAGATGAAGTAGATAAGCTTAAGAAGCAATTACGTAAATTAACCAAGAAACGCTAAATGATACCAACCTAGCAAAATACCTGATCATTTTTAACGGCCTAAATAGATGATGGCTGCGTTATTTATTCTCTATGTAGAATAACTACATACGAAAATAAATGCCTTGCCCTAACCTATTTTTTCTCGTGAAAAAGTAGACCAGTAACTTACCTAGGTTGGTATTATCTTGTAAATGACAACATAAAAAAACCGTGAATTAACACGGTTTTTTTATTTCGACAGGTTAATTAGAATTAAGCTGTTGCGGTATGCTTATCATGTAAATTAGAAAGTAATTTGTCCTCTAATTCAAACCGCAGTTCTAACCCTTCAATGAGCGTTGATAAGTGAGCATCAAAATTATCTAACGCTTGTTCTTTTTCTGCGTACTTTTCGGTAAATTCAAGCGACATTTCTGTTGAGACACTGATTTTCGGAATTAAGCCATCGACCTGTAACACACTCTTTTCACCGTGCGTTTCACAAGCGGAAACGACTTCTCTATAAATTTCAAAATGTCCTGTAGACACATAATCAACGAGCTTGTTACAAAACTCACTAATATCTTCAAGTTCAGGTAGTTGATGTGAGTTCTTTTCATAAGGTGGCATACCTGCTATTTGGCAGTATGCGACAATCAATTCTTGGCGTTTGTTGAGCCAGGTATCGATTAATAAGTTTGAGCCGCCCCATTGTTGGCGTGCTTGTTGTACTTTATTTAACATGAAACGTCTCCTTGGTTTCTTTGTTATATAACAGTGTCACTTGAAAATGCTGAAATCGAATACTTTAACCAGCAAGGGTATATATCTAAAGTAAGATATGCAGCGTGTGAAAGCAATCATTATCACAGTATTTTGTGGTGAACATTACCATGCCAAGTTGGAATAGGTTATGCTAGGCGATATAACTGTGTACCCCTATCTTCCCCTTACTTTCTTATATTATTTATGGGGTTATGACAAAGTGTGAGAGCCACATGAAAAAAATTAAACATTTAAACTCTACGCGACCAGCCCTGTGGTTTTTTTGCCAAGAAGATAACTTTTGGGTATTAGAGAATGATAAAATTCCCCAGCAATCTCTCGATGATCTCGGGTTAGTATTTGATAACACAGCGCCAAAGTATTTATTGGGATATCACCACGGCTTACCTTGTATATTAGTTGATTTACAGCATCAAAACATTGACTTACCGCAAGGGCAGTGGCGAGGAATGCGAGAGGCTATGCTGCAGTCAGATGAAGTGCTGGCTGCTTTATTAGGGCGTGCTTGGCAAGTGGCAAATTTTGTGCGAACACATCAATTTTGCGGGCAGTGCGGTAAGCGCATGTTTACCATTCATTGGGAGGTTGCTGCCCAGTGCCGTGGTTGTGGTCACCGAGCATATCCGAGAATATCACCAGCGGTTATTATGGCCGTTGTTAAAGGTGATCAAGTATTATTAGCTAAAAACAAACGTAACAAGGGTGAGATTTATTCGGTACTCGCTGGTTTTGTGGAGGTGGGTGAATCGTTGGAACAAACCGTCGCGCGTGAAGTGAAAGAAGAAGTGGGTATTGAGATAAAAAACATTCGCTATTTTGGTTCTCAGCCGTGGCCATTCCCGCACAACATCATGGTTGCTTATGTCGCTGATTATGACCGCGGTGAGATTGTCATTGATGAAAATGAACTCATTGCTGCCGATTGGTACAGCATTGATAACTTACCTGACATTCCCGGTGAACACAGCATAGCCAGACATTTGATTAACCACGTATTATCACTTTAATGGGGGAATAACCGATGATTTAATCAGTGATCGGTTTGAACAACGCTTGCGCCGATTTTCTTGGTAACTATTAAAGAAAGCGACCAAAGTAATGTTTAATGCAAGACAAGAGACCCAATACACGATCATTAAAGGTAGGGGGCTTAAGAGTAAAACCAAGATAAACGACACACTCAGCAAGCCCCATCCGATGATGCTGAAAGCCCTCTCTAACATTGGTGTTAAGGCATTGGCGAATGTGTGGCGATAATGCTTATTCATCGCCATTGATAACAGCCAAAGGCCAACGAGTTGCAGCAGTAGACTACTTAACATGATTATTCCTTCTTTTGAGCCAACCATAGAAAACAAGACAAATCATTCCCGTTATTAACATGGCACTTTCGACACTGATATAAATTAAATTTCGGTTGCTCCATGCCTGTAATAACCATTGCTTATTGATTATGAAATCTAATACCGGTAAGAGTAAATAACCTGCGCCTGCTATCAATAACAGCTCTTGCCATGCGCGCTTTACTGAGCGCACAAGTGTATAAATAGCAACGCACAACCACGTGATTAAAAAGACATTTATCTCTAATTCACTTCTATCCGTTGTTGTTATGGGAATAAGTCGATTCGCGTAGAAGTATCCAGCAATAGCAATGATGAGTCCCATGATAGTACTGATATTTAATCGTTCCACTATGGTATGGCCGAGATGACGTTTTTTTACTTTTTCTAAGCGTTTGTTAAGCCATATGATTAAACCACTGGCAATAAGAAAAGTGCTGGCTAGCCCCATAAAAAAGAGCAAGGATCGTAATATGGGTGACGCAAAGCGGGCTTCATGCAGTCCATAAAAAACACGGCGAACCATTCTTGCAACTCGCTCTGGTTTTATCTCTTCAATAATTTGCCCTGTATGCGGGTTGATGGCGAGTTGTTCACTTTTATTAGACAGTGACAATAGAGGCTGTCTCGTTACAACAATACGGCCATTGGCATCATAAGGATATTGATAACTTATACGGCTAATTGCGCCTTTTTCAGGCCAAACAGTCTGTATGGTTTTTTCAATATGATCAAAGTTAGTGATTGGTATCGCAAGCTCATTGGCTGGTTTTACGGGAGATAACCTGGTTGAAATATGTTTATCGATATCTCGTCGCCCATTGTCAAAATGGTATTCCATGCTCCATGGCATATAGGAGCTGATATAAATAAGCAGCGCACTGAAACTTAGAATAAAACAAAAGGGGATAGTGATGACACCAGCGATGGCATGTAAATCAGTGACCGCTTTTAAGGTTTTTTTAAAGCGTAACGTGAAAAAGTCCCTAAAAAATCGACGATGAGTGAAAATGCCACTAAAAATAGCCACAAGCATGAACATGGCAGCGGCTCCTGCAAAATAGCGACCGCCATAATTTCGTAATTCTAACGTGTAATGAAAGGCTCTAAAAAAATTTCCACCTTGAGTTTCTCTAGGCTCTATGGGGGCTAATGTTTGAGAGTTAAGGGTTACAGAGTGGCGTTTAGCGCGGCGTTCGAGAGAATCTGACCAAGTAATTCGTAATCTATTTGAGCGGTCACTAGGTAAACTAATTCTCCATTGTTTAGCATCGGATGCCCGTAAGCTGAGTTCTTGCAGTGATCTATTAACGACTTGTTGAGCTGGTGGCTGACTGCCTAGTTCTGGCCGCATCCATTGTGATATTTCATCGTTATAATAACTGAGTGTGCCAGTGACCCAGATGGTAAAAATAACCCAGCCAAACACTAAACCACTATAGGTATGTAACCAGATCATCGTTTTTCTGAAATCCGGCTTCATGCGACTAACTCTTTAGTTGGTGTTGCTAACAGATAGAACAGACTGAAAAAAAGGCTACTCATGATGATATCTCGCCATGCTAGCAGGGCAGTTTTTTGGCAAAAACACCAAATAATGGCACCTAAATAAAAGAGGTAACTCAACATAGTAGCGAGGTAAACCGCATCAGGTTTTTGCATGTCGAACGCAATATTTAGCCAGGGGACTAATGCAAAGCTACTCGCAACAGCGCAGCCATAGCCACCAATTACGGCCGCAATCACCCGTGACGTCATGCTAAAAATGTAATGATTGTGCAGATTCATAAAAATATAAAACTCTTTATATACCCAAGAGGTTTGAGTATGACTTCCACTATTGGCACTAGAAAAACAAACACCAACGCTAACGCGAATGATAACGGATTGCATTTTTGTTGTCTGTAGTTGTTAGGAAAATAAATCTATTTAATAAATGAAGTTTGAGGATATGTGTCATCAACAAATTTGCGGGATATATTCGATGATCGTTTTTGCAGGGGGAATCTCTAATTAGAATTGATCTAGGTTAGTTTTTTAGCGCTAGTCGATGATATAATAGCGCCAATTTTATTGTTGAAGGGCTACTGTTAATGGCTGAATTAAAAAATGATCGATATTTACGTGCGTTGTTAAAACAACCTGTTGATCAAACTCCAGTTTGGATGATGCGTCAAGCGGGGCGTTATTTACCAGAATATCGCGAATTAAGAGCCAAAGCAGGCGACTTTATGTCGTTATGCCGCGATGCCGATTTTGCATGTGAAGTAACTCTTCAGCCGCTACGTCGATATGACCTTGATGCAGCGATTCTGTTTTCAGATATTTTAACAGTACCTGACGCAATGGGTCTTGGACTTCGTTTCGAAACCGGTGAAGGTCCAGTATTTGACCGTCCTATTACATGTGCCCGTGATGTTGAAAAGATTGGTCTTCCAGATCCAGAAGACGAACTCGGTTATGTCATGAACGCTGTTCGCACTATCCGTAAAGGCTTAAATGGCGATGTGCCATTAATTGGTTTTTCTGGTAGCCCATGGACATTAGCCACTTATATGATTGAAGGCGGTACGTCGAAAGCCTTTACTAAAATCAAAAAAATGATGTTTGCTGATCCAAAAACTTTACACCTGTTGTTGGATAAATTAGCTGATTCAGTGATCTTATACCTTAACGCTCAAATAGCGGCTGGTGCACAATCATTGATGATTTTTGATACGTGGGGCGGCATATTGTCACCACGTGATTACCGTGAATTCTCATTACGCTACATGGCAAAAATTGTTGATAGTTTAACGCGTGAAAACGAAGGACGTGTTGTTCCTGTGACGTTATTTACTAAAAATGGCGGCCAGTGGATTGAAGAGATTGCTGCAACAGGTTGTGACGCTATCGGTGTTGATTGGACTATTGATATGAGTGAAGCTAAAGCACGCGTTGGCGACAAAGTTGCGCTGCAAGGTAACATGGACCCATCAATGTTATACGCCTCTCCAGAACGTATTGGCCAAGAAGTTCAGCACATTTTAGAACAGTTTGGTCATGAAAAAACAGGACATGTATTTAACTTAGGTCATGGTATACATTTAGATGTGCCCCCTGAAAATGCAGGTGCGTTTATTAAAGCCGTTAATGAATTATCGCGTCCATTCCATAAATAATAATTTGTTTGCATAGCGTTATTATTGATTAAAAACCGCCTATCTTTGATAGGCGGTTTTTTTATGCTTGTGAAATATCAATGATACAAAACTGCCAGTTTGTTAACGCTTTAGTTAAATCAAATTTACACTATCAATTTCGGATCATTTTGTTACATTACATAATCGTTTAACTGTTTGTAAATTAACATTGTTAAACTAAAATTAAGCCGTTTAAATAATTGAAATACACACTAAACTATAAGACTCTTAATATGAATAATAAGTATAAAATCCTCACTAGCCTTTGTTTAATCATCGCCTTGAGCGGTTGTTTTGGCAAAGATCCTGCCATTAAAAAAGTAGAAAACTTCATTACCAAACAAGCCGTAGATAAAACTGATCCTGTTTGGAAAACAACATTAAGTCAGCCGCCATTATTGACCTTTACGCCAGACAAAGACTACTTTTGGGATCTTCAAACAACCCAAGGAAATATCACCATCAAGCTATTTACTGATTCTGCGCCTATGCATGTTTCTAGTACCGTTTACCTAACACAACTTGGATTTTATGATGGCGTGATTTTTCATCGTGTGATTCCAGGATTTATGGCCCAAGGTGGTGATCCACTTGGTAATGGTACTGGTAATCCGGGTTATGAATATGATGGTGAGTTTGATGGTAAGACTAGCCACAATGAACCGGGTATTTTAAGTATGGCCAATTCAGGACCTGCTACTGATGGTAGCCAATTCTTTATCACTTTTAAGGCTACGCCATTCCTAGATGGTAAACACACTATTTTTGGTAAAGTTGTCACTGGTTTAGAAGATAGTTTAACTAACATTGAAGCATTAGGTAGCAGGCGTGGTAAAACTAAAGAGCTTGTTCAAATAATTAAAGCGTCCATCCGCATCGATGACAAAGCATAAATTGTCATATTTGAAGCGTATGGTGAATGGTTTATTCTTTTGAAGTTAGATCTTCTGTTCATGGTATTAAACAATAATGGAGCAATTTTTATGGTGGTAAGTGTATGAAATTAGTTATTGGTAATAAAAATTACTCAACTTGGTCATTAAGGCCCTGGTTACTGTTAACACATTTTGAAGTCTCTTTTACTGAGGTTATGGAGTCGTTACAACCTGATATGTTGGGGGTGCGCTTAGCGCAATATTCTGACAGTAAAAAAGTCCCGGTTCTAATTGATAATGATCTTAATATTTGGGATTCGTTAGCCATTTGTGAATATGTAAACGAGCGATGTCTTAACGGTCGTGGTTGGCCTAAAGATGTGTCTCAGCGAGCAACTGCACGTGCGGTTAGTGCGCAAATGCACAGTGGTTTTAATGCCATCAGAAATGAAATGCCAATGAATATTCGAGCGAGTCGTGATATCGAATTGTCTGATGCGGCTCAGCAAGAGATTAACCAAATGCAGCTGTTGTGGCATCGTTTATTACAAAACAGTGCAGGTCCATGGCTGTTTGGTGATTTCTCTATTGCTGATTGTATGTTTATTCCAGTGCTTTTGCGTTTTGAAACATACGGAATTTCGTTGCTGCCATCGACAAAAGCTTATCGTGACACCATTATGTCAAATATAGCCGTTACCACATGGATTGATAGTGCGCTTAAGGAGACTGAGGTTGTTGATGTTAATGAAGCGGGGAGTGATCGATAAGGTGGGCTATCACCAATCGCATCAAAGATGTGATCAATCTCAATGGCCTAAATTTCACAATAGCTGCGTTGTTTTCAATCCCAATAGCTAGCTATTGCTCAATCAAACGCCTTGCTCTGGATAATTTATTCTCATAGATATTAGGTCACTAAGTTAAAACGATTGGTATAACCCTAATATTGATAAATGACTTATCAATATCAGGGTAAATATCTCACGGTTTATCGTTCTCATGAATTCAAGTGTAAGAACTTTCTGGCATCTGATTTGTTAAGTGGTTTACTAAAATAATAGCCCTGAATGAGTTCACATTTATTTTCTTTGAAAAAGGCTAATTGGGCTTCTGTTTCAACACCTTCCGCCACTACCTTTAAATTCAAACTATGCGCCATAGAAACGATGGCGCGTGCAATCGCGCTACTATTAGGATTGTGCTCAATGTCTCGCACAAATGATTGATCTACTTTTAATACATCTACGGGTAATCGCTGTAAATAACTCAATGAAGAATACCCAGTGCCGAAATCATCAATGGATAATGAAAAGCCAAGACTTTTAATCACATCTAACATCAAGGTTACTTTCTCTGGGTCATCCATCACAATGCTTTCGGTGAGCTCTAATTCAATGAATCTTGGGTGTATATCGATAGTTTCAATCAGTTTAGCGAGCTCTAGCGGATAATCTGATAACTGGAACTCTCGTGCTGAAACATTCACGGCCATGTGTAAATCTGTGTAGCCAATAGCATGCCAATGGGCTAATTGTGTGGTTGCCCCCTTAAAAATGTATTGCCCTAATTCTTTGATAATACCAACTTCTTCAGCAACGGGAATAAATTCGTCGGGGGATACAAGTCCCATTGATGGATGGTTCCACCTGACTAGCGCTTCAAAGCCCCACACTTTTTCGGTAGTGGCTAACATTTTTGGTTGATAAAGAATTTCAATCTCTTGGCGGGCAATGGCTTCTCGTAATTCTAATTCCACTAAGTTTCGGCGCTCAGCTTGAAGGTTCATTGATGCATTGAAAAAGTGAGAATTATTACGACCATTAGTTTTTGCATAATACATGGCGATATCGGCATTTTTTAATAGTACATCAGCGGTTGATCCATCGGCAGGATATATGGCAATACCAATACTGGTGCTGATGTTGGCATGTTGCTCGTTGAGTTTAAACGTTCTTAGAAAATCTGTTTGAATTTTTGTAGCAATGGTCTGAACCTGACTTACATCGGTTATATTATTGAGGATGATAGTGAACTCATCACCTGATAACCTAGACACCATATCCGTTTCACGAACGTGACTCTTAAAGCGCTGGGCTGATTGAATGAGTAACTCATCACCTGCGTCATGGCCCAATGTATCATTAATGAGTTTAAATTTATCTAAATCTATAAATAAGATGGCCAATGTTTCATCGTGACGATCAGCATGAGTGATGGCGTTGGTGAATGAGTCATGAAACATAGCACGGTTAGCTAATTTAGTTAAAGGGTCGAAATTGGCCATAAAAAACAACTCATCTTGCGTTTTTTTACGCTGAGTTATATCTGAGAACACAGCGACTACATAACTAAAATCTTTTTCCTCCTTTGACTGAACTGTATTGAGTGCCAGTTCAAGCACGTATTGATAACCGTCTTTACGATGATCACTGACTTCGCCATGCCAATGACCACACATCTCAAGTTGACGCTGAATTTTAGGTAAGTCAGTTAATTGATTTAATATGGGGAGCGGTTGGTTCTTTATTTCGTTGGCTGAATACTGCGTTATTTGTGAAAAAGCATTATTGACGGCTAAAACATGATAATTAGCATCTAAAATGACGATAGCGTCGCTGGTATTGTCAAATACTGAGGCGTACAGCTCAACTTGGGCTTGTGTTGCACGCTGTTGAGAAATATCGAGTAATGTTCCAGTCATACGTTGCGGCGTATTATCTTCACTTAATTGTGATATTTCACCAATTAGCCTTAACCAAATCCAATGACCATCTGCATTTGCTCTAAATTCAAAATGGTATTTCTTTTGATTATTATCGATGAATTTTTGGCTGTACTCACTAAACTTAGAGCGATCATCCGGATGGATTTTCTCTAACCACTGACGAGTTGTCAGTAAAATTTCCTCTTTTTCCATCGCTAATATGGCCGAACTATGGCAATCAAGAAACAGTTTTTGGGTGATTAAATTTAGATCCCATAGGCCTTCGCCTGCGCCAATTAAGGCAAGTGATAAGCGCTCTTTACTTAATTTTAATGCGTCTTGCGCACCAGATACAGCATCAAGCATGCCGTTTATGTTGTTAACTAATGTATTTATTTCTGAGATGTTACTCAGTGGGGCGCGAAGAGCATAATCTTTGTCATGAATGATTTTTCGTGAAAAGTTAATTAAATGGTGAACGGGCTTTGTTATCGAAGTAACAATATTACTAGAAATAAAAGCGTTAATAAAAATGGCTAATAAAACCCCAGCGCCACCAATATAGATAAACTCAAACTGATGCTTTTCCAAAACTTCTGTATCAGCAACAAGATAAAGCAATCCAATACTTTGATTTTTATGAGTCATCAATTCCACTAACTGAACAGAGTCATCATTAATCTTTATCGGCCCTGATTGGAGTATTGGCCCTGTGTTAATCGTCCAGTTATTTTCGTAAAGGGCGATAGTATGGTTGTTTGAATCTATTAATTGAGCATAGCGAATGTATGGGTAATATTTTAATGATTGTAAAATATCGTTTGCGGTAATTGTATCACCAGCTATTAATGATGCTTTACTATTATTGGCTGTTGCTTTAGTGATCGCTGTAATCTGGCTAACATAGGCATTGGAATGTGTTGTTGTATCGTAAATAACAAAGCCAGTAAAGGTAACTAATACCATAAATATGCTACTGGTGATTAACGAAAAAATGAGCTTGCCACGCAAAGTCTTTTGAAATCGATTGTTAGACGCTTTTGCAGCGTGTGTATTATTAGTGTGAGAAGGCAAATAAAATCCTGTTATTGGCAATACTAAATAGACAAAATAATTACAATATTAATGTATTTTACTTATCTATAGTAGCAACATTATGCCTGACCAATCCATGGTTTAAATAATGTTTATATTTGTGAGCTGAGTCTATACCTAATTTATTTCAATACATAATAAAGCAGGCTATTGAATAACAAATATTGTTTTAGTTTATGGTGATAAAGATAAAAAGAGCGCCGCATGGGCGCTCTCTCAATATCGAGGTTATGATTCTCGGGCGATAGCGCGGTAAGCGATATCTGTGCGGTAAAATGAATCTTTCCAAGTAACTTTTTTGGTTAACTCATAAGCGTTCTTCTGCGCTTGCGTAACATTTTCACCTAAGGCCGTTGCACATAATACGCGTCCACCAGAAGTAACCACATTACCGTCAACTAACTTGGTGCCAGCATGGAATATTTTCGCGTTATCAGTTGCTGCTGGAATCGCTGAAATCTCATGACCTTTTGCATAACTAGCAGGGTAACCGCCAGCGGCAAGTACAACACCAACAGCCGCGCGAGAATCAAATTTCGCTTCAACAGTGTCTAAGCGTTTTTCAAAAGCTGCTTCAACAAGCTCAACCAAATCAGATTGTAAACGCATCATGATTGGTTGTGTTTCTGGGTCACCAAAGCGGCAGTTATATTCAATAACTTTAGGCGTGCCATCACTCATGATCATCAGGCCAGCATAAAGGAAACCCGTGTAGGTATTGCCTTCTGCTTTCATGCCATTAACCGTAGGGTAAATGACTTGCTCCATAATGCGATCATGCATTTGTGGTGTAACGACAGGCGCTGGTGAGTAAGCACCCATGCCGCCAGTATTGGGACCTGTATCGCCATTACCAACACGTTTATGATCTTGGCTTGTAGCCATTGGCAGTACATTGTCGCCATCAACCATCACGATAAATGATGCTTCTTCGCCATCTAAAAACTCTTCGATAACAACACGGCTACCAGCTTCGCCAAAGGCGTTACCTGCGAGCATGTCTTGTATTGCAGCTTCTGCTTCTTCAAGCGTCATAGCAACAATAACACCTTTACCAGCGGCTAAACCGTCGGCTTTAACAACAATAGGTGCACCTTTTTCACGTACATAGGCAATAGCGGGCTCAATTTCGGTAAAGTTTTGGTACCAAGCGGTTGGAATATCATGACGGTCTAAAAAGTCTTTTGTAAACGCTTTAGAGCCCTCAAGTTGAGCGGCACCTTCACGTGGACCAAAACAATTTAAACCAGACGCTTCAAAAGCATCAACCACTCCAATAACTAACGGTGCTTCAGGGCCAACAATAGTCATAGTCACATTATTGTCTTTAGCAAAAGCAATTAACTTTTCGATATCACATACATCAATATCAACGTTACTTACTTTATTTTCAAGCGTCGTTCCCGCATTACCCGGTGCTACAAAAACATTAACAACTTTGTTATTTTGAGCCACTTTCCATGCCAATGCATGCTCACGACCACCACTACCAATAATTAATACGTTCATTCTTTTACCTTTGAATTATCTATAAATTAAAATTAAAAAATATGAAGACAGATGATGAAATTTCTAAGAGCAGGCGCGCAGCTTATGACCATAAGTGAGCACCTGCGATAACGAAATTTATTTATCTGGCAAGATATTTTAAATTTTAGTGGCGGAAGTGACGCATGGCTGTGAATATCATTGTCATGTTCGCTTCATCAGCCGCAGCAATAATCTCTTCATCACGGATTGAACCACCAGGTTGAATAACACAAGTGATGCCAGCTGCAGCTGCCGCATCGATACCATCTCTGAATGGGAAGAATGCATCTGATGCCATAACACTACCAGGTACAACTAACCCTTCGTCTGCGGCTTTAATGCCAGCAACTTTAGCAGAGTAAACGCGGCTCATTTGGCCTGCGCCAACACCGATTGTCATGCCGTCACGTGCATAAACGATAGCGTTTGATTTAACAAATTTAGCGACTTTCCAGCAAAACATTAAATCAGTAAGTTCTTTTTCAGAAGGCTGACGTTTAGAAACGACTTTTAACTCGTCACGTGTAACCATGCCTAAATCTTTATCTTGTACTAATAGGCCTCCGTTAACGCGTTTGTAGTCAAAACCAGCGTCTTTAGCGCTAAATTCACCACAAGAAAGCAGACGAACGTTTTTCTTAGCGGCTACAATTTCTTGTGCTTCACTTGTTACGCTTGGCGCAATAATAACTTCAACGAATTGACGAGAAACGATAGCTTGTGCCGTTGCCGCATCTAACTCGCGGTTAAAAGCAATGATGCCGCCAAATGCTGATGTCGGATCCGTTTTAAAAGCGCGCTCATAAGCCGCTAAAATGTCATCACCAATAGCAACGCCACATGGGTTAGCGTGTTTAACGATTACACAAGCTGGCTCACTAAATTCTTTAACACATTCCAACGCTGAGTCAGTATCGGCGATGTTGTTAAACGATAAGGCTTTACCTTGCAATTGAGTCGCTGTTGAAACAGATGCTTCAGTCGTCGCTGGGTCAACATAAAATGCCGCACTTTGATGACTGTTTTCACCGTAACGTAAATCTTGTTGCTTCACTAATTGTGTATTGAATGTGCGAGCAAATTTTGAATCTTCGCTGCTTTCTTCACGGTGTGAAGGCACCATAGTACCGAAGTAGTTTGCAATCATGCCATCGTAAGCCGCTGTGTGCTCAAAGGCTGCAATAGCTAAATCAAAACGAGTTTCATAAGTCGTTGCGCCGTTGTTTGCTTTCATTTCTTCGATAACACGGCCGTAATCGCTAGCGTTAACGATAATGGTTGTATCTTTATGGTTTTTAGCCGTAGAACGTACCATTGTTGGACCGCCAATATCGATATTTTCGATAGCGTCTTCTAATGAACAACCCTCTTTTGCCACAGTATTGGCAAACGGGTAAAGATTCACAACAACCATATCAATTGGATTGATGTTGTTTGCTGCCATAACGGCTTCATCAATGCCACGACGCGCTAAAATGCCGCCATGTACTTTTGGGTGCAATGTTTTTACACGGCCATCCATAATTTCAGGGTGTCCTGTGTAGTCAGACACTTCTGTCGTTTTTATCCCATTTGCTTCCAGCAATTTGGCCGTGCCACCAGTAGATAGAATTTCTACGCCGTATTCGCTAAGTGCTGTAGCGAGTTCTACGATACCATTTTTATCTGAAACGCTAAGTAATGCGCGTTTGATAGGTCTTGATGCTGACATGTGGATGAAGCCTCATTGGTTAAGTTTAATAAAAGTTTTTACCATTCAATACGTTAAATTAGCAGTGAATGGTAAAAGCTCTAATGAATTGAAATAGTGTGATTTCACTTCAATTTTCGGCGCCTATTTTACAAGAAAACGTGATCTATGTGGCAAAAATCTTTGCAATATGACAAATTAGTTTCATATATGTACTTTTAACTGATAATTCATGATCTCAGACAATTGCATCTATCTAGAACATCCTTTAGTGTTAAAGAATAAAGTTCATTGTTTTTACTTGGTTCTCAAGCAACATGGATCAAACTTAAAAAGGATTAATAATGAAAAATATTGAGCAACACATAGCGAAGTTACCCTCTGGCGTACTGAGCTTAATTGCCGTTTTGATGGCTTGTTTGAACCCCCCTCCAGTACTGCTCTTAATCGCTATCTGCTTAGTCTTTGCGGAAATCACTTTGGGTTATATTAAGCAGCAATCTATCAAGGTAACGCTTAGAAAAAATAGTGCGTTGAAAAAACAAGTGGCTCAACTCAAACAAGCTGCAATTCTTCATGATGAGGTGGCAGCGTCGGTCAAAAGGATGGGGCATCAGGCCTTGCCATTATGGGCCCACCAAATTAATGATTGCATTGATATTTCTACCACTGAGATTAATCAATTGTGTCATCACTTTACCCATACTATAGAAGAATTAAGGGTGATGACTGACAAGCCAAAACACGAAATAATGGACGGTGAATATGAACTGATTGCGGCGCAGATAATTAATAATGCTCAGCGCAGTATAGAGTCTATTCAATTTCAGGATCGCGTATCGCAAGTGTTAACGCATGTGATTGATTCAATGTCAGAATTAAGTATGAAGTGCGAGGGTAAGCAAGCCATAAATATCGATGATTTACTCCATCATAACTCGGCGACTTACACAACAAGACAAGAGCGCGATGCTTATCGTCAGCACACTGGTAAAGAAGCCATCGATGTAGGGGAATCAATGGCCGACGATGAAGTATTATTGTTTTAAAAAGCCCATTTATACGCAAAAAAGCATGTCATGCTAACTACAATAGTCAGCAAGGTATTCTTCTTCCACAGCCCAATAGCTACCGCGATTAATCCACCAATAAAATAAGGGTTTGATAACGTTGGATCAAACTCTCCTTTGGGCATTAATACCGCCGGTACCCAAATAGCTGTCAACACGCAGGGAGCACTATATTTGAGTGCACGTTCTAATTTTGGGGGTAACGAAATCGCATTTGCCCTAGCATAAAGTGCGTAACGAATAGTAAAAGTAACCACTGCCATCAAGGTAATTAATAACCAAATGTTCATGATTCACGCTCCTTTGTTTGCCATTGTTCTAGCAAATACCCCACAGTCATGCCGCCGAGAGAAGCAATAACTAATCCTATTTTATGAGGCAGTGAATAAGTCACTAACGCCAAAAGGGCACTGGTGAGCACACCCGCAATCATCGGTTTATTGATTAAGTGCGGCATCACCATACCAATAAAGGTGGCAGACATTGCAAAATCGAGTCCCCACTCGCCAATACCATCAACATTAGCGCCAAAGAAAATACCGACTACCGTAGCAAGGTTCCAGCTCACAAAAAATGATACGCCAACGCCTAAATAGTGCCAATGGTTGTTAGTCGATTGTGGATTGTTGAGGTAACGAGGATAAGTAGCTGCAAATACTTCATCGACCAACAAAAAGCCCAAAGGTACGCGCCATCGTTGAGGTAAATGCTTCACGTGGGGCAGCATGCTTGCGGCATAAATCAAATGACGTAAGTTAATAATGAGAGTTGCACCAACGATAAATCCCATTGACGTGCCCGCCGCTAACATACCCACTGCCACAAACTGCGCAGAACCTGCAAATACGATGCTCGACATGCCAATAGTTTGCCAAATATCAAACCCTGCATTCATGGCTAATGTGCCAAATATGACACCAAATGGGATGCCGCCTAATACTAAGGGAATTGAATCTAGAATACCTTGGCTAAATTGTTTGGCGGATGAGTGAGACATATATAAACCGTCGAAATAATAATAGAGCGTTAGATTATGTTAGTGGTCCACAAAGTACAACCCGAATGAATAATACCAATCTAGCAAAGTAATTGATCATTTTAAACGGTCTAAATAGATGATGACTTCGTTATTTATTTTCTATGTAGAATAACTACATACGTAAATAAATGCCTCGCTTACATGGATGTAAGTGCTTATGTTCACAGGATGGCATGAACATGTGTCCTAACCTATTTATTCTCGTAAAAA
>Ga0209396_1000413_pt1 | contig 52174 bp, 50 predicted proteins | sample GOMGulsemesocosm_6_FD_184638 | JGI IMG/M metagenome (GOLD analysis project Ga0209396, IMG submission 184638) | Methane-oxidizing microbial communities from mesocosms in the Gulf of Mexico - GOM8C Gulf of Mexico (SPAdes) (version 2) | ecosystem: Environmental > Aquatic > Marine > Cold seeps... | reverse complement strand
AAAAAGTGTCGGCAGTGAAGAAGCAAGTGCTGAGTTTGGTGCTAGATTTAAACTGTTAAGCCAAAGTGTCACCAGTGCTTTAAATGCCAGTGACACGCCTCAAGCATGTGATCAGCAACTTTCTCAAATACTGATTCAGCTTGAAGACTTAGAAAGCCAGTTTAGCGATTATGATGATTTTTATAATGAGATCATCGCTAAAAGAGATGAAATATACGATAACTTCGAACAACATAAGCAGCAGCTTATGGATGCACAACAACGTCGTTGTCTTAATTTAATGACCGCAGCAGAGCGTATTATTTCAGGTGTGATCAGGCGCAGCCAATCTTTCAATCAGCAAGACAAGTTAAATAGCTATTTTGCTGGCGACCCTATGGTTGCCAAGCTTAGAAAGCTCATTGAACAACTTCGAGAGCTTGACGACAATGTAAGAGCTGATGATATTGATGCCCAATTGAAAAATGCCAAAGAACAAGGGATCAGAGCACTCAGAGACAAAACTGATATTTATTCTGCTGATGGTAGTTTAGTGAAAATAGGCGATCACCAATTTTCAGTGAACCGACAAAAATTAGAGTTAACGTTATTACCTCGTGATGGCTCTATGGTCTTACATATTAGTGGTAGTGAATACTTTGAAACGTTAGCAGCTGATATATTTGCAGATACTGAATACCTTTGGCAGCAAGAGCTCATTTCTGAATCTACAAAAGTTTATCGAGGCGAATATTTAGCCGCAAGCCTATTATTTGAAGCTGAATTGTCAGGAAAAGCTGAACTCGATAGTTTAAAAGCTGCGGTAAAAAATAATGAAATAGGCGATGTGGTAAGAAAAGCTGCCGAACCTCGTTATCAAGAAGGATATGACAAAGGCGTGCATGATGCTGATGCTGCTTTGATATTAACGCAATTACTTGCCTTAAGAGAGTCTATCGGTTTGTTAGCTTATCCAGTAGCAGAACGAAGACTCGCGGTACTATTTTTCTCTGAAGAATTAGCAAGTAATGGACGAGAAGATTTATTACATCGCAGCAATAACCTACATATCATGGAAGAAACCTTTGGTAATAATCAATTACGTCAGCAACTGATCAAAGAACTTGCCACGTTATTAGATACCTACCTAGAAAGTCAGCCTTGGCTGAAGTGTGACACATCATTGTCAGCAACCTACCTCCTACAAGAACTCGCTCAAGCTGAGCAAAAGTTTGTGATTAAAGAAAGTAGTACTGAATTAGCAAACCAACTGAAGAACCAGTTAAAGCATAAGAGCTTAGAAGGAAAAATCAGTGGTGCATTATCGGGTTGTGCAACGCTAGAGCAAAAATATCAACTTCATTGGGCGTGGCTGCAATCTTTCTCTGTGCATCAGGAAATGAATATTCACCAAGATGTTTTGGCAGAAGCAGCCATTTTCATGCTGATGCAAGAACAGTGTGACTTCTATACTTCTCTTGCTGATACCGAATGTGTTGTTGATGGTTTACTCGGGCAGCATGGCCAAATTACCGATAGAAAGATCAACATAAATTACCAAGAGTTTATCACTCGTCTTCGTCAATTTAATTATGAGCATGTGCCAGCATTCACAAGCTTTCACGCCAAAAAGCAAAGCGTATTAACAGTGCAACGTAAGCGATTACGTTTGGAAGAATTCAAGCCAAGTGCATTGTCTTCTTTTGTGCGTAATAAACTGATCAACGATGTGTATTTCCCCATTATTGGTACCAACCTAGCGAAACAAATTGGTGCAGCAGGTAATAATAAACGTTCAGATTTAATGGGCTTATTACTGCTAATATCGCCACCGGGATACGGTAAAACAACGCTTATTGAATACGTTGCCAGTAAACTAGGCATGACCTTTGTTAAAATAAACTGTCCGTCTATCGGTCATGACCAATTATCGCTAGATCCGGCTCAAGCAAACAATTCAACAGCTAAAAATGAAGTTGAAAAAATCAACTTAGCCTTTGAAATGGGCAATAATGTCATGCTGTATCTTGATGATATCCAGCATACTAATCCTGAATTCTTACAAAAATTTATCTCGTTATGTGATGGTTCAAGAAAAGTTGATGGTGTGTGGAACGGGATGAGTAAAACTTACGATATGCGCGGAAAAAAATTCGCAGTCGTTATGGCAGGTAACCCTTATACAGAATCAGGAGAAGCGTTTAGCATTCCTGACATGTTAGCTAACCGAGCTGATATCTATAACTTAGGTGATACGTTAAGTGGCCGTGAACATGAATTCTCTTTAAGCTTTATAGAAAACAGCTTAACCAGTAATAGTTACATTGCACCACTTGCGACACGAGATATGGCTGATTTATATAACCTAGTCAGAATTGCTGACGGTGAACAAGTAGCGACTACGGATTTAAAGCATAGTTACTCTCAAGCTGAAGTAAATGAAATAGTCGCTGTTATTCAACGTATTCGAAAGATCCAAGAAACCGTTTTGAAAGCCAATGAGCAGTACATAGCTTCTGCCGCGCAAGACGATAAATATCGCACTGAACCCCCGTTCAAGTTGCAGGGAAGTTATCGTAATATGAATAAAATGGCAGAGAAAGTAGTTCCGGTAATGACCGAAGAAGAAGTTGAACAACTCATCGTTGATCATTATCGTGGCGAAGCTCAAACGTTAACGATAGGCGCTGAAGAAAACTTGCTCAAACTCGGTGAGTTGCGTGAAACTCAAACGGATGAACAAACCGTTCGTTGGAAGCAAATTAAAGCTGATTTTGTTCGTCACCAAAACCTTGGCGACAGTGAGAACCCTATTGCAGCTGTCGCTAGCCAAATATCATTATTACAAAAAGGGTTAAACCAAATAGGCGAGGCATTGTTACAGCCGCAATCGACAGGATTAGACACTTTAAATGAAACGCTTGCCAGCTTGAAACTACAAGTGAATGTTGAAAAGCCCGATAATTCAGAGTTGAAACAAACACTGTCGTTATTTAGCCAAAGTATGGAGTCTTTTCTAACGCCACTGGTTACAGCACTGCAAAGTAATAAGAACGTCGATATTGAAATGATTGATACGTTAAGGACATTGAACCTTACTACTGAAAAGTCAGTAAAAAGTTCAGAAACCCATATTCAAAAAATCAGTAGAGAATTAGCATCAGGAAAGAAAAACAGTATTGATGAGGTGCTTGTTGATTAAAATTGATTATGCTGAATATACGGACGAAGAATTAGAAGATGTTTGGCAACAGATAGATGATTATAATTACCCTGAAAGGGCTGTGGATATCTATCTTGCTATGCACAAAAGAAACATTGAGAGATTCGATAATCGGCCTGAATTTTTATCCTTTGAAGATGAGCTAATGGCCTATCTTAGCTATAGCAACAATCGTAACGTTAATGAAGCAGAGTACCAATATCAACAACGAGAGTTATCCGCCAAAGAAAAAAGAATTGTAAAGTTAATTGAAAATCGTTGTCAGTAAAAAAGATGGCCATGCTTAATATTAATCATGGCCATCACTTAAGCCTATTATAGTAACTGTTCAACCTCACCTTCGCTTTTAAGCACGATTGCTTTACTCAATAATTCATTCTTTTGTAAGTACTTTCCAATAGCAGTAAATGTAGTTGTGTACACTTTCCCAGAATGATCCTTTGTTGATACATCATCGACAAACCAATTTCCTAACAATAATTTGAAGGGATTAGCCTTAATTTTTTGAGGTTTGAAATGTTGCTCTGCATTATTTTTAAGCTGGTCCATATCGGTTGTTTGGTATACACCTGCATTTAAAATATTGAGGGTATGCTCAGTACAGTTTTGAAAGGTATTATTAAACGGGTTAGCAATCACAGAATAATTTTCATTATGCAGCAGCTTATCTTTACCGCTAGCGATAACATTTATTATGCGTTGCTGTAATGCTGGCGTTGGTATAATAATACCGGCCTTTAAGCTGCTCACACCCCAAAAGAAATCAACAGGGTAATCGATCACCAATTCACTTTTGTCTGCTTGCCCTTCTTTTTGGTAAAGGTTATGAATCGCATAACCTTTAACCGTTTCACCGGTATCAAGCGTAATTGATGAATACACCGCAATAGCTGTATGAGTGAATTTTACCCCTTCAGGTAAGTCTTTTTCTGGCCTGCCAACCCGACCAATGATAAAAGCGCGTGCGCCTTCTTTGGCAGCAAATAATTCAACGGATTTAGCGAATTGATCAACTTCTTTAGCTGAAAATTGTAACTCTGTATTTTGAGCACTACCTGCAAAAACAGGTAGAGTAACGGCCAACATAACAACAACTAATAAACTCAAAAGCTTATTCATTATAATTTCTCCTGTTGGTTAATCTTCATGATTTGAGCAGGTGAAGGTGCTGTAGTAATTGTTTTTTCTGTAATTTCTAACGGTGTGGTTGAAAGTGCATTTTCCATAAGTGCATTACCTGCTTTTAATGACACGTCACCGATAGCGCCAATAACAATTAATGGCGTAGCAATCACAGCGCTACCTACTTTTGCGCTGGCGACGATACCGTGTGAAGCAGCTAAAGCTGAATGCTTACTTGCTGCACTGGCATTTTGTGACGCTCCACTGTCGGCAAAAGATTGTAAACTTGTTGTTGTTAATAGTATTAATAAAACCTTGTTTAATGTTTTCATTCTGCTTCCTTATTTTTTATAAAAGTATATGTGTTAAAAACAAGACTGATTATGACGACAGAATTGTTTTAATAAACCAATACGTGTAATGTATTAAAATATTCAACCTTTAGTATAGGAATACACTACTTGAGTCAGTTAGCCGAAGTATGCGAAACATTGAAACTTACACTAAAGCAGCAGAACATCACTTATAAAACACTCGCCCAACGGCTTAAGATGAGTGAAGCAAACGTAAAAAGAATGTTCTCATTAAAGCAATTCTCGTTAGCAAGGCTAGAGGAGATTTGTACCGTTGCAGGCATCGGCTTATCCGATTTATTCCTTTTAGTTGAAAACCAAAAGAAAAAACTAATTCAATTAACCGCAGAGCAAGAACAAGAGCTGATAGATGATACTAAGCTTTTTTTGGTTGCCGCTTGTGTGCGTGATGGTTGGAGTTTTGAAGAGATAATTCATCATTACCAAATAGACCAATTCGAATGTGTTCAGTTAATGGCTAAATTAGATAGATTAAAAATCATCCAGCTATTACCCAATAATCAATATAAGATGTTAATATCGCAAAACTTTCATTGGTTACCTAATGGCCCTTTGGAAAAATATATGGAAAAAAATGGTATTGAAAAGTTTATGGCATCAAGTTTTACCGATGAAAACAGTTTTAGGTTTTATATTCGTGGTACTTATAGCCAGACCTCTATTAGCATTATTGAGAGAAAGCTCAACCAATTAAAAAAAGAAATGGCATTATTGAATCAAGAAGATGCGTTATTACCCTTAGAAAACCGGCAACATGTTGGTTTACTTTTAGCGATGCGCCCATGGGAAATGCCACAATTTAAGGCGTTACGTAGAAGTTAATCTATAAATATATAGGAACTTAACGATCAAGTTAGTCTTGATAATTAATACAATTCACATGAATAAAAATCAGAAACACATTTGCGCGAATTTTGGTAAATTAATAAGCCAACCGGCCATATTACTCGCTCTTATTTTACTACCCGCTTGTTCAGGTATTGAAGATCATATATCCGAGTCAGAGCAAGACTTTTGTGCTGCAGTTGTTGATACACCGACAAAAGCATTATCAAAATACCTCGCTCCTTTTGAACAGCTGATGAAAGATAGCACAGGGGTTTACGTATTAGAGCAAGGCACTGAGGCAATGTTATCTAGAGCCTGGCTGAGTGAACATGCCCAGCAAACCATTGATGTTCAGTACTTTATTTTTTCCACTGATAATATTGGATTAATTGCGACTGATTACTTGGTTAAAGCCGCGGAAAGAGGTGTAAAAGTCAGAATATTAGTCGATGATATTATGGTCGATGCCAATGGTGGTGAATTATTAAAATTAGCCGCTCATCAAAACTTATCGATTAAAATTTATAACCCAATGGCCAATATAGGGAAAAATATCTTTGAAAAAGTCGTAAATTTAACCACTGACTTTCATGGTTTAAATCAACGCATGCATAACAAAACCTTTACCGTTGATGGTAAAATATCAATTACCGGTGGACGAAATGTCGCTGACGAATATTTTGGTTATGACCACAAGTTCAACTTCAGAGACCGAGATGTTTTATTGTTAGGTGGCATGACAAACGATATTCAAGATTCGTTTAATCTCTTTTGGGCCGATAGCTTAAGTGTCTCGGTTGAAAATTTAGTCACCAGTAAAAATAAGATAAATACTAATTATAATGCATTGCATCAATATGCTTGCGATCCCACTAATTTTGTCCCGAAAGTTAGAGATAAAATTAAAAATCTTCCGGCCGCTTTTAAAAATATTGAACAATCAGGTGATCTACACTGGATAAAAGGGGTTGAGTATATTTCAGATCTACCTGGTAAAAATGATGGCAGTAAGTTTTTAGGTGGAAGTGGCCTTTCAACACAAAAGCTTATTGCTCTGGTTAAAAATGCTAAAAAGTCAGTCATCATCCAAACCCCTTATTTAGTGACAACAGATTTAAGTAAAAACATTTTCAAAACACTGGTCGACAAGGGGGTTAAAGTAAAAATTATCACCAACAGTTTAGCTTCAAACGATAATTTAGAAGCATTTAGTGGCTATCAACGAGATAGAAAGGCCCTGTTAAAAACAGGTGTAAAGATCTATGAATTTAAACCTGACGCACAAATAAGACAAAAAATAATGTCTGATGTGATGCAAAAGCAGCTACAAGAAATACCAATATTCGGCTTGCATGCAAAGTCGATGGTTATTGATGATGAAATCACCGTGATAGGTACCTTTAATTTGGATCCCCGTAGTGCTAATTTAAACACCGAAAGTATCACCGTAATTCCTTCAAAAAAAATATCAATGGTTGTTAAAGCTGGTATGTTAGAAGAAATGCAGCCTGAAAATGCTTGGCAAACAACCTTAGAATGGAACCCCGACGGTGAAGAAAGTATTTTAAAACAACTGGGCGTTAAACTAAGAAGAATTGTTCCAAAAAATATTCTATAAGTAATTGTAAAAACACAAATTGTTATTCAATAATAAAATTACAGGATGTAATGATGAATGAAGAAGTTAAAGCGCTAAAGTCAGAATTAGCACTGCTTAAACTCCAATTTAGTGAACGAGTTGGTGTCGTTGAAAATCGTTTAAATAACTTGATGGCTAAAGAGCGAACGCCAACAGAAAATACAACACCAACTGACACTCAAATTGAAGAAATTAGTGCCACAGTAAAACAAGACAAAATTACTGAAAATGTTTTGCCTAGTGTTAAAGTCATTTCAGCCGATGAGTATCTATCGTCTAGAAAAGAGTGGGAAACACCTACTCCCACCGAACCTTCATTTATTCTAATTTTAATTAAAACCATTCTGTCTTCTGTCTTTGATTGGTTCTCACCTATTACGAAAATTTACCAGTCGTATAAAGAAAGAGGCATGTTAGGTATTTTTATCCTAACAATGGTTGGAATCGCCCTTACGCTTGCTGGTTTTGGTTATTTAATGCAGTTACTTATTGATCAACTTGGCACTGGATCTAAATCTCTATTAATGTGTCTTGCGGCTATTTTAGTCATGGGGTTAGGCATTGTTCTTAAAACCAAAACTCGTTTCGGTGAATTCGCCACAGCCATTGTAGCCTTGGGTATATTGCTCTCTTATAGTACGGTCTATTTTTCGGGCAGTGTTTATAGCCTCCTCCCCAATATACTGGTATTAATTTTATATTTAGCCATAGCATTAGTTTGTCATGTTATTGCCTTATGGTTAGATACCAAAGTAGTTGCTGCCTTAGGCGTAATAGGTATCGCAACAATGCCAATGCTTTCCAGCACTATTAGCGCGGAACCCCTTTACTATTTATTATCATTGGCATTCGTAGTTACTAGTAGCTTAATTTTAGCTTATCGTCATGTTGGACAATGGCTTGCCCACTTAAGTTTAGCCTTTACTCTGGTGTCCCTTGAATGGATTATTGGCGTTGAAAACACCCTAATATCAGTTTGGGTTATTAACTTATTTTATTTACTCTTTTTAGCTTACGTCACATTAACGCTCTATAAAGAAAAAACACCGACGAATCAAAGCTTAGTTTTTCTTGCTGCGCTAACGGGTTCAAGTGTTTTAGTTTTCTTTCAGGCGACCGACATATTTACCAGTAGCATAAGCTTTAGTTTCGCTTTAAATGCCTTTGTTGCTATAGCGAGCAGTATATTATTTTATAAAGTAAAACGTGAATTAACACACTTCTTTATATTGCTTTCAGCTTCATGGGCCATCCTTACAATCGTGAGTACAATTAGTGACGCTTATTGGGGTATTGCATGGGCAGTAGAAGGAATATTGTTAATTTCTATTGGTCGTCGATATAAAATTTCATCTCCGATTAATCAAGGGCAAGTACTAACCGTAATAGCACTTATATATTCTTGGTCTGCATTAGCAACGTATTTCCCATTACCTGCATTAAAATCTATTGATGGTTGGATGTTATCAATAATGATTGTCGCCATTATTGCAATTTGGCAACGACTGATAAACAATTCGAATGTCTTTGATAAGTTCACGCAGAACAGTATTAAACCATTCTTACAGTTTATTGAAGTGCTGTGGCTGTCAATTTTAGTTATTGCAAGCGCCAATATATGGCTGGGCAACTGGACAGGTGCGCTGATAATATTATTGCAATTGGCACTATTGTTTAGAGCAAAGTTCTGTAAACAAGTATCGATAGAAATTCTGGCAGCGATACTTATCATAGTCGCATTATTTTATGCCTATCAAGGTGCTCTACTGGTCGATAGCTATCGGTTTACCAAGCTACCACTATTTGCAAAACTAGCAATCGTTTCGGCATTTTTACAGCTTTGGTTATGGTCGGCATTTTATCGAAAATATCAGCCAAATAGTGCAATAAAAGAAATTGCAGAAGCGGTGAGAATTCTATTTTATCTACTGATCCCTATTTGTTGGATCGGCTCGGTTATTCGCCGATTTGATGAAGCATCGCTAATGATATTATGGCTTTCACCATTATTAGCTTTATTGTTAGCCCGTCAGATAAAACATCCATTACTTATTAAAGAAGCTAAAATTTTGGTTGCTTTAACGTCGGTATTTTTTGCTATTTTCGTTGGGCAATTAACGCTAATTAATAGCATTATTGCACTCATTGGCTTTTCAAGCCTCTACACAATAGCCTATTTATTTAATCGTAAAGAAGTTGCTCCGCTCGTGCAATTCATATGCAGTTGGGGTGTATTATCATTAGGTTTTGCTATTCCAAATATCATTGGTTTTCAACTAAATAATCTCTTTTATGCGGTAATCATTGCCAGTTTATATTGGGCTATAGCTTTTAATGCACTTAATGTATCAGCGCATTTAAAAAGAAACGAGATATTCATTATCGCGGTTAATTTACTATTGGTCATAGGCGCATGGTTCCTCGTTTCATCAAATGAACTATATGTATTAGTAGCCATTTTATTTTTAGCTAGCACTTTATATCAAAAAGAAAACAAATTTAAACAGTCACAATTAGGTAAAAAACTACAATTCAATGCCGATTTATTTTTGCACTCAATCGCTGTTATTACCTATGTAACACTGTTCTTTGCACTTGCTCAGTATCGAATGGACTTACTCATTTCTCCAATATTGGCGATTCATGGCGCATTAATTTTATTTTTGAAAGATAAACGCCTAACAACGGTAAAATACAGTTTCGGATTAATATTTTTAGCCATCATTAAATTGTCATTGATTGATGCAGCGAATGCGCTGCTTTGGCAAAAAGTGATTCTGTTTATGGGAATTGGCGTATTTATTTTAGTCGCTTCTTTTTGGTATCAAAAATTAGTGAGTGCGTCTGAAATATCCAGTAATAAAATAGTGGTATAGCAGTAAAGATAACAAATTTTATGCACGCTCTTTACTTTTAGGTAATTTTTGCTATATTCAAACACATGTTTGAAATGACCGTTTCAAAAATTAATTAATGACGTTTATTAGCAGATAACGTTCAAAAATAGGAAAAACCCATGGCTGACTATCAAGCACCATTAAAAGATATGAATTTTTTGTTATACGATGTTTTTTCAATGGAAGCATTGTGGCAGTCGATGCCTAACTTGTCTGAGCATGTTGACCGCGAAACGGCTCAAGCTATTTTGCAAGAATGTGCAAAAATCGCAGAGCAAGAGATCGCACCTCTTTCACGCCAAGGTGATGAAATTGGTGTTAGTTTTGATAACGGTAAAGTAACTACAGCTCCGGGCTATAAAGAAGCTTTCAGAACTTATGCTGATGGTGGTTGGTCTGGCTTAGGTGGTGAACCTGACTTTGGTGGTATGGGTATGCCTAAGGTTATCACTGCATTGCATGAAGAAATGTTGTGTTCGGCTGATATTTCTTTTTCATTATATCCAGGCTTAACGGCTGGCGCAGGATTATCAATTGCTAAACATGCAACCGATGCCTTAAAAGAACGTTATTTAACACGCATGTATGCTGGCGATTGGATGGCAAGCATGTGCTTAACGGAACCACATTCAGGAACAGATTTAGGCCTAATTCATACTAAAGCTATTCCGCAAGGTGACGGCAGTTTTTCAGTAACCGGCACAAAAATATTTATTACTGCTGGTGAACATGACCTTACAGAAAATATTGTACATTTAGTTTTAGCTAAATTACCGGGGGCTCCTGCCGGACCTCGTGGTATATCATTATTTTTAGTACCTAAATATCAAGTTAATGAAGATGAATCGTTAGGTGCATTCAATAACGTTAGCTGTGGCTCAATTGAACATAAAATGGGTATTCACGCTTCTGCTACTTGTGTAATGAATTTTGATGGTTCAAAAGGCTACTTGGTGGGCGAAGAAAATAAAGGCTTAGCTTGTATGTTTACTATGATGAACTTCGAGCGTATTGGTGTTGGTATTCAAGGTATTAGTGCGGCAGAGCGTTCTTATCAAAATGCTCTTGAATACGCAAAAGATCGTTTACAAGGTCGTTCGCTTTCGGGCGCTAAATATCCAGAAAAATCAGCTGATCCCATTATAGTTCATGGTGATGTTCGTCGTATGTTATTGAACATGAAGGCATTAACCGAAGGCTCTCGTGCCTTATCAACGTATGTTGCTATGACATTAGATATGGCAACTTACGGTGAAGGCGAAATAAAGACTAAAGGAGAAAGCCTGTCAGCATTAATGACACCTTTAGCAAAAGCCTTTTTTACTGATTTAGGTTTTGACAATGCGGTTGCGGGTCAACAAATATTTGGTGGTCATGGTTATATACGTGAATGGGGTCAAGAACAATTAGTGCGTGATGCCCGTATTGCACAAATATATGAAGGCACAAATGGCATACAAGCCATGGACTTACTTGCTCGAAAAGTTGCGGCAAGTAAGGGAGAATTAATGCAGGTGTTTATTGATGAAGTGAATACTTTTATTGATCAAACATCAGCTGAAAATATGGAAGAATTTATTGAGCCTTTAAAAACTGCAACGGATGACTTATCAAAATTAACTCAAGATGTTTTATCTGCTGCACAGAATAATATCGAAGAGCTAGGTACTTCTGCTAACGATTATTTACATGTTTTCGGTTATACAGCCATGGCCTTTATTTGGGCAAGAATGGCAGAAGCAGCGCTAGAAAAAGATGTATCGAGTGATGAGTTTTATCTAAGTAAAGTTAAAACAGCCCGTTATTATTTTGCACGCTTATTACCACGTCGTTTATCACTTATAGCTTCAATAGAAGCCGGTTGTGATACCTTATTTGATATAGATGAAAGCTTATTTTAGTTATTCATAAATAATCTATTACGGTTTAAAAATCAAAACGCTATCAATCTTATTGATAGCGTTTTTGCGTTAAGGTAACGTTATTACAGCCTGATTTGAGTAAAATTTTTCCAGTTTTAGCACTGTAAACGCAGTACAATTTGTTACTGCTTTGTATGTATTCCTTACAGATAATATGACGGGTGCCTTTTATACTCAGGGCATCAGAAATAGTGTACAGGAATGATGATATGTTTAACGTGGCTCATAAAAATCATAAAGCGAAGAAAATAAGTACCATACTATTGATTGAAGATGATCGTATGGTTTCAACCTTGATAAAATCTTATTTAGAGAAATCAGGCTTCATTATTCATCAAGCCTTCCGAGGTGATACAGCCTTAGAATCAGTAGCTAAGCATCAACCAGATTTAGTGATTTTAGATATAGGTTTACCTGGCATTGATGGTTTTCAAGTCTGTCATCAAATTCGAGAAGTTTATGATGGACCTATTACTATTTTGAGTGGTCGTGATCAAGATAAGGAACAGATCACAGCTTTCCAGTTAGGTGCAGATGACTACATTGTAAAACCTGTAGCGCCAGGCGTTTTAAAAGTTCGTATTGAAGCTTTATTACGTCGTCAGCCGCTGCAAGATAACTTACGCTCACCTAATATTTTTCGTGTCGGTGATATTTCTTTATTTCCGCAAGCGAATAAATGTGAAGTAAAAGAAAAAAGAGTAAGCTTAAGTTCTTTTGAATTTCAACTGCTGGCGCTACTACTTAGGAATGCTGGACGAGTGATGACACGTGACTCCATATATAATTTATTATTGGGCCGTGAATATAATGGCACAGAGCGTACTGTAGATGTACGCATATCTAAACTTAGAGATAAGTTAATGACCGAAGGTATGACACAAACAAAAATAGAAACTGTTTGGGGTAAAGGTTATATTCTCAATGAAATAGCCGCTTAGTTACTTTAAACGCAGGGTAACGACAGTAAACTAATATTTATTGTCGTTAACAACTGTAAAAATTCGTATGAGAACTGAAACTTAATTGTTCACTGTTATGATCATACTCAATTAGTTGCCGGATTTTACCCTTTTTTACTTAGTATACTTGATATGGGGAAAGAGTATGACGATGCACAATAAGTTGAAATTTATGTTTAGTTTCACATCCAGCTAAAAAGTATAAGTTGTTCCGAATAGGGCAACTTGATCTGTTTTTTTATTATTAATAACCTGATTACTTGCCGAATTTTCATGGGCTGTTGAGGTTAGTCCCCCCACCAAAGACCAATGTTCATTGATTGCGTATTGACCAAGAATACCTACTCTTGCATAAGCGTTAGATGAGGTTGATTGTATCGATAATTTATCATAAGAAACAAAATCGTTGCTGTAAAATTGATAAATAGAATGTTGATTTAATGACTCTATTTTTGCTGTTATTAATAAACTAAACTTTTCTTGCTGTAATATTCGGTAGCGTCCTTGCAGAAAGAAAGCTTTTTGATCAACTTGTTTTGTTGTTTTCTCTGAAAAGCCACTCGCCGCACTAAAATTTTCATGACTAAATAATACACCTACTTGGTAAGGGGCGTTTGGGTTAGTTAACGCTAGGTTTAGTGAGGTAATATTATTATCTGATGGGGGAGTTAATGTCTCGATGTCATCAATGATTTTTAATTGATTGAAAGCCAGTTTGGAATCACTCTCAGCTGACACAAGCGAAGAATCAATGTCGTCTTGGCTGTCAAATGCTTGCGCGTTGGATATTATTCCTAGTGTTAACATCCATATTAATATCGATTTTATCAATACTTTCATCAGCTTCCCTATTATTATGGTTACATGTCGAGCATACTTTTAATTTTTATTTTAGTCCTTTTCTTTGTTTTAACTATAGGCAATTAATGAAAAAATGCAGCTTTTATTTTTATAAAAAATGTCTTAGAAGACTTACTATTTGATTTATAGCTAGATTATGATTTTTTTATTAAGTTCTATTCTAGATCCGAAGATAAATAATCCCGTAGGGGGGGCGAAGCTCAGCAGGTCGTTGGCACGATAAAAAGCATCACTATATTTTTCAGAGGTAATAGCCGCTAGGCAAGCAATCGTTAATAGATAAAATTCAACTTTAGCCTCATCGCTCTTTTTTTGTAAAGTTTACTTTGGATTCAACTGCTGCAGTCAGCTATAGTAGATTTGTAACCTACTCAATAGTAAAACAATTCCATCAATTATTTATAATAATCAAGGAAAGGCAGTGCGTTTTATAAGCATATTTGTCGTATTGTTTTTAACAGCATGTAGTTCTAATGATCAAGCTACCCATAAAGAAAATCCAGAAACATGTTCTCTAGATTATACTCCTTACCAAGCAACGGTTACGGGTTATTGTAAAGAAGCTGCCGCAGCTTTACCTAAAGAAATCCCTACATTTGAAAAAGAGATAGAGTTACGCGCTATAAAAGATATTCCAGAGGTTTTTTGGTATAGCAGTAAAATGAAATATTCACTGGTAAAGTAATAGGATAAAGCGCCTTTAGCATTTATTATTGCGGGTACAGGGGCAAGCTATCATAGTGCCAAGATGATCAGTGTTCAAAAAGCCTTATTTCAGCAGGGATATTATGTTATCTGTCTTTCCTCTCCAACCTATTCTAATTTCATTATTAACTTAGACTCCAAGACTGATTTTCCCAGTGTATAGCGGAAGATGCTAAAAATATATACGGGATTATGCAAAAAGTTTATCAGCAAGTTGCCGCTGAAGATGATGTCGAAGCAACGAGCTTTTCGTTAACGGGATACAGTCTAGGTGGGGCGCATTCTGCTTATGTCTCTAAACTTGACGAGCAAGAAAAGGTATTTAATTTTGAAAAAGTTTTGCTTATAAACCCTTCAGTCAGTTTATATAACTCTATTTCTATTTTGGATAGTTATCTAGATTTAGCCCGTAATGAAAGAGAACAGCCACTTGAAATGTCTGAAAATATTTTCAGTCGCTTTGCTGAGGAATACGCTCAACAAGAGTCGTCTGCATTCTCTCAAGATTCTATTTTTTCATTGTTTAAAAATGCAAAACTATCAGAACAATAATTAAAGTTGCTTATTGGTGTTTCATTTCGTATGTCATCAACCGATATGCTCTTTGCGCTCGATGCAAGTTATAACGTTGGTGGATTTATTAATAAAAACCATAAAATTAGTAAATTTGAAAGCATAAGCCACTCTATGCACCGAGCAAATGTTATTAGCTTTGTCGATTACATGAGGAGCAAATTCAAAGGAGCTAAATAATGTTAGGTTTACAAATTTATTGGCTCGAGCTCTAGTTATAACTACGATTATCTTATTGTCAGGCTGTTCTGCTGTGCCAACGTTAGAAAGCTGAGTCGAAGAACCTATTGTTGAGTTATCCAAAAAACTATAAAAAACAATCGAGTAGTGAACAGTATGATGATCCATGGGAAGGTTTCAACCGACGTATGTATTACTTCAATGCCAAAGCAGACCAATACGTACTACTTCCCGTAGTCTCTGGCTATAAAGCCGTAACACCAGACACCTTTTGAAGAAGGTGTTAGCAATTTTTTTAGTAATTTAGGTGAGAGCCCTGTTTTCATTAATTCATTGTTACAATTTAAACCTACAGTTGCCGTTGAAACGCTCGGGCGCTTTGTGGTCAATACTACTATAGGTATTTTCGGTTTATTTGATGTCGCACGCCTATAGGGCTAGTTGAACAAGATGAAGATTTTGGGCAAACATTAGGGGGTTGGGGGATTGCTCCTGGGCCGTACTTAATATTGCCATTATTAGAGCCTTCAACACTTCGTGATGCTACAGGGACCGCTATTGATATGTTTGCCTACCAAGCAACTATTAGTGAGTTAGGCATTAATGGAGATGAAGAATTGCTTTTATCATTATTGAATAGTATCGATACTCGTGCCAATTTGCCTTTTAAATATTATGCTTCGGGCTCAGCATTTGAATATGAACGCATAAAAGTTTTGTATATGAAATATCGAGAAATTCAAATTAGACGATAGTAGGCACACCAAAGCTGATTAATTTATTGATTATGCGAGTGAATGAATTATTATTTACAAAAATTAAATTAATGGATAAAAAATGATTAAATATGCAGCTCTAGCATTAAGCTTAGTAAGTGTAACAGTATTTGCTAACTCAACTTTAGGTAGTATGAGCAATTTGCCTGATGTGAAAAATGAAGCAAAAAAAGGATTTCATGGGCAAGTGGGTTTAGGGCTAGCAAATGTGTCTGAATATATTGGTGCTGAAGATACTGAAAATATTGTTGTACCGCTGATTAATGTTAACTATAACGATACTTTCTACATTAAGTTTAACCGTTTAGGTGCATGGTTTTATAAGAATGACAATGGCATTCGTGTTGGTGGTGTCTTAACTAGACAGGCCGGATATAACAAAGGCGATTTACCCGATAATCTGACAAATAGAGTGGGCAAAGAAGACACAAACTTAATAGGTATTAATGCTCAATACAAAAAAGGAATGTTTTCTGCTGAAGCCGGTTTCTTAATGGGGACTGGTGATAATGGTAAAGATGATGAGGGCTCCGAAGGTGGCAAGTTTTACGTTGAAGCGGGTTATACTTTTTTAGCAACGCCTCAATATACATTAACGGGTCTAGTTAAATTTTCAAAATGGGATGAAGACATCGTCGAGTATTATTATGATACTAAGCACGCTTCAACAAATGTTACTGTTGGCTTAGTGGGTACATATAAACTTAACGATAAGTGGACCATGTTAGGTTCTGTTACTTCCACATCACTGGGCGATGAAATTGCCGATAGTGCTATTGCAGAAGATGACTCTTCAAATATGATATTATTAGGTGCAACATACTCGTTTTAAGATATTTATGAATTAAGCGCGTGTTGTACCGAAAACCAGTAGTAAAACTACTGGTTTTTTTATACATTTTAAAAGGTGTTTTTGTAGTCGAACGGCTATAAAGGTATACTGCACCGATACTTCATTATTAGGAAATAGATTTGTTAGCTGTAATTCGCTTTATTTTAATGACACTTGCCTTAGTTTTAATTTCAACCTTGGCTTGTATTTATAGTATTTTACGTCCATTTCATCGTAATAATGTTTTTCATACTGCTCATTATATGAGTAAAGTGTCTAAAATTCTTGGCTTAGAAATCGAAGTAAGAATACCCGAAAGTATCAAAAATGTTGGTCCTGCTGTTTATATTTGTAATCATCAAAATAGCTATGACATTTTTACCGTTGGAGCCGCTGTACAGCCAGGCACCGTGAGTGTAGGCAAAAAAAGCTTAAAGTGGATCCCCTTTTTTGGTCAAATGTATTGGCTAACGGGAAATATTTTAATTGATAGAACTAATACCAGTAAGGCAATGAATACGATTACTTTAACAGCAAAAAAAATTACTGAAAAAAAACTATCAGTATGGCTGTTCCCTGAAGGGACAAGAAGTAATGGTAAGGGTCTGTTAACGTTTAAAACGGGTGCCTTTAGAACTGCCCAACAAGCGAATGTACCTATTATTCCCGTTTGTGTCAGCAATAGTCACAATAAGATAAAATTAGGCCGTTGGAATAATGGCAAATTAATTATCGAACTATTAGAACCTATATATTTAGATATTGATGCTAAAGAAAGTGTCAGAGAAGCAACGAATAAAGCTCAGAAAAAAATGTTAGCAAAGATTCTTGAGCTTAATAAAGAATCAGGAAATGAATTATAAACCGTTAAATCAACGCTTAAAAATTGAGAACAATGATGCAAGATGATGAATTACAGCAGTGGCAAGAGCATACGAACGACCTAGTGAATGCTCTAATTGAAGACGGTACTAATGAAGAAGTACATCATACGATTGAACATCACTTTTCTAGTGTAGACTTTGAAGTTTTAGAAAAAGCAGCCATTGCTGCTTTTAAAATGGGCATGGAAATCGAAGACCCAGAAGAAGCTGAACTCGAAAATGGCGATAAAGTTTTCGCCTTCGATATAATCACAGAGCAACCACTTGATGAGACTATAATTTTTGCCGAAACAAAAACTATGTTTGAATTAGCGAAACAATGCAAAGTTGATTATGATGGGTGGGGCACCTATTTCGAAGAATAGCGTATCAATACTTTAAAGGAATAGAATATGGAATGGATAAAAGCAATATTTAACCCAGGAACACTAGCGCTATTAATACCTATAGTCGCTATTGTTGGAGCATTTGCTGTAGTGGCATTAAAATCTCATCATAAGCACCAAGAACGTATAGAAAAAATAAAGCATGGTTTTGATCCCGATAATTAGAACCATTTATTGATGAGTTAATGTCTATTAAACAAAAAAGCAAAGTCAGATGACTTTGCTTTTTTATGGTAACCACTAAAATATTCTTAGTAGTATATTATTTAGCTACTGATAACTTTTTACGACGAGACGTAAATAAACCGGCAGCCGCTAAACCAAAAAGAGCAATTGAAGTAGGCTCTGGTACTTGAGTTACTGAGTATAAATCCCAACCGATAGCATCAAATACGATGCGATCAAATTCTGTAACTTGTACACTTTCACCAAAGCCAACCGTTGGATCCATAATGCCAATCCCTAAGTTATCTTTGAAGTGACTTGCTTGCTGTCCATCACCATTGTAACGACCTGTAGAGAAAGGAGCTATGCTCGTTGCGCCACCGTCTAATGAAAAGTAAGAAGCAGCATCTGGACGCCAATCTAGTACACCAGCACCTTGAGCAAAGCTCTCTTCTGAATAACGAAATAGGTCTAAAGAGTTAGCTATTGCATAGCCGTCTAAATCGGCATTACATGGACCAGAACCTGTACAATAATCATAAGTATCTACACCACTAGTAAAGCCAAGAGCATGACCAATTTCATGAATAGCAACCCCAACAAAGTCCATTTTATCTGCATCAATACCGTCAGAACGGTCAAAATCAAACGCAAATTCGGTACTAAAGGTTATATTAGCATCTGAATCTGTGAAAGCATCACCCCATGAATTCGCAGTAAAACCTAAAGCTTTTGCGTTTGCTTGTGTTAGCGCGAATGCAAAATTGTCACCAGTACCATTATTGTCTAGCTCATTACTACCGTCTTCTTCAGTGCCTAAAAAGCTACGAGTACAAGTTCCGGCTCCTTGATCTTCACAGGCTAAACTACTTACTGCCATGCCGTCAGCAGCAGAAGTCACATCACCAAACATTGCAGTTGCAACGTCATTATATAAATAAATCGCCGTAGATGATCCAGTAGAGCCAATAACATTAGGATCTAATTGAGCAAAACTAATATCTAAATTGACAGTGATTTGATCTGAAAACAGATTTTGCCAGTAATTAGCCGCTTGTTGAAAACCTTCTAGGGCTTGTTGTCCTTTTACATCAGAAAATTCTGCAGGATCGTAGCTTAGGTTAATGGAAGTTGCTGAAGCATTTGCTGATAAAAGTACAGAGGTAACGATCGCCGCTGCAATTTTAGATATTTTATTTGTTTTCATTATTTCTCTCTTTTTATTTTTTATTTTTGTAATGGTAATGTCATTTCACTTCTATAAAATCACGTATAGACGACCATTTAATAACACATATTAACGTGTTGTTAATCAATGGTAGCAACTCTTGTGCCCAAATTGCATTGCTCTTTAAAATCAATGGTTTATTGTTGTGTCTAATTGTGGGATTTATTTGTTGTAAAAAAAGCTGACACTATGATGTAGTTAAACAGAATAATAAAAAATGTTGGGGTCGGGAGTTAAATGAAAATGGCAATAAAAATAAAAGCCCTCTTTCAGTAATATTAATGAAAGAGGGCTTCTGCATGATAAATATACAATTAATCTTTTAGTTTATTACCATTTCTGTCTAGCAAGGTGACTGTACCTAACCCTAATTCTTTAAGTCTAGCAAGTTGAGTCTTAGCGTCGCCAACAATTAAATAAGTCATCTTATCTGGATTAATATAAGTTGATATTGACTGTTTAGCATCTGCTAATGTTAACGCTGCTAACTCTTTCTGCTGCTGTTCAATATAATTATTATCTAAACCATAGCTACTAATATTTTGCAAAACACCCATTAAATCTCTGGTGGTTTCGAACGATCTAGCATCGGATTTTTCAAGTACTGATTTAGTGCTCTCTAGCGCAGCTTGATTAAAGTTATCACCATAGCTTCCTAATATATCACGGAAGGTTTGTAATGATTCTAAAGTAACATTTGAACGAACACTTGAGCTTGCCGTGAATGTGCCACCTGCATTCTGGCGGGTAACTCTAGAATATGCTCCATATGTATAGCCTTTTTCTAAACGTAGTATTTGAAAAAGTAAGCCAGAAAAGCTACCACCAAGTTGGTGGTTCACGGCAAAGGTCGAGTAAAAATCATCATCATTAGCAACCATAGCTCTATTACCAATTCGGATAAAAGATTGCTTAGCGCCAGGGACATCGACAAAATAAAGTTCAGGGGCATCGAGTTGTGCTACCAATTGAGCCGTTGGAAGTTCAACACCACCACTTTTCCAGCTATTCTCTAACGGTGCGGTCGTCGCTAATATTTGAGCTTGTGTTACATTACCCGCAACATGAACGGTTGCTAAATTAGCGACAACATTACGATTGTAATAGTCTTTAACATCATCAAGGGTAATTGTGTTTACATTGTCAGCCGTTCCCGTTACTGAGGTCGCTAGCTTGCTATCAGCGCCGTATAATAACTTTGCATATACATTGGCCGCAATAGCGCCAGGGTTAGCATTTGATTGCTGTATATAAGCTAATGTTTCTTGTTTGATTCGTGCCCATTGGCTCTCATCCCAGCGAGGTTCTAAAAGAACTTCTTGAGCGAGCGACATAACTTGCGCAAAATTTGACGATAAGGTGCTGCCTGTTAGTGTAATGTATTCATCGCTAGCGATAAATCTAAGTGATGCACCAAGTTCACCTAAGGCATTTTCTAGTTGTTGTGGTGTTTTATTTTTTGTCCCTTCCATCATGATACTGGTTAGTAAATTAGCAACGCCGTCTTTGCCATCAGGGTCTAAAGTATGCCCACCCATCACACGTATTGAGAAAGAAACTAAAGGTAGTTCATTATGTTCGATACTAAGGACTTTAATACCATTACTTAACGAAGCTTCTGATACTTTTGGTAACTTCACGGTTACTTTTTTACCGTCAGCAGGCATTACTGAACGATCAAATGATGACTTTTCCTGAGTAATCGACGTAAGCTTTTCAACCAAGTCGCTTCCTTGGCCTGCCATTGTTTTCTCAGCACCTTGAATGATTTTTTCTTCAACTACATTGGCTTTTACTGCGCCAGTTAATGCTAATACACTTTGCCCTTTAGGAACAAAACTCGTTGCAATATAGTTTTTACCATTTATATACTGGTTGAAAACACGGGTAATATCAGCACGGGTAACTTTACGGTATTGTTCAATCTCTTTTGTGATGAAACTAGGATCACCATTAAACTCTGTGTGCTGTGCAATCGCTGCCGCTTTATCGAAAACACTCGTTAGACCATTATAAAATTCGGTTTCTCTGCGGGTCATAATGCGGGCTAACTGTTGGTCGGTAAAGCCGTTTGTTGCAAAGTTTGCAAGCGCACTATCAATACTGTTTTTCACTTTATCCAAAGATATATTATTAAACGCTCTTACTTTAATGGTGAATACACCAGCAAGCTCTGAACTAGAGTTATACGCTGAGGCCTGTGGTGCTAATTTATCTTGTTCAATGATAGTTTGGTTAAATGGGCTATCTTTACCGTCACTTAATAAGTCAGCAAGTAGGTCAAGCGCATAAGCGTCAGCTTGATAATGTTCAATGGTAGGAAAGCTTAAGGTTAGCTCTGGTAAACTAGCAAAGTTATCTTCGTGGTATAAAGAAACACTTTTTTCTATAACTACCGGCATAGGTGATAAAGGGGTTACATTACCTCTTGGCTGTAGTTCTGCAAAATATTTCTCTACCCATGCTTTTGCTTGACTATTTTCAAAATCTCCAGCGATAACTAACGTGGCATTATTAACGCCATACCATTGCTGATAAAATTCACGAACGTCTGCTAACGTAGCATTTTGCAAGTCATCTAAACTACCAATCACTGACCAGCTGTAAGGGTGTCCCTCAGGGTACAGTGCCTCTAAAGTAACTAATTCTGTATGACCGTACGGACGATTATCAATGCTTTGGCGTTTTTCGTTTTTGACCACTTGCTTTTCATTTTCTAAACCCGCTTGAGTAACAGTGTTAATAAAGTATGCCATGCGGTCGGATTCCATCCACAGCACTTTTTCTAGACCGTCACTGGGCACTACTTCATAATAAATGGTCCCGTCTTGCCAAGTTCCACCGTTTAAAATACCACCCATGTTACCAATATTTTTAATGAAGTTACCGGCACCGACATTTTCTGAGTTTTGAAATAGCATATGTTCAAAGAAATGTGCAAAGCCTGTTTTACCTAACTTTTCACGATTCGAGCCGACATGATATTGAATAGCAACAGAAACAACAGGATCAGACTTATCTTGATGAAGCACTACTTTCAGACCGTTAGGCAATTGATACTGCTTTAGGGCTAAAGTAACTGCTTTAGCTTCTTTGTCAGTACTTTGTGTTGAAGGAGATTGCTCGGTTGTCTGTGATGTTGATACACCACAACTTTGCATCGCCAAGGCTAATGCACTAACGGCAAATATTTTTGAGAATTGTTTCATTGAGGCACCTGTTGATAATTAACTTATTTTTAACATGAGAATTTATAGATAAAGTACTACAAATACAAGCAAAGGTGAGATATGGGGTTTTAGCAAATAAGTAATTATCTTTAATTATACTAGATTGTTCAACCAACTGATTTTATTGCGTATTATTTCTATAGTGAAAAGTGTTACATATTAATTATTGGACAAAAGCCTAAATTAACGACCAAATGTAAAGTAAAGATGACTCGAGCTGGCAGTGAAATTTTGCACTTGGGTTATGCAATAAAAAAAAGAGTGCTAATAAGCACTCTTTTATTAAGTCTAGTTGCTAATTAAGGACTAAAAACGGTATTCAGCGCCCACGTAGTAATATGCACCATTAAAGCCAAAAGGTGCTGAGCGGCGAGAATAAGTAAATACTCCAGGGCTACTCACAACAACATTACCACTGGCATCAACGATCGTTCCTGAACGAGAATTATCGATTTCATTTTTGTCAGGATAAACATCAAAGATGTTATTACCACCAAAGTTAAAAGATAACTCATCGTTATACTGATAGTTGATACGTAAATCGGTTAATACTTCTGCGCCATACGTTTGCTTGTCGCCATCAAGAACTGTGTATTCACCGAAACGATTAAAAGCAAGATTAACGGTAAAGTTACCTATTTTATATAGGCCACTAACACTGATACGGTCTTGTGGTTGCCATTCTTCAATAATAGAAATAGCTTGCTCAGAAAAAACATCGTCGGGAGAAATTGAACCTATTGCACTATTTGGAGGAGTATAAGTATCGGTAACCTCTGTTTCAGTGAAGTTTGCAGCAAAGGTTAAGTCTAAATCACCATTCATGAATTCAGTTTTCCATGTGGCTATAACATCAACACCAGAAGTTTCAGTATCTGCACCATTTAAAAAGAATTGACCTGCAGCGGCCCCCGAAGAGGTGAGTGCGGCATCAAGCGCTGGCGACAAACCTTCTGCTAATGAGTTACTTAGAACGATACGATCTTCAATATCGATTGAATAAAAATCTACCGTTAAGTTAATATTGTCGGTAACTTGGATAACTGTACCTATACTAAAGTTAGTAGACTCTTCTTCCTTTAATTCTGGAATGCCAATCGCTTGCGCTAATACACTGTCATTACGGAAGGTACCCACTTGCACAGCGATTTGATCGCCGCCATCCGGATTAGTTTGAAATTGTGTACTGATGTTGTCGGTATAAAGTTGTTGCATTGATGGGGCTCTAAAGCCTGTGCTCATAGCACCACGTAGTGCTATTTCATCAGTAATAGACCAATTAGCCGCTAGTTTGAAATTAGTACTGTCACCAAAGCCATCGTAGTCATCGTAACGCATTGCTGCGCTGATTATTAGGTCATCAGTGACTTCTGCTTCACCATCTAAGTAAAACGAAATAACGTCACGAGATTCATCAACTGCCTGCATTGGTGCTGTTCCGCCAAAACCTTGAGTACCTGCTTTACGATCAGTCGCATATAAACTGCTGCCAAGGCTATCTGTATCATAATCACGGTATGAATATTCATCTCCTGCGGTAACTCTAAATTCATCTGTGCGCAGCTCTGCGCCCATAGCTAAAGAAACCCAATCAAACGTTTTGGTGTAATCAATATTGATGGTTTGTAAGGTGAGCTCTAGACCGTAAGCAAAAGCTTCACGGGGAATAGAGCTACGAATTTCATCTGCGGACAATTCTGATGTGTAGATAAGTGAGTTTGCATACGACGAGTTAATGGTGTCGCTGGTGGTATAATCAATATTATTTTCACCGTAGGTATAAGATAAGTCTAATGATGAATCGTTATCAAACTCTGTTTTGTAGCCAAAGTTATAAGAAATATCTTTGATTTCGGTATTTATTTTTGGTAAAAAGCCAGCAGGAATTGTTGCATCACCATCTTGTAATTGAGCGTTACCACCACCGTTCGCGTTATGGCGGAAAAATGCAGCTGACTCATTATCACGGCTTGAATAGGTTAGAAAACCATATAACTCTCCATCTGCAAGATCATAACCGGCATTAAGCATTAAGCCTATTTGCTCTGATTCTGCATCACCTATGCGGAACGTTTCACGTGATGCAGTTGCTTCGCGTGGATCACCTAATAAATAATCGCCATTATCGAGTTCAGTACATCCTGAAAATTGACAAGAACCATGCAGGCCCGCGCGATTAGTGTTACCACGATCTCGAATGTTTAAAGTAGTACTTAAGAAGCCGTTATCACCTAAAGCGAATCCTTTTGAGATATCAATATTAGTAGTTTCACCATCACCCTCTGAATATTCGCCATAAGAAACGGCAACTTTACCGCCTTCACTATTATCTTTAAGGATAATGTTGATAACACCCGCTATAGCGTCAGAACCATATTGTGCCGCTGCACCGTCTCGTAGCACTTCAATACGTTTTATTGATGAAGCAGGAATGGCGTTCATGTCAGTACCTGCAGTACCTCGACCAACCGATGTATTAATATGAATTAAACTCGCTTGATGGCGACGTTTGCCATTAATTAATACTAAGGTTTGATCTGGACCTAAACCACGTAATGTCGCTGGACGTAAGGCATCACTACCATCACTAATAGATGAGCTAGAAAAGTTAAAAGAAGGGGCAATGGCTTGTAGCATTCGACCCACTTCTGTTTGTCCGGTATTTAATAAAGCTTCTGCTGATAAAATATCAACAGGTACGGGTAAGTCTGCAGCGGTACGGCCTGAAACACGACTACCTATTATAGATATTTGTTCTATTTCTTGTTCGCTGGCTTGAGCGGGTTCTTGAGCTAAAGCTGTTTGGCTCGCTGCGCCTAACATAAGCGGAAGAATAGCTGCTGTGAGAGTATTACTTTTATTCATTGTTATTTCACTCCTGAGATGTTTTTTTAGTTTTATGCTCAGTTGACCAGAGTTATCAATAACAGCAATTAAGCCGGAATTTTGTAAAAGTTTTTTTAATCCGTCTTTCACCGAAAATGTACCTTGTAATGCATTTGCATCATGCTCTTTTGTGAGGTCATAGGAAAATAAAATGGTTTTATTCGCCTGCAATGCAAATGAGACTAAGGCTTTATCAGCTCGCTGTTTCTTAATATCAAAGGTATTCACGTTTTCGGCGACAGCTATAGTCGTAAACAAAATACAGACGCAACCTAGTAACTTTGCGTTTGTTAACGACGATGAAGCTAAAAACAGATAATGACAAAATAACTTTTGCCAACCTTGCAGGGTTAATAAACAGCTCAGAATAAAATTTCCTCTATATTTTTTATATAAAATATATAGTGAGGTAAAAAAGCAGGAAATACTAGAGTGGAATAGTTAATAATTTCATCATAATTGATACACTTTATTAATGAACACTTGAAAGAGTATTCATCAATAAAAACAGTTGCTTAATGAGATGTTTTTGCCGTTAAACGAATAGTGTTATTGGGAAGCTTTTCAAAATTGATATTAAAGTTACTGTTTAAAGATTTAAGTAGACCATCAATATCATTCGCTTTAAAGTATCCAGCCACTTTAATTTTTGCTAATTCAGGGCTAGAAATTTCGAATTCAGCGGTAGTATAACGGCTAACTTCTATTAAAGCCTGCTCTAAAGGGTCTCCATTAAAAACTAACATACCCTGTTGCCAAGCAAGCTCTCGTTGAATTTGTTCGAAAGACGTTTTTTCAGCTGCGGGTTTTATGCTTTCAGTAATTATTGATTTTTCACCGGATACAACGAGTAAACCAGGTAGACTCTCTTCTGGTAACGTTGTTAATATCTGTGAAATGTTGTCTAGAGATTCGTTCGATTTAGTGACCAGTACTCGACCTTCTGTAACCACAAGTTCCATTGCTTTATCGGTATCTTTTTGAACATTAAAAATAGTACCTAAAGCCGTGAATGATTGCTTACCCGCGGTCACAATAAAAGGTCTACTTTTATCTTTTGCTACATCGAAGCGGGCTTCTCCTCTAACTAAGGTTAATAAACGCTGCTTTTTCGAATAACTTACTTGTACTAAAGTATTGGTATTTAATTTAATTCTTGAACCGTCAGTAAGGGTAAAACGTGTTTGCTGGCCAACATCGGTTTTCAACGTTTTTAGCTCAACAAATTGTTGATCGTTTTTTGAGGGTGAAAAAGGCGTACCACTAAAATAAAAACTACTAGCAAATAACATGATGAACGCAACACTTGCGGCAAGCGCATATTTCACAAAATTATTATTTTTTCGAGTGTTTGTGTTTTCCAAAGGAAACAATGCACTTAATTCATTAAGTACGCTTAAATCATCCCAAAGTGCAGCGAGAGAAAATACAGAGCTGCGATGAAAGTCACTTTGTTTCATCCACTCTTGAAATTGATTTATTTCATCTTTTGAAAGACCACGATCCATCTTGCTTACCCATAAACTGGCTTGCTCTTGAATGTCATCTTTACTGGTAAATGGGCTAACTGTTGTCATACGATATATTTTCTTTAGTCTAATTTAATTATTTACAGAGCGACTCTTATGCTCGGCTTCACTGCTTTGACCACTGTTGTTTTCAATACGTTCCATATATTGTGCACATTTCAATAGGCCTTTAGCAACATGCTTTTCAACGGTACTTTCACTCAGTTGTAAAAAATGGGCAATTTCTTTTTGACTGAAGCCGTAAACTTTTTTCAAAATGAAGGTTTTACGTACAATATCTGTAAGTTGCTCGGTCGCGCGACAAAATAATAAAAAGCGTTCTTTGCTTTCAAATTGCTCTTCAAATTGTGGCGATGTTAATTCAACCGTTGGATAAGCAAAATCCTCTATAGAGTCATTATATTTATTATCCCATTTATTGATGTGATTTAAAGCAAGATTTTTAGCAGTTGTTAGCATAAAGCTACGAGCGTATTTTATTTCTTGCTTTAGATCCGCTTCATAAGTGCGAATAAAGGTCTCTTGCACTATGTCATCAATATCATTAGGGCTGACAATCCTATTGATATAGCGCTTAATATTAGCGGTATAACTAACAAATAGCAGAGTGAATTTATTATTCTGAGCCATTATAATTAGGTTCTTATTATTATATGAATGTCAGTGTAGAGTAAAAAATAGTCAACTACAATCGTACATACAATAGGTACTTTAACTAAATTGATGTATATTGTATTCAATCTATATATTGAAACTTAAAATTATAATATGTGTAAACAGCTCCCCTTTTATAAAGTCATCTTTATCGTTTTTTTCTTTTCGTCAATTACCCTTGCGCAGGAGAAAGAGGTTAATCTTTCGAAAAATCTTATTGATCGAACCGGAACACCAAAAAAGCACAAAGATTATGATAGCTATAAAAATCAAAAATATAACCCGTTATTCGATTTAGGCGCATGGCATGGCTTTTTATTGCCAAACGAAAAAAGTGCTTTAGGTGCTTTTACCGGGCCGCTTATTATTACGCAAGAGTATGGTTTATTCATTGCTGAAAAGTTAGAACAATTAAACGTAGAGCTCAACTCGGAAGTTGGTGAGTCAACAAAATTAGATTTTAGCAAAGCAAAGCATCAACAATATTCTGCCCCCGGAACCCTGTATCAACGTTATGATTTTGAACAATTATCTGTTGAATTGACATTGCGTTATGCCAGTAATAGAACCGCAATACTTGTCACTAAAATGACAAATAATAGCACCAGTCGGCAAAAACTTGCACTAAGCTGGCAAGGTACTTTACTTTCATCTTGGGATGATAAAAAAACAGTGCAACAAGCACTGCCCGATTGGTCAAGAAAGTTAAGCTCCAATAAAAATGGCATCAACATTAACTTTTCAAAAGTTCGTTCCCCGTGGCATGTGCTAACCAGTGAGAGTTCGCAGTATGAAATTATTCGCTCGATTGAGAGTACAACTGAAATAGACTCCACGAATCACCAGTATGTCAGTCAAGCGAATATGACCATTGAGCCACACGAAACTATTGAAATAGTGACCACTCAAAGTTATTTTCATAATAAAGAAGAGTCGAGAAAAGAAGTGAGTACTTTGCAGGATATTCATTTGTTTCCGAAAAAGTATCTAAAGAGTTCAGAGCAAAGGTGGAAGGGATATTTTGAAAATAATGTAAAGAATACCAAAAGTCGTATTTCCGGAAAGGCCATTGAAACTTTGATAGGTAATTGGCGTAGCCCTGCGGGCAATATTTTACACGACAGTGTTACTCCTTCGGTTACTGCTCGGTGGTTTAATGGTGTGTGGGCTTGGGATAGCTGGAAACACGCGGCGGCCTTGGCTAATGTTAACAATGCGCTGGCTAAAAATAATATTCGAGCTATGTTTGATTATCAAATTACAAAAGACGATAAAGTTCGCCCTCAAGATCACGGAATGGTTATCGATGCTGTTTTTTATAATAAAAACAAAGTGCGCGGTGGCGATGGTGGTAATTGGAATGAGCGGAATACTAAACCACCACTAGCTAGCTGGGCTGTTTGGCAAGTGTATGAGGCGAGTAAAGATGTGGCGTTTATTCGGGAAATGTTTCCTAAATTACAGGCTTATCATCAATGGTGGTATCGAAATCGTGATCATAATCGTAATGGCCTAGTGGAATATGGTGCGACAAAACATCGCTATCATAATAACGAAAGTGGTGAGATAACCTTTAGTGTTCAATATAAAAAACCTATCGATAAAGCTAGTTTTTTAGTGAACTGTAAAACTAAGGCTGACAATTGGTACAAGTGCACAGGTATGAACTTATATCAAAATATTTTAGCCGATGGTACATATAGCTCACTAGATATTGGTGCTCAGCATGGTGCAGCGTGGGAGTCTGGTATGGACAACGCGGCCCGCTTTGGCTTTATTGAACCTACACAATTAGCTGCTTATGCAGCAAAAAATTATCAAGGTAATATCGAATTAGCCCGTCAAGATTGGCAAGTCATGTTTTATGAAAATAAATCTGAAAAGAATGAGCTGTTAGGATTTTCGATTAACCAAGAGTCCGTAGAACTCAATAGTTACTTAGCCCATGAAAAAGAACTGTTAGCTAAAATGGCAAGCTTGCTCAATCAAGCTGAAATCGCTAGCGAATATCAACAAGCAAGTATTACGTTAGCAAAAAGAATAAATGACTGTTTTTTTGATGATAAAAGTGGCTTTTATTACGACATAAAAATAACGAACACTGAGCACTTAAATAACAAAGAGTGTAAAGGAGAGCTATTGGTTGAAAGAGGTAAAGGTCCAGAAGGTTGGAGCCCGTTATGGGCAAATATAGCCGATAAGTATCACGCGGAAAAAGTTAAAAAAGCGATGTTAGATATTAACGAATTTAACAGCAAAGTTCCTTTAGGTACTGCGGCATTATCCAACCCAGCCTACGATGCTAATATTTACTGGCGTGGTCGAGTATGGTTAGATCAAGTTTACTTTGGCTTAGTGGCATTAGATAACTACGGCTATAAAAACGAAACACAACTTTTACTCACAAAACTGCTGGAAAATGCTGAACAGTTAAATGGCAAGGGTGCCATTAGAGAAAATTACAATCCAGAAACAGGACAAGTTCAAGGTGCTACCAACTTTAGTTGGAGTGCTGCGCATTTATTATTATTACAAAGGTTTATTCTTTAGTATTTGATGAAAATACAACCAATCATTAGCATTTGAGCTTTAAGCCTTCATACTGATATGTAATGGAATAAACATCAGTATGAAGGCTTAGGAGTAGGTGGCTAAAATGAACTATATAAAAATTTAGTTGGTTAAATATTTTATTAGTCGACGATAGTGAAGTTATTCTTAAATTTGTCGCCAAAGTACTCGAAAAAACTTCTCTATTACTATTGTATATTTGCTTCTGCTGCCCATGAAACTATGCAAATTCTCCGTTAATCTGAGCACACTAATCTCAGTTTTTAAACCTAAATATGTCCCATATTGACGGCAATCAATTATTAGAACAATTAAATCAACTGAAACATAAGGGCTACATCGTCATTATGGGTGGTGTTTCAACCCAAGTTATCTCGTCAGTCGAAGGCTTAGTTCACAAATATGGTTTGAATTATATTGGTACATTATTGAAGCCTATTCATGAATTAGATTTTAATGCGACTTTTGAAAAAAAGGTATTTCACGTAGAAAACGTAAAAGTCGGAATCAATAAAAACCGATGAAACTATTCGTGCAATAAAAACGATGATATCTAAGTGCTAGATTAGCCACAAGTTGATCTAGTTACCCATAATTTTACGGGAGTATAAGCTCTGTGTCAGATGAATAATCCGCGTTTAGGAATGGTTTCGCCGGATCGTTTTTTTCATAAAGTCGAAGAAAGCGAACTGATTATCCATATAACATTAGCGGTACTTAAAAAGTCATTAGTTGGGCACGTGTATGGGATTGATTGACTTAGTGCTTATATGCGTTTTAGAATTTTCCTTATTAATCGGTATTAGAGTATTTACACTTTTTTGATGAAATAGATACTTAAAACACATATGATAGCGCTGTTATTTTCGTGTTTTATTATATAAAAGGTTCTGTGTGAATTATATTAAAGTGGTAGTCGCATTGTTTCTCAGTTGTTTGTCTGGTTTAGTGCTGGCAAGCTCTGCAGAAATAGGGTTAGAAGAAGTAAATGCATCGGTAATCGAGCCCTTAACATTATTAGCCGTTGTAGCGGTAATATTTTTAATTGTCATTAAGGCTCATTTTAAACACTCGAATTAAGTTTATTATTGGATAAAAGGCAATGATTCATTGTTATCATCGCCTTTTTCTCCTATCTAAAAAGACTTAAGTTGTTTTAAAGTGAGCGAGTAAACTTTCTAATTCATTCGTTAACACAACCAATGCATGAGTTGCATTTTTTCCTGTATGAGCAAGTTCTGCTGCATCATGAGAGCTTTCAGCAATCATATTAATGCGTCTAGATATATCATCACCCACTTTGTTTTGTTCATCAGCAGCGGTAGCAATATGATTATTCATGTCGGTGATAGAGCTTAGCGCATGGGCTACTTGGCTTAAAGCGTCAGCAGCTTCTTGAGTTTGGGTAACGGTGCCCGCACTTGACTCTCTACTCTTATTCATCGTTTCGACTCCACGATTTGATCCAGCTTCAAGTCGAACAATCATACTTTGTATTTCTTCGGTGCTATCCTGAGTCCGTTTGGCTAGGTTTCTGACTTCGTCAGCAACAACAGCAAAACCTCGACCTTGCTCTCCGGCGCGAGCAGCCTCTATCGCAGCATTTAATGCCAGTAAATTTGTTTGATCGGCTATACCGCGGATCACATCAAGTACGGAAACGATACTAGATACATCATTACCCAACTCAGTGATAGCAATACTCGTATTTTCTATCTGTATCGCTAATGTTTCTATCGACTCGACAGCACTGTTGACGATATTATGAGCTAAAGAACCTTGTTGGTCTGCATCATGAGTTGATCGTGCAGCAGCACCTGCACTGTCGGCAACCGTTTGTGATGATGATGACATTTCAGTCATCGCGGTAGCAATCATCTCTATTTCGACTTTTTGATCAGCAAAAGTATTGTCAATTTCAGAAGTTCTTTGGTCGGCGTCCTGCGTTTCTTGACGAAGCTGTTGGACTGAGTTTTCGATACTACCAACAATGCCTGATAATGAAAGTCTCAGCTGAATCGTTGAGCCTAATATAGAGTTCTTAGGGACGTTACTCGTAGAATTACTCTTTGTTAAATCACCGCCAGCGACACGTTGCACTAAGTCTAGAACCTCTTGGGGCTCACCACCTAATACGGCTAATAATCGTTTTGTTGACCAAAATAGGATTAGGCCGAGTACTGTAATTAACAGAGCGCAAATAATTAACTGCCATTTTGCACTTGACCAGAAGCGCTCTTCAACCTCTGAAAAGCCAATGCCAGTACCTACATACCAGCCCCAAAGTGGCGTTTGACGAGCAATTGATAATTTATCCTCGATATGACCATCAGCTTGCTTTTGTGTCCAATGATATTCAGCTATGCCATTAGGTTTACTATTTACCGCATTTTGCAAAAGATTACCGACACTTTTTCCTTCGCCATCTTTGAATTCATGAAAACTTGTACCGTGAAGTTCAGGGTCTAATGGGGTTGCAATAAAGTTGAGCTTTTCGTCAGCAACATACACATATTCTGATTGATGATATTTATTGTTACGTAACAATTGAGTAGCAAGTGCTTTAGCCTGCTGCTCGGGCATTTTACCTGCTTGAGCATATTTCTCTAATTCAATAATTTGGTTGTAAGTTGATTTTAATAGTTGCTCGACTCGGGCTTGATTGTCATCAGAGCTGGCGTAGCGGAGTGTCATTAACGCAGTGACGATAAGTAATAAAAATGCGGCAAGGATTAATCCAATTAAGGCACTTGTTTTAACGCTTAACTTCATAATAGATCCTATAAAATAACGGTTGAAATGGATACCCTTCTTACTCTATATCTTGATCATGTGACTAAAGTAATTATGGCTTAAATTAGCGATAAAACAAAAACTAAGATTCTAAAAGCTAGTATGCACTTTTAAATGCCAGGATGTAAATAACAGTTTGATTTTAAGGTTTTTTATAATTTAAATTGATATGAGGGGGATAGTGATATTAGAAAGGGATTATAAATTAATTGATTTTGACATTGATTGGTTAAGTTTTATAAACCAAAAAGAGATTACTTAGTAATAAAGAGAAGGCAGAGTAATAACGCCTTCTCTTTATATTAGATGTGCTTAGTTCTCGGGTGAGTTTATACTGAAATCTCTAAGGTGTTGAATGTGAGTTCATTCAGTTTTTTCTCATTTTCATATAATAAGCGATAAAGGTTGAGTTGATTCTTGGCACGATCTAAATTGTGATCTTCATGATTAATATGGAAATAGTTATCACCATCTAAATAATCAGTTAAAAAACGTACGCCGATCATGAAAGGTAATAGTTGTGCACCAATTACTAGGCTTTGCTGTTCTTGCTCAGACATTGCATCATCAAAAGCCGTTATATAGCCTTCTGCTAGTGCTGCATAAATATCAAACCTAACATTCATGGTAGCTAAATCAGTGCCGTCTTCAGGTAAATTCGAGCAACAGGTTCTTACCATGTCACCGAAATCATGCATTAAATAACCGGGCATGCAGGTATCTAAGTCAATAACAGCCAAAGGTTGATTCGATTTAGCGCAAAACAACAGATTATTAATTTTAGTGTCATTATGCGTGACCTGTATGGGTAACTGTTGAGTAAGTTGCTCAACCTTATCAATAAACTTTTGTTGTGAAAGACAATAATCCACAAGCTCTTGGCAATTTGATAAACGGTTTTTAGGATTTGCTTGGATCACTGCACGTAAATAAGCAATTCGAGTGGATAAGTTATGAAATTCAGGGATAGTTTCTGCTAATGAGATCGCAGGAAAATCGCTTAATGCCGAAGTGAATTGTGCAAATGAGGTTGCCACTTGCTTTGCTTGCTCCGGTGTTGCTACTTCCTCTACAGTAAAGCAGTTCGGAATATATTGAATCGCTCGCCAATATTCACCATGTGAATCAATAACCATAGCTGATTCTTCAATAGTTGAAACTTGCCATATTGGCGTCAATGAATAATGATTTTGCTGCTGCTTATTGAGTAAATGGTTATTTATTAACTCAGCATTATCAACTACTTGTTCAGGTTGCTTAAAAACGTTTTTATTAATGCGTTGTAGGACAAAATTTGCGTTAATATTACGCACTAAATACGTACTGTTAATTAAGCCATTACCCAAAGGTGAGACGGTACTATTGTCGATAGAACAACGATAATGGGCTAAAACTTGGTTTAGCGTTTCTTGGTCAACAATTTTACTCATAATCTTTACTGCTACATACTTGAATTTGAAAATTTCAAAGACAAAATAGTCCTTTATTTTTAGTTTATATTAACGATTTTAACTAGCTGAAATCAGCTCTATATATTAATCGAAACCAGTAAAAATGGGAAGTTAAAGCCGTAATATTATTGCTTTTGCTAGAAAGTAAGCGTTTTTATTAACTTACAGATTACTGGACGAGGTTATTCTCGAAAAATAGCAAATACTTCACTGATATTACGCTGAACTATTACGGTAATAATTGCTTAGATCGTTAAACATTAGCGAAAACAATTGAATATCAGGGGCAACACTGCAATGTCGTTATCATAGTAAGAGTTATTTTTTGGAACTAAATTTCTATATATTTGAATTTTCGGAATAACTTTGCGCAGGGAATAATAAACTGAAGCGTGCGCCTGATAAATCGTTACTTGCATTAACCTTGATAGATCCTTGATGCCATGCCATCACTTTTGCACTTATAGCGAGACCTAGACCAAAGTGCCCCTGTTCTCTCGAACGACTAGTATCGAGCTTAATAAAAGGGGAAAAAATAACATCGCGTTTATCTTGAGGAATACCTTTACCGTCATCTTCAACTTCAATAGATAAGGCATGATTATTTTTACTTACTGACAAAATTACTTGCGTATTTGCATGCTGAATAGCATTGCTTACTAAGTTTAATGTCGCGCGGTAGCACCAGTGAAAATCTAAGGCATAAAAATTTTTGTCTGTTGATAACTGGCAGTTGAGTTTTATATTGTACTGTTCAGCGAGTGACTGGCAGTCATTGGCGACCAGCTCAATTAAATGGTTTACATCAATTAATTCTGTTTTTAGGTGAAAACCTTGTCGCTCCATCCCCGCATACTCGAGAAAAGCCGTTGTCATTTCTTCCATGCGCGTTAACTCGCTTTCCATACGAGAAAGGTAACTATTTTTTTTAGTTAAATCATTACAATCTAAAGCGGCTTCAACCCCAAATCTTAAGCATGACATCGGTGTACGAATATCGTGAGAAATGCTACGAGCAAGAATTTTATTATCGGCGACCAGTTTTTCAATGCGCGTAGCCATATGGTTAAAGCTACTTTCTAAGGTATTAATATAAGACCAACGGTTATGAGGAACTCGTATTGAAAGATCTCCTGAGCCAATTTTTGCCGCTGAAGAAGTCAGTAAATATAGGCGACGAGTTAGGGGGAGCAACCATAATAATAAAATTCCGCAAATGCCTAAATATAAAATCAAGGTGAGAAATAAATTTTGTTGGGCATTTTCAGTTGCCATTAAGGGCAGTTGTAAATGTACTAATACATCAGGGTGAAGTGTCACTTTTCTTAATAAATAAGCGTCATCGTCGGAGGCTAGTAATAAGCCGCCTTTTTGTGACAATTGAGAAAGTAACGATTGAGGTAAGGCGATATTATTGCTGTTATCTAAAGATACTTGTACTTGAAAATCTTCTGCCAACTGCGCTAATTTTGGTGATAGTTCTGCGGATGTCACATTCGATAATTGTTGTTCAAAGCCATCAATTAATTTCTGATAAATGATTAGTTCAGTGTTTTCATGCTCATTGCCTTGCTGAGCAACGAGCTTATCTAAGCCCCAATTGATGACAAAAAATGCGCCTAAAACAGCGACAATCATACTAATATACAAACGCTTCATAGAGTTTATTCAGCCCAAGCGTCGGCGACAAATAGATAACCTTTGCCCCAAACAGTTTTGAATTTTTTTGGCTTTTGCGGATCGTCATTAAATATTTTTCGTAACGTTGATAACATCACATCAAAACGACGATCTTGTCCGTCATACTCTCGGCTTTTTAGTGCTTTAAATACTGTGTCACGGTCGACTACTTCTCCGGCATGGCTGGCAAGAAAGGTTAAAAAGGCGAAAAGACTGGTCGATAGCTCAATTTCTTTATTATGATATGTTACTCTTTTTGCTTCACCGTTGATTATCAACAAACCATGGGTAATAATTTGTGGTGATGTTGTTGGCTCTGCTGGAGCACTATGTTTTAACGCACCGGTAATACGCGCCAGTAAAGCTCTAGGTCTTACTGGCTTGATGACATAGTCATTTGCGCCAGCTTCTAACCCTATCACTTCATCAAATTCGTCAGCTCTTGCTGTTAACATAATAATAGGTAACTGACTTTCTTGGCGAATAAGCCGGCAAACTTCAATACCGTTTAAGCCTGGCAGCATAATGTCGAGTAAGACGAGTTGTGGCTGAAATTTTGCCATCGCAGCCATGACTAAATCACCACGGGCAACATGCTCAACGATAAAGTTTTGCTCTCGTAAATACTCGCATACCCAGTCAGCTAGGGTTAAGTCGTCTTCTACTAATAATATACGGCTGTTATTTGTATGTTCAATCATACATATACTCCTTAAAATATACGCCAACGACGTTTTCTAGGCGTGGCTTTATGCACCCAGCTAACATCTACCATGGCTTCTGCTATGATGCGTTTATCTGTCGATGATAATAGTTGAAATTCGATTTTTTTATTTGACTCAAAATTAAAAATAATCTGATTACCATTACTGTTTTTCCAGCATTTTAGTGCGGGTAATTGCGCTGATTTTATTTTTGTCTGTTTTATATAAAGGCAATAATCTTGTTTAATAGGGCTATACCAACTGAGGGTTACGTTGGCATAACATGTTCTACCGTGTCTTAAGGCTATACAATTCGATGGCTGAGCTGAAAATCGACTTTGGCTTAACGATAGAGTTGCCGATTTTTGTGCGGGTAGTTCCGCGGCCATACTTGGTTGAAGGGTCATTAATAACGCTATAATGACTAGCCCATTTTTAGCAATTCCATTGCTAAAATTAGAATACATACAATACCCCTAACATCACTTGTGTTAAGTGCTGCTTACCAATTAAAGGGCTGTCTTTGATAGTACTTGAATAATAACTCTGGGTAACGCTGGTGTTGAAAGACCAGTTTTGAGATATCGGGTGTTGAGCAAAAACTTCTAGTTGTGCTTTATAACTGCTACCCGGTTCATAAAAAGGGCGTACAGCAGAAACTTCATCTTGGTTAACGCCAACAAAATAATCGCTAACGTCTGCTGAATAATAGGTGAAACCTCCTCCCAAATAGATATCCCAATTTCGATAAGGGATCAAGTGGCTATAGAAAACATCAGCAACCCAACCACCAGCTTTACTTAAAGAGATAAGTGATGCAACATCGACTGATAAAACAGAATTTTGATAAAAATGTGAATAGCGTAGACCTATTCCTCGGGCAAAATCTCTATCTTCTAATCCAGATAGTGTCGGTATATCACGATCGTTATTGTCAATAATATAACTGGGCTCGTAACCAGGTACGTAAGCCTTACTGATAATGTCGAGTTGCCAACTGTCATTAACAATAAGTTCATAACCGATTTCGCCGCCAAGAGTAGCTGCGGATGAACGACGATGATTTGATTGGATAAAAAAACCTTTGTAATACAAATCAAATAATAGAGAGATATGAAGATAGTCGTCAAAATCTGATTGCTGATCGCCCTTGATGGGACTCTGATCATAAACAGCTGAAATACCCCCCATAAATTGCCAACTAAAGGTTTTATCAAAAATCGTTGTTACGTTGTCGTGCTTGGGCTCGGCAGCAAAAGCTTTTCCAGACAATACCGTAAGAAATAAACCTAGTGATAGAGCTATTACAGCGGAGAGTGTTTTATTTAACATACCGACTCGCTTATCCCATCTTGTTTTGGTGATAAATGAAGTTTCATAGGGTTCTTAATATTGTTATCGTTATTATAGGTTAATGTTACCAAATGTAATCAGGTTTGGGCAGATATGCTTAGTTGAATAAATGTTTAAAAATTGTAAGGAAGTACATCGTTATTCTACTGTTACCTTTTCGATGTATTGGTTGTGGATAGAGCTATAACTTTTAACTATAACTAACCAAGAGAAAGAATATTTTAACTTTTGTTAAAAATTTATTATGCTCTATCAATAATATTATCATTACCGCTAGGTTAACTTTATGTCAAACACACCATTGAATCAGCGCCCAAAATTCAATTGGCAAGATCCCTTATTACTTGAGACTTTATTGAGTGAAGAAGAACGAATGATTCGTGATTCAGCTCATCAGTATTGCCAAGAAAAACTTATGCCAAGAATATTGAAAGCGAACCGTGATGAAGTGTTTGATGCCAGTATCATGAAAGAGTTAGGTGAACTCGGCTTATTAGGCAGTACCTTGCCAGAGAAGTATGGCTGTTCAAACGTTAATTACGTTGCTTATGGTTTAATTGCTCGGGAGGTTGAGCGAGTTGATAGTGGTTATCGAAGTGCCATGAGTGTGCAGTCGTCGTTAGTTATGCACCCAATTTACGCTTACGGTAATGAAGAGCAGCGAATGAAGTATTTACCTAAATTAGCAACGGGTGAATATATTGGTTGTTTTGGTTTAACAGAGCCTAATTCCGGTTCTGATCCCGCGAGTTTATTAACCCGAGCAGAAACTGTTGATGGTGGTTATCGATTAACGGGCAATAAAATGTGGATCACAAATTCACCTATCGCTGATATTTTTATTATTTGGGCTAAATTAGAGGGCGTTATTCGCGGGTTTATTCTTGAAAGAGGTATGACCGGGTTATCTGCACCGAAAATTGAAGGTAAATTCTCTTTACGCGCTTCAATCACGGGAGAAGTGGTCATGGACAATGTATTTGTCCCACGTGAAAATATACTACCTAATGTGAAAGGTTTATCAGGACCATTTGGTTGTTTAAATAAAGCACGCTACGGCATTGCTTGGGGAGCACTAGGCGCTGCCGAGTTCTGCTGGCATGGTGCTCGACAATATACGCTTGACCGCGAACAATTTGGTAAACCCCTTGCCGCTACACAACTTATCCAAAAAAAATTAGCTGATATGCAAACAGATATTACTACTGGAATTTTTGCCTGCTTACAAGTGGGTCGTTTGATGGACGCTGGTACTTTATCACCTGAAGCTATTTCGTTAGTTAAACGTAACTCTTGTGGAAAGGCGCTAGAAATTGCTCGTACTGCACGGGACATGCATGGCGGCAATGGTATTAGTGATGAATTTCATGTTATTCGTCATATGATGAATTTGGAAGCGGTTAACACGTATGAAGGTACTCAAGACGTACACGCGCTTATTCTAGGCCGCGCGCAAACAGGCATCCAAGCATTTTTTTAGTCGAATAAACGGCGAGTGTAAGCTTATTTATGTGCTAATTTATACTTATTTTTTGTTAATAGGATAAAACAAAGGAGGCAGGAATAAATTTTCCTAGGTAAATTCATCATAAATCGCTTAACATAAAGGAATTGTAACTACTGTACTGATGAAAACATGCTATCTAGTCGTAAAAAAAATGAAGCTGAATTAATTTTAGCTTTTAAATCCTTATTAAAAGATCAGTGCTACGGTTCGCAAAGTCAACTTGCCGAGGCTTTAGCCGGGCAAGGATTTATCAATATGTCGCAAGCAAAAATCTCCCGCTTGCTGTCAAAGCTTGGCGCTGTAAAAATGCGTAACGTTAATGATCAGGTGGTTTATATTTTACCTGATGAGCTTGCTGTACCTAAATCAAAGCAATCAATTCAATCAGTTGTGGTTAGTGTTAAACATAACAACATGCAAATTATTTTAAAAACGGGAATTGGTGGTGCGCCATTAATTTCCAGAATGCTTGATAGCTTAGGCGAACCGGCTGGAATACTAGGTACTTTGGCAGGAGATGATACCATTTTCATTGCACCGATTGATGTTAATCGAATTGATGAAATAACCTTAGAAATTAAAAAATTGTTAGATGTCTAAACGTTAAATCATAATAGCGCGAAATAAAGGGTAACTTACTTAGTTGCCCTTTTTTATTTCCGAACTCTTTTAAAATTCAACAGATTAGATAAAGTGTCGCTTTGGTGTCATATGACAATTAGGGGCACTGTCGCTTAAGTGACGCAGACCAGTGATAAAAAAAGGGTTCTACTTGCTTCACTCAACTAGCTACAAGAAAAGGAAGCTCATGAAAAATAAAATAAAATAAAATAAATAAAGAAATGAACAATAATAACCTAGACGGAACGGTAAGCTTTAGCAAAGGCTATGATTATAGTTTTGAAGAAAATGGCCATGTTATTCGTTTGCATTGTTCGGCTGTTAACGGTAAAGAACACCTTTATATTGATAATAAACTTTCTGCGAAAAAATGGTCTTTTAGGCGTAAATCACTTCATAACTTTACCATTGATAAAGATCACTATGAAGTAGAATTACATGTTGTAGATATGTGGATTGGTGAAACCCACTGCACGTTGATCAAAAATGGCGTACACGTTAAAACCTTGAAAAAAGCGTTAACAAAAAATCGTCAACTGAGTAAAGAAAATCTTTGGTGGTATATTCCTAGTTGCTTTTTAGTTGGTGGTATTTCTGGCTTTGTCGCGGTAAAAATCGCTTTTATGTGGTTTGGTGAATAAAATGGATGTTAACGCTAAGAAAATAAAAACGCTGAGAACTACAAAAGGGTGGACACAACAGCATTTAGCCGAAGCATGTGCTATTAGTTTACGAACCGTCCAACGTGTTGAACGTTATGGTAATGCTTCTCAAGAAACTGTGCTAAGTTTGGCCGCTGTTTTTGAAATATCACAAATAGACATTGTTGTACCAGAAGAGCCGATAGAGATGCTGGTAAGTGCTGAAAAAAATCAACATAAACAATTATTAGCAGCGGCATTATTTGGCGCTATTTTTGCCGCATTTGTGATGTTTATAGTGAAATAATATTTTAGTGGCTATCATCGAAGTAAAATTTATTTAATTTGAGTTTGTTTATTTATTGAATGCAATTCTGCTTGATGGTTAATATGTAAATGCTCCGGGGGTAATCATATATTATTGCATGGCTAAAAATATGCTTGAGATTTGTACAATTTGTTGCAGAAATAAGTCAGATATTCTCTATACATGGAGTTATTTTTCGGTAACATATAATTTAAGTTACTTTACGCTTATTATTAATTTCAGGAAGAAAAATGAAAAGTTTCCAACTTTCAATAACGATTATTAGTTTAATGATACTTTCCGCTTGTGTTCAAATAGTACAACCTTCTGTAGAGCATGGCACCGCATTGGCTGTATCTAGTGTTTGGGATATGCCCACTAAATTTCCGGCGGGTAGTACATTTTCTTTATCACCTAAGTATGTAAAGGATGCATCTTTAACGCCTGAACAAATTAAAGCTATTTACCAACTTTATGGTAAAGCAATTGTTGATAAGTTTTCAGAAAATAATTATCACTTTACAGAAAGTAGTCAAGGCGCTGACTTTTATATAGGTTTTGCTATTGCGCTATCGGATGATTTGTCAGATAAAATAATTAGTGACAAATTTGGTGTAACTCCGGGTCTACAAACTAAAGATAACTTACAAAAAGGAAGTTTTCTTATGTACATCGAAGATGCAACAAGTCGTCAGCGTGTTTGGCGCGGAGCGGTACAGGGATTTGTTCAAGAAGACCTTAGTTCAGCTGAAAGAAAAGAACGTGCAGATACTATTGTACAGATGGTATTATCGCAATACTTTAACTCGCTTAACTAAGGTAATAATTCATTACAGAGGTATTACAAATTAATACGTTTTTTTCATATTAGATAAGCTTTAATGGAGTTATCTCATTCATACAACTCACGGTAAGGAAAAATTATGATTAAATCACTTCAAATATTATTAACTGTTTCAGTGTTATGTGGTGCAGTATTTATTCAGCCCGCGGCCGAAGCTGCAGAGGTTAACGTTACTTGGAAAAATCCTGATAAATATCGAGATATTTATGCAGGAAATGAAAATAATAAGCGTTTTAGAGAGAGTACTTTTAAAGAGCTTGAAAAGCATTTGTTGGCGTTAGCTGAGGGGTTACCTAAAAACCAAATACTTGAAATAGAAGTTACCGATGTTGATCTCGCCGGCGATGTAAATCATGCTAGCTCGCGACAAATTAGAATCATTAAAGATATATACTTCCCTCGTTTCGAGTTTTCATTTAAGTTGCTTACAGCGGATGGAAAAACTATTTTAGCGAAAAAAGAAAAAATATATGATATAGGATTTATGGCTGGTATAAGTTTAAAGTATCGAAATATAAAATTAGGCTATGAAAAACAATTGCTTGACGACTGGTTTAAAGACTCATTTAAAAATCATGTTATGAGATAGTTTTTATTGTTTTTTTACAAAAAGTTATAAAAAAACGCCATATTTATCTTCAATAAATATGGCGTTTTTCGTATGCGAGTAGTAATCAACAATTGTTATCAATCATGATTTTTATGACAGTCGTTAGTTATGGCTTTGTGCAAAATTACCGAGTACTTTAAAAAGTTGCTCAATCTTTTTTACAATGGCAATCAGCGTTTGCTGGTCAGACGTTTTTTGCCAAAAAACTAAATCGTTGGCAACTTCTTCGACATAAGGCTGAAAAGTATTGGCTGAACAAGTAAAACCAGCGTCTTTAGTGAAAATAGCGGCAAAGCTTGCTTGTTTTTTCTCACGTAAGTCAACTAAAGTCGCATCTGCGGCTAAGGATTGTTTTAGAATAATTGAAAGGTTTTCAATAAGTTGCTTGCTTACTACTTCACTCATAGGATCTCTGATAATAAATGTTCTAAATAATGACGCTATTATGCCAAATTGATTGGCGTTTTGTTAGCTTCACCGGCAATTTCTCTCACTAATTTAGGCATTAAAAAGCCGGGTAACCTTGCCATCATTTGTTGAGCAATTATTTTTGCTCTTTTTTCTCCTACATCAAAATGAGCAACACCTTGAACAGGATCAAACATATGCAAATAATAAGGCTGAATACCATGGTCAAAAAGTTGCTCACTCAGTTGACATAAGACCTCACTATTATCGTTTACTCCTTTCAATAATACGCTTTGATTAAATAAAGGAATTCTTGCCGTTCGTAGTTTTTCAACGGCTTGTTTTACTGAGTCATCAATTTCATTGGCATGATTAATATGAAAGACCACAGTTGTTTTTAAGCGAGTTTGCGACAGTATTCTTACTAAATCATCGGTAATACGTTGTGGAATAACAATGGGTAAACGACTATGAATACGCAAACGAGTTATATGTGGTATATCTTTAAGTTGTTCAATTAACCAATGCAAGTGTGCGTCGCTAGCCATTAACGGATCGCCACCACTGAAAATAACTTCATTGATTTCAGAATGATTTTTAATATAGGTTAACGCGGGCTGCCAACTAACTTTGCTTGGGCTATTATCAGCATAGGGGAAATGCCGACGGAAACAATAACGACAATTAATGGCACAGCCAGATTTGACGATCATCAATACACGATGCTTATATTTATGTAGCAAGCCTTCGGCTACTGTGTCATGTTCTTCGAGAGGATCTGTTGAGTATCCTGCTGTAATTATATGTTCATCTGAGAGTGGCATTACTTGCTTTAGTAAAGGATCGTTAAAATCGCCTTTTCTAATTCTAGATATATAGGGTTTTGGTACACGAACGGGAAATAACTTACGCGCATTGAAATGTTGTAAATAATCGTCACTATCGATTTCTAGCATTTGTAAAAGTTTTTTTGGATCTGTGACAACATTACTCAACTCTTTTTGCCAAGAAGTGTGCAATTGATCACTAATGTGGGTTATTATCTGCGGCATTTCTAATTTCAATTTAAATCTCTACGTTATTTGTGTGAGTATAAGAGAACATTAATATGGCTAATTTTAGTACAAACCAATTTAAGGCTGGCCTTAAATTAATGATTGACGGTGAACCTTGCAACATTTTAGAAAACGAATTAGTAAAACCGGGTAAAGGCCAAGCTTTTAGCCGTGTTAAAATTCGTAAACTCATTTCTAATAAAGTGTTAGAAAAAACCTTTAAATCAGGCGAGTCTTGCGAAGGCGCTGATGTAATGGAAACCGAACTTGCTTATTTATATGCAGACGGTGAGTTCTGGCATTTTATGAATAATGAAACATTTGAGCAAATCGCAGCTGATGATAAAGCCGTTGCTGATTGTCTTAAATGGTTAAAAGAAGGCGACATTTGCACTATTACTTTATGGAACGGTTCGCCTATTACCGTAACAACTCCAAATTTTGTTGAGCTAGAAGTAACCGAAACAGACCCTGGTTTGAAAGGTGATACTGCGGGTACTGGCGGCAAACCAGCAACATTAAATACCGGTGCTGTTATTCGAGTGCCATTATTTATTCAAATTGGTGAAATTGTTAAAGTAGATACTCGTACGGGTGAATATGTATCTCGAGCAAGTAAATAATACTTTGTAATTTGTAAGCTGAATTTATTTCAATACTTTACGCAGATCTACTTTAAAAAAAACCTGCATTTGCAGGTTTTTTTATTTAACGCTAATTAACTATTGTTGTATGCTTTTTCAAGTACTCAAATAGCTCTTTATAATACTTGCCAAGCTTCTCTTCTTTTTTTTCTTTTGTGGCTTGACGTACTAATTGGCGAAGCTTTTGTCTGTCCATCGCTTCATGCGCAGTAAGAAGCTCTTCAATCATTGTACTGCCTTGCTCAATAACTTCATCACGCATATTTTCAAGCTTAATGAATTTGGCTGTTTCTTGCTGATGTTTATTTGCCATAACATCAAGCGCATGATAAATAGGCTCTAAATCATTTTCTAATAATACTTTTGCCAAGTGTCTAACATGACGACGTAAGGCTTCATGTTTATTTTTAATTTTATCAGCCAAAACTAAAGCTTCTTTAATATCTTCTGTAAAAGGAATTTTACTGCGTTGATGCTTAGATAAATCTATTAGAGACTGCCCAAACGCCTGTAACTTAAGCATTTCGCGTTTTACTTCAGATTTACTTTTTAATTCTTCATCTAATTCATCGATATCGTTTACAGAGTCGGGCATAATATTAGCTATTAAAGTGATAATTATCGCCATTATACTCGTAAGTGCGTAGGGTATACAGCGCATATTTTCCTATTCCTAGTATTTATAGAAGAAAAAAATCTATTATGACTCAAACCATGACACCTAAGCATTCGATGAAAGAACAATTAACTCTAGTTGAACAAAGAGTTGCGCAAGTCCTCGACTTAGCCAAGTCGTTAGGTGCAGACGCTGCCGAAGCTTCAATTAGCAGGCAAGAAGGGTTAAGTGTTGGTACACGCTTAGGTGAAGTAGAAAATGTTGAATTTACCAATGATGGTGCTCTAGGCATTACCGTTTATCAAGAAGGACGCAAAGGCAGTGCTTCAACTGCTGATTTGTCAGAAGCCGCATTAAAGCAAACTGTACAAGCAGCTGTTAATATTGCTAAATATACTTCAGTTGATGATTGCTCTGGTTTGGCTGACAAAGAAATGCTTGAAATGTCGCCGATGGATTTAGATCTTTATCACCCGAAAGTATTAACAACCGATCAAGCTATTGAATTAGCAAAAGCATGTGAAGATAGTGCTTTAGCTTTTGACCCTCGTATTACCAATTCCGATGGTGCTTCACTTGATAGCTTTGAAGGTTACAAAGTGTATGGCAATACTCATGGACAAATTGTCGGTTACCCTAGCTCCCGTCATAGTTTAAGTTGTGTAATGATCGCCTCAGAAGGTGATGATATGCAACGTGATTATGCCTACACAGTAAACCGTGATTTTGATTTGATGGATAATGGCATAGGAATTGGGATACAAGCTTCTAAAGAAGCGTTATCGCGCTTAAATGCCAGAAAGTTGGCCACAGGTAAAGTGCCTGTAATGTTTCGTGCTGATATCGCTAATACTATTTTTGGTCATTATATTGCTGCAATCAGTGGTGGCAACTTATATCGAAAATCGTCATTTTTAATGGATTCAATCGGTAAGCAAGTATTCCCTGAGTTTTTAAACATTAGTGAGCGCCCACATATTCTTAAAGGCTTAGCTAGTAGTGCTTTTGATAGTGAAGGTGTGAAAACTATTGATCGTGAAATTATTGTTGATGGTTGTTTAGAAACCTATTTATTGACCAGTTATTCTGCGCGTAAGTTAGGTCTTACAACAACAGGGCATGCCGGCGGAATTCATAATTGGCAGATAAATGCTAAAGGTTCTGCTAATGGCGGTGATTTTGATGCTATGTTGAAAACTTTAGGCACAGGATTTTTAGTCACCGAATTAATGGGCCAAGGTGTTAATGTCGTTAATGGCGACTATTCTCGTGGTGCTGCGGGTTTCTGGGTTGAAAATGGTGAAATTGCTTACCCAGTATCTGAAGTGACTATCGCAGGTAATTTGGCTGATATGTTTAAGGGCTTAGTAGCCGTTGGTAGCGATATCGATTTACGTGGAAGTATTTTAACGGGGTCGTTATTGATTGAAGAAATGCAAGTTGCTGGCAATTAAATTAAGCGCTGATCAAATATAGTAAATCAAAGAGCCGTGGTTTGAGTGCCTCGGCTTTTTTTGTTTACTAAGAAAGAAATAACGTAGCGGTTCCTAAAAAGGCAAATATTCCAACGACATCGGTAATGGTTGTTAGTATCACACTGCCAGCCAAAGCGGGATCAATATTTATTCGCTTCAAAAATAATGGAATAGCAACGCCTGCTATACCTGCGGCAGTTAAATTCATCAGCATTGCAAAAGCTATCACACCACCTAATAATAAATTTTGCTGCCAAATAGCAACGACACTGGCGATTAATACCGCCCAAATAATGCCATTAAAAAAGCCAACGGCGAGCTCTTTATATAAGAGGATTTTAGCGTTTGAGTCTCCTACATGTCCTAAAGCGATCCCACGAATAACTAAGGTTAAGGTTTGGTTACCAGCCACACCACCCATACTTGGTACTAAGGAATTCAAAACAGCTAAGATAGCCAATTGACTTAAAATACCTTCAAACATACTCGAAACAGCAACAGCTAATAAGGCGGTGATCAAATTTACACCTAGCCAAATAGAGCGCTGTTGGGTACTTTTTAAAACTGGTGCAAAGGTATCAGCTTCATCGTCTAAACCCGCCATACTCATCATAGAATGCTCTGCGTCTTCACGAATAATGTCAATAACATCATCAATAGTAATACGACCTAACAAACGGTCTTTATTATCTACTACCGGTGCAGAAAACCAGTCAAAGCGTTCAAATAATTGTGCGACATCACTATCAGACATATCAGCTTGAATCGCCTGAACATCATTATTGATTAGCGTGGAAATGATAATCTCTGGCTTAGCGGTAACTATAGCGGCTAAAGAGACCGCACCAATAAAATGATTCTTTCTATCAACGACATAAAACGAATCGGTTGCTTCGGGGAGCTCACCACGTAAACGCAAGTAACGTAATACCACATCAACGGTGACATCCGGCCTTATGGTGATGGTATCTGTATTCATGATACCGCCAGCGGTATCTTCTTCAAACGACAATGCGGCTTCAACTCGCCCACGATCTTGGGTGTCCATTGCGCTTAATACTTCTTGATAGACACTGTCGGGCAGAGTTCGCAAAACCTCAGCTAGATCATCAACATCCATGCCTTCTGCGACTTCGGCTAATTTCTCAGGGCGAATATTTTTTAGAATACCTTTACGAACTTCTTCATTAAGTTCTTCAAGCACTTCACCATGATTGTCGGCGTCGATAAGCTGCCATAAAACGGCACGACTTTTAGGGTGTGAAGATTCTAGTATTAGGGCAATATCATAAGCAGGCATGTTCTGTAATAATTTTCGAACATGTACAAACATACCGCTACCAAGTGCTTTATTGACTTGTTGCAGGCGTTGATGGTTTTGATCTAGCTTTGAAATTTCCGGCATAAAATTTTCCTGTGCCGCAGTAAAACGAAAATTATATTATTTTTATTATAGCAAGGTTACCTAAAATGGTTTCAGGTTATTTAGGCTAAATATACTTAATGAATAATAACTTAACTCTTTTTTTTAATCAGTACTTTTTATTATAAATCTGTTTATTCATCTTCATTAAACTTATTCGAAAATAGCTGGCAAACGTCATTGAGTGCTTGTTGGGCATCGGTGCCTTGCGTGATCACTTCAACAGTTTTACCAAAGCCTCCTGCCAGTAGCATTAGTCCCATAATACTATTGGCATCTGCTTCTTTTCCTTCTAAGGAAATAGTTACTTTAGCATTAAACTTTAAACACAATTGGGCAAGTTTAGTTGCAGCACGAGCGTGTAAACCGAGCTTATTACTGATGATTAATGATTTTTTATATCTGGGCATAGATCATCATAATTAAGTGCTTTTTATTTCAATATCTCGATGATGTGTTTGCACATCTTCACGCTCTTTACGTAAATTGTTGGCGAGTAATTCAGCAATGTAAACAGAACGATGTTTACCGCCGGTACAGCCAACAGCAATGGTTATGTAACTTCGATTATTTCGCTCTAAATGAGGTAACCAAGTCATCATAAAGCTATTGATTTGCCAGATAAACTTAGTGACTATTGGCTGACTGGCCAAAAAATCTTGTACGGGTTGATCAAGACCCGTATAGCCCTTAAGCTCTTTCTCCCAAAAAGGGTTAGGTAAAAAGCGTGCATCAAAAACATAATCAGCATCTTGAGGGACACCGTGTTTAAAGCCAAAGGATTCAAAAACGACCACCATTTTAGAAGAGGTTTTACCTAAAATACGCTCACGGACTAAATCAGCCAATTGGTGTGGTGTTAGCTGGCTAGTATTTATATATAAGCCGGCACGAGTTGAAATGGGGTCAAGTAGTTTTTTCTCTAATGAAATTGCTTGATCAAGTGCGATGTTTTGCTTGATCAGTGGATGCAAACGTCGAGTTTCACTAAAGCGACGAATCAAATCAGAATCATCAGCATCTAAATAAAGAATATCAAGTTCAACGGCATTAGGTAGATAGTCTAGTATTTCAGAAACGTCAGTGGGATCATCTGGTAAGTTACGTACATCTAGACTTACTGCAACGTTTTCATAATCATTAATGACAGTATGTGTTAATGCGGGCAATAAATTTACGGGAATATTATCAACACAATAGTATCCTAAATCTTCAAGTACACGTAATGCGACACTTTTTCCTGAGCCAGAACGGCCACTAACTACCATGAGTTTCATCTATTGTTTCCCTGAGTAAAATCTTAACTATTTGCAGTTTTTATTATATCGAATAGCTCTTGTGAGCTTTGACATTTCCTAACTTGTTTTGCAATTTGTTTGTTGCTAAAAATTTTTGCAATACTTTGCAAAGTGTCTAAATGCTGCTGGCAATTTTCTTCTGGGACAAATAATGCGATAAAAATATCTACTGCGCGATTATCGATAGCATCAAACTCAATGGCTTGTTCACTTGTCAATAAAACGGCAACAATTTGTGTGGTGTTAGCCAGACGACCATGAGGAATCGCAATACCATTGCCAATGCCAGTAGAGCCTACTTTTTCTCGACTGATTAAGCTTTGAAGTAATTGATAGGTATCTAGGTTATCGAATTTTTTTGCGGCAGTTTCACAAATAATTTCAAGGAGTTTCTTTTTGCTAGTCCCTTCGACCGCACAAAGTGTACAGTCGAGGGTGATAATATTTTGCAACTTCATTATGCTATTTACATTCTTTAGTTTGGGGAGGTTATTATTCAACATTAATGTTGATTCATTTTACCTTTGTACTTCAATATTTGACGATCAAGCTTATCAACAAGGTTATCAATCGACACGTACATATCGGCATTTTCGGCTTTAGCATGGATGTCGGTGCCACTCACGTGAATACTTGCCTCAGCAATTTGGTTTAATTTTTCAATTGTGAGGACAATATTAACATTATTTATATGATCAAAGTGTCGAGATAATTTCGCCATCTTAGTATTAACATTTTCTCTTAAAGCTTCGGTAATTTCAACATGGTGACCAGAAAGATTAATTTGCATAAGCTTAATTCCTCATATTTTAGTTAAAGTAAACTTTTTCGTTGATTTGACGGTGGAATTGACAATGACTCACGATATTTTGCAATGGTTCGACGAGCAACATTTATTCCTTGGTCGGCTAGCAATTCAGCCATTTTACTATCGCTTAGTGGTTTGGCAGGTATTTCAGCAGCGACTAATTTTTTAATTAATGCTCGGATGGCAGTTGATGAACATTCGCCACCGTTTTCAGTACTCACATGGCTAGAAAAGAAGAATTTCAGTTCAAAAATCCCTCTAGGCGTATGCATATACTTCTGCGTTGTAACTCGAGAAATAGTGGATTCATGCATATCGACAGCTTCGGCAATATCATTTAATACCATTGGACGCATCGCCTCATTACCGTGTTCAAAAAAGCCGATTTGACGCTGTACAATACAGTTTGATACTTTTAGTAAAGTATCGTTGCGGCTTTCTAAACTTTTAATAAACCACTTGGCATCTTGCAAGTTTGAACGAATAAATTGTGTGTCTGCAGATGACTTCATTGAGCGTGTCATGGAAGCATATTGTTGATTAACAGAAAGTTTTGGTGCAGTATCCGGATTTAATTCGACCACCCAACGACCGTTTTTCTTTTCAACAGATACGTCAGGAATAACATATTGATCATCACTTTTGATAACACTGTCGCCAGGGCGAGGATCAAGTGTTTGAATAAGTCGTACAACTTCACGTAATTGATCTTCTTTTAAGCGAGTTTTACGCATTAACGTACGGTAATCGCGATTACCGAGCAGATCAATATAATCACGCAGCACTAACTTACTTTCGGCTAACCAAGGTGTTGCAGGGGCGAACTGATTAAGCTGAATGATTAAACATTCAGAAATAGAACGAGCGGCAACGCCAATGGGGTCGAAAAGGTTAATACGTTTTAATACGACTTCAACTTCATCAAGTTCAACGCCTTCAATGGCGACACTTTCTAAAATATCATCACTAGATACTGTTAAATAGCCGGCATCGTCGACAGCGTCAATAATGGCTGTGGCAATTGCACGGTCTGTATCAGTAAAAGGAGATAGCTGCATTTGCCAGCGTAAGTGGTCTTGAATCGAGTCTTTGGTTTCACCTTGGTAAGTGTAATCTTCTGAAGCAGGTCCTGCGCTTGAGCTTGCAGTTCCAGCGGTGTAGTTGTCGTCCCACGTGGTATCCATGCTTAATTCTTCAGGAATATCGGTTTTACTCATTGCTTCCGTGGTACTAATTTCGTCCATAGTCGGCGTTGAATCTTCTGAACCGTCAGAATTAGGCGTTTCAGCCACATCCCCAGAACCTGATGTGTACGCTTCTTCAAGGTTATCTTTCGATTTTTCTTCAGCATTGTTTTGGGATTCATCCATTTCTAATAATGGATTGCTTTCCAAGGCTTCTTGAATTTCTTGTTGAAGCTCTAACGTCGACAATTGCAGCAATTTTATTGCTTGCTGCAATTGTGGCGTCATGGTTAATTGTTGTCCTATGCGGAGTTGTAAAGTAGGGCGCATTTAGGTCATTAACTTC
>Ga0209396_1000412_pt1 | contig 52185 bp, 39 predicted proteins | sample GOMGulsemesocosm_6_FD_184638 | JGI IMG/M metagenome (GOLD analysis project Ga0209396, IMG submission 184638) | Methane-oxidizing microbial communities from mesocosms in the Gulf of Mexico - GOM8C Gulf of Mexico (SPAdes) (version 2) | ecosystem: Environmental > Aquatic > Marine > Cold seeps... | reverse complement strand
AGCACATTCAAGTCTGAATTCCGGTGTGAAATTGGGTTTTGTTCTTTTTGTCATAGTGTCACCTAAGGTTTGATGAGGTGTATAATAACACCTCTAGTTAGGTGGCCAAATTAACTATGCCACTACAGAGTATACTGATTTTTGGGAAGGGCTTAATCGTGGAGAGTTTGAATCTCGAGAATACAAGCGCTTAGGTAAAGGAGGTAAGGAAGTTTGGATACAAGCCTCTTACAACCCTATTCTAGATCTCAATGGCAAGCCATTCAAAGTCGTTAAATTTGCCACCGATGTTACTCAAGAAAAATTACGCAACGCCGATTTTTCTGGTCAAATCGATGCTATCAGTAAAGTTCAGGCGGTGATCGAATTTAATATGGATGGCACCATTATTGATGCTAATGAAAACTTCTTATCGACTCTAGGATATTCGCTGGAGGAAATTAAAGGCCAACATCACAGTATGTTTGTAGAGCCAGCATTAAAAAATAGCCAGGAGTATACTGATTTTTGGGAAGGGCTTAATCGTGGAGAATTTGAATCTCGAGAATACAAACGCTTAGGTAAAGGAGGTAAGGAAGTTTGGATACAAGCCTCTTACAACCCTATTCTAGATCTCAATGGCAAGCCATTCAAAGTCGTTAAATTTGCCACCGATGTTACTCAAGAAAAATTACGCAACGCCGATTTTTCTGGTCAAATCGATGCTATCAGTAAAGCTCAGGCGGTGATCGAATTTAATATGGATGGCACCATTATTGATGCTAATGAAAATTTCTTATCGACTCTAGGCTATTCGCTAGAGGAAATTAAAGGTCAACATCACAGCATGTTTGTAGAACCTCAATTAAAAAGTAGCCATGAATATAAAGCTTTTTGGGAAGGCCTTAATCGCGGGGAGTTCGAATCTAAAGAATACAAACGCCTAGGTAAGGGAGGTAAGGAAGTTTGGATTCAAGCCTCTTACAATCCCATTCTAGATCTCAATGGCAAGCCGTTCAAAGTAGTTAAATTTGCTAGCGATGTAACTCAAAACAAATTACGCAATGCCAATTTTTCGGGGCAAATCGATGCGATAGGAAAGGCACAGGCGGTGATCGAATTTAATATGGACGGAACTATTATTGATGCCAACGATAATTTTCTCAAGGCAATGGGGTACTCATTACATGAAGTCAAAAATAAACATCATAGTATATTCGTTGAGCCTAGTTACAAGGCGAGTAATGAATATCGTGATTTTTGGAAAAAACTTAATCGTGGTGAGTACGACGCAAATGAATATATGCGTATCGGTAAAAGCGGTCAAGAAGTCTGGATTCAAGCATCCTATAATCCCATTTTAGATCTCAATGGCAAGCCTTTTAAAGTGGTTAAATATGCAACAGATATAACCGGTCGGAAAATGGCTATTGCTGAGATTAAACAAGTATTAATTGCTCTTTCTAAGGGCGATCTAAACCAATACATTGAAAATGATTTAGATGGTGAGTTTAGTATTTTAGGCGATGCGTTGAATGAACTAGTGAATGTATTGGCAGATATGGTTAGTGAAATTCGAGACGCATCAACTAATGTATTTGATGCCGCTAGAGAAATAGCAGCAGGTAATGACGAACTTAGTCACAGAACTGAATCTCAAGCGTCAAGTCTAGAAGAAACAGCCTCAGCTATGGAGGAAATCACAAGTACAATACAGCAAAATGATGAAAACTCTTCCGATGCCAGCATGCTTGCCACATCAGTCATGGATAAAGCCAGTAATGGTGGTACAGTAGTTAAAGATGCAATTAAAGCGATGAGTGATATTAATAAATAGAGTAAAAAAATTGCTGATATTATTAGTGTTATTGACGAAATAGCTTTTCAAACTAACTTACTTGCACTAAATGCGGCAGTGGAAGCTGCTAGAGCAGGTGAACAAGGTCGAGGGTTTGCGGTTGTAGCTGCAGAGGTTCGTAATTTGGCACAGCGCTCGGCTGGAGCAGCTAAAGAAATTAAGGGGTTAATTAACGAGAGTGTTGAGGCTGTTGGTCAAGGGACTAAACTTGTTGATGAAACAGGTAAAACTTTTACTGAGCTAGTTACATCCATCACTGAAGTTAGCAAAATGATCGCTGATATTGACGGTGCAGGAAAAGAGCAGTCAGCTGGTATCGGTGAAGTAAGTGCAGCGGTTAGTCAAATGGACGAGATGACACAACAAAATGCAGCGTTAGTTGAAGAAGCTTCAGCGTCTAGTAAATCAATGGAAGAACAAGCACAAGGATTGTTAGAACAGGTAGATTTTTTTAATCTTGACGAAGAAAAGTCAGAGCCAAAAATAAAGCCACGACGTGTCCTTAAAAATGCAATGAGTAAAACAAGGGAAACCTCAACATCTCTTCGAAGACATGCTTGATAGGGCTGCAGAGAGTAACAAAGAGTAGAATAATTATTACATCGTTAACAAAGGTGACCTGTTAAATTAATGACACCTTTTTTGTGGTGAGATGTTTCCTCTTTATAAAGATAAAATAATATCAATACTTACTGGCATTTTGAATTAAGTACACTTTATGTCAGTAGGTACCTTATAACAGCGTGACACTTTAAATCTGGCTGCCTGTGACCTCTTTATAAAGTTCAATTACCTCAGTTAATCAAATGATTAAATAAAGCCCCTCTAGTAAACACCTTATAGAATAATATTCAACTCCATACACCTAAAAATCTCCAGTCAATATCTCAGAAATTTGCGCTTTGCTAGTTGAAATGTTGAAACCTATACCTTGTTTTCTACTTATTGTTCTATGCTTGCTACAATAGTTCTAAGTTGGTCAGATGAATAATCCTTTGGCTATAAGGTATTCCCTGCTTTTATTTCATATTACCACTTTATAAATTGGCTGATACTTTTTACTCGGTAAAGCAGTAAAAGGTTTTGCTCGACTATTATTTTTATCATATTAATTGCACAAAAAGGTGATTATAATAAACTACGCGCACTGCAAGTGTTGAATGATCAGGTAGTTTTCTTTACCCCGTCTTCACCGAATTGTTATTTAAGTATGCAATGGGTAGGTAAGCTGCTGTGTTATTTTGTTCATATGAAAATATTAACTTTAAGCATTGGCTATAATCAATTTATAGTAAAAGAATGAAGCAATTATTATGAACAAGAGTAAGTAATATTGTATAAGGTGACGGCATGCTAAGAAAAACAAAAAATTATTTAGCTCTCTTTTTGATTCTGTTTCAATCTTCATTGTTTGCATCTACGAATGATCAAAATAAAATAGATGCTAATATATACTCAAACATTACAGTACAAACTGCCAAAATAGAATTATCACTTCAACTTAGTGAGAAAGATCCTAAACAAGCCATAACAATGGCAAAAAAAATATTAAATTCAGCGATAAATGAAAATGACATGATACTGGAAGCTGTCGCTAGACACAGTATCGGCATCTCGATGCGTAAATTAGGCTTATATAATTCAGCTATCGATCAAATTACAATTGCAGCAAAAATATTTGCTGCAAAAGGAATAGACAAAGAAGAAGCGAATACTTATAACACGCTTGGTTTGATCCGAAGTTCCCAAGGAAAATACTCCACGTCTCTAGAGTTGCATATAAAAGCGTTATCCATTAGAAGAAAAATAAATGATATGCAAGGTATTGCATTTTCTTACAATAACTTAGGGAATAACTATAGAAATTCTGTTGAATTAGAAAAATCATTAGAGTTTTTATATAAAGCTATAGAAATCAAAAAAGAGCTGAAAATGCATAGAAGCCTTGCTTACTCTTACAATAATATTGGCCATACATTTCGTCGTATGCAAGATTATGGTAATGCTCGTAAATATTATAATCTAGCACTTGGAATACGAACCGATATAAATAGTAAAAGTGGCATCGCAAGTTCTCTTAATCACATAGGTACTATATTAGAAATTGAAGGGAGTTTTGCACAAGCGCTTAGCAATTATAAACAAAGTTTAGAAATGAGAAGAGAAATAGGTGATCAGGTTTCTGAAGTGGGCTCATTAAATAACATAGGTAACGTATTAAGTGAAATGGGCAAAAACAAAGAGGCTTTGGTCAACTTATATTCAGCTATGGAGTTATCGAAATCGTTAGAGGCACCTGTCGTTATGATAGAAACCTTGCTATTCATATCGAATGTATACGAAAGAATGGGACAATTTGAAACCGCATTGAATCATTTTAAAAAATACTTTGATGAACACTCTAAGCTCTTTAATGAAACTAATTCTAAGCAGTTAATTGGCATACAGACTGATTTCGGTGTTAAAGAAAATCAGTTAAAGATTAAATACCTGCAAGATCTTGCTATAGCAGAAAAACGCAGTCGAAATAAAGAAAATAAACTTTATTTAGTTTCAGCTGTTTTATTCTTTTTTGTCTTTATTTTATTGATCCATCGTTATTTGTTTGTAAAGAAAATGAATAAGCAATATCAAAATTTATATTCTGATCTTGAAAGCAAGTCTAAACAATTGACTCAAGCTAATAATACCTTATCGGTATTATCTAAAACGGACAGCTTAACCGAATTGTTTAATCGTAGAGTGTTTGATGAGCAATTAGATAAAGAGCTACTTATTGCAATTCGCAATAAAAAACCGTTATCACTGCTAATAATTGATATTGATAACTTTAAAAATGTGAACGACGAATTTGGCCATCAAGTCGGTGATAATATTCTGAAGAAGGTGGCTAAGATACTTGTCGACGTCGCTCGACGACCGGAAGATACTGTTTGCCGATATGGCGGTGAAGAGTTTGTAGTGATTTTAGCAAATACTCCTGTGCATGGTGCATCTGACGTAGCAGAGGAAATAAGAGCTCGTATTGAAAAAGAAAACATTCCTGCTGCAACTAATTTGTTTTATGAATTTTTGTCGGTAAGTATCGGTGGTTGTACTCTGTTACCTAGCTTAGGAACATCGGCAAAAGAAATTATATTAGCAGCAGATAACGCGCTTTATTCAGCCAAAATGAAAGGAAAAAACTGTGTGGTTTTTTCTGATGAAGAAGTGTGAACCAACGTTTAGTTTGAAAGTTAGTTCCAATCAATAATTGCATTATCAAAGAATAACGTTATAAAAATCAGGTTGCGTACTTGTCTGAGAAAATAGCAGGTAATAAAGTTGTTTGTAAAAAGCTAGTTTGAACACGGCAAAAGGCATGACTCGGATTACAAGTAAAATCTTGCGATGAAGGCACTTTATATCGTTTCAATCGGTGAAATACAATGTTGCACATAGCTGAAATTACAGTGTATTTCTAAATGAATAATCTAAGGGGTTACTTTCTTAATAGCTGATAATTGTTATGCCTGAACTTCGTTAACAACAAGTTAGTGTATTAAACTCTCAGTATTATTACCTTTCAGCCTTATGACACTTAGCTGTGTTCGAAATAAATACGGTAAGTAGATGACCATATGGGATAGTTAATTTCCATCAGATAACAAACAAAATTTTGTTTATCTAGTTGTGCAAAATTGAACTGATAATCGGTTAACTCTACGATATTCAACGAACTTGATGAAGCAATATTAGGAGATAATAAGTTTGCTATTTTTAAGTCTGGGAAGCTAGGTAAGCGCTCTGTCCACATATCAGAAGCTTTTAAATGACCATCATCAACTTTTTGATTACCTTGATAACAGCCGACATTAACCGTACTACGCATATCTATAGATTTATCTAAAAAGACTAACATCACTAACTGCTTTGTAGGATTTCGTATTGAGATACTGGTTGAACTGCAGTGACTTTGGTGAGTGATAGGGTTTGCTAATTCATCTGGATTATCAAATAAAAACGTCGCATCAAAAGGTTTGTTATCTGAAAAATCATCAAAAACAATGCCTGAATTGCTGGGGGAATAACTAGCATACGCGTCAAATAAACCATCCGAAGAATACTCATCAACAATGCCAATGCTAAAGCCATCGTTTGATGTTGTCGAGTCAGCAGTTACTAAGCTAGGTGTTATAAAATTGTTAGGATGTGGGTGGGTATAAAATTGAACAAAGGGGGGAGCGAACTTTTTATGGGTATTACCCAACTTTGAGATCATTGCCGTTTCTTGTAAAAACTTCTTGTTTTTTGTGTTGTTCGACAATATGTAGCTACAAAACAAGGTGTCAACAGAGATCCCTATGAGTTCTTTTGCCGCTTCATATAAACGCGCCTGTTTATCCTCTTCTATAATAATACTTTTTTTCGGGTGAGCTTCACCATTGTTAGACAATAATCGCTTTAATTCGCTATGACTACGGGCATTAAGTCTAATTTGTTTTTGGAATTCTTCAATTAAATTATAAAGTTTATGGTTTTCTTCTGCTTCTATGTATAGCGCAGATTTCTCACAAAAATCCATTAAACTTGTTATGCCTGGCAACAAACAAATAACCTCAATGCCATCTTTGCTTTTGCTTATAGCGTTGAGTAATCGTTGGCAGTTTGAACGGTTGTATTTTAAGTGCTCACTCATGCCGCTAATTGATTGCATTCTTGTTGGGAAGTTATTAATAACCACCTTTAGAGCAGACCTTAGCTCTTTACCTAATTGACTTAATGCAGACAAATTTGATTGATGTAACGACATAAAAAGTAAACTTAGTTTATTTTGAATCGCACAATATATATTAATCTACTACAGAAATACATGACTTACCGCACAAGTCTTGCATGAAAAATAAAACCTTACTTACTTTACAGTTGTGTAAGGATTTTCTTCCATATCCTCATTATAAAAAATATTTTTTCTACTTTACATATTATTAATCTATTGTAATCTGAGATTCGATCTGGGATTTAATTTGGGGTTTGAGTTTTTTCTAGATTCTATTTCTTTTATTGAGATTGTTCTCATAAAAGGAGTGCTATAAAAATTATAATAAAAAATAAGGAAGCACCATGAAGTTTTCACTTTCAAAACTAAGCGCAGCAATTGCTGCAATTAGCTTAAGTACGTCAGTAGTTGCCCAAGAGAAAATACAAGAAGAAGCAAAAGAAAATAACATTGAACGAATTTCCGTTACAGGTTCACGCATCAAGCATGACAGCTCACAAATGGCAACACCAACCACTATTATTGGTGCTGCAGAGATTGCTCAGTTTGGTGTGAAGAATATTGGTGATTTAATGAATAAATTGCCAGCACTGATGGACGGGGTCGGTGGTGGTAATACTAATTTTCAAAATCAAGGTAATACTAATAATGCAGGACTAGAGCTCGCTAATTTACGCGGGTTGGGTATAAATCGAACTTTAGTTTTGGTCGATGGACGTAGACATGTTGCGGGCGGTGCGGAAACCGCAGCGGTAGATATGAGCATGATTCCTGTTGGCTTAATCGAACGGATAGAAATAATTACCGGTGGAGCCTCTGCAATTTATGGTGCAGACGCGGTGACGGGGGTAATCAATTTTATTATGAAAAAAGATTTTGACGGAATTGAGTTTGATCTCTCTTATAGTCAAACAGCAGAAGGCGATGGTGATAAGACTGACCTGTCGCTAACTTGGGGAAGTAACTTCTCTGAGAGCAAAGGTAATGTCACGATGAGTGTCGCTTATTCTGATCAAGAAGAAATAGCGATTACAGCACGTGATTATGCCAATAAAACTCATGCTTTTGCTACATTTGAAGGACAAGGTATATTTAGAGATGACGAACGTTATCAGGCGTTAAGTGAAGAAGGCCTATTTTATGTGCCTAATCAGAATTACCTATTTGATGGTAATCATAGTGCTCCTTGGGGGGGGAATTTCCCACAAATGCCAATAACCCAGGTGAGTGACGCATTTTATCCAATATTTGCTGATGATCCAATACAGCCTTTTGGACCGAATGGTTATGATACGTTTACCGTTGATCGTAACTCAGGCGAAACACGTGATTTTATCGCTGGTCTTAATTGTACTACAGTGCCTTGTGATGGCGGAGACGGTTTTCGTACGTCTGAATCAAGTACCTTAAAAACGCCTAGCGAAAGGTTACTTTTTAATGTGCGTGGACGTTATGATTTAAACGAGCAGCACCGTATTTATGCTGAAGCAAAATACGGAAAAGTAGAATCAGCAGCTTCAGGTCAAGCCAGTATTTTTCATGATGATAACTTTGGTCCGTTAATTCCTGTTAGAGTAGGTAACCCTTTCGCACCACAAGTGGTACTCGATGCTCTTGCTGCAGGCGGACATACAGAAGCGGCTTTAGCGGTTGTTGGTATGGGAGTTCGCTCAACTACCTCTCGAGAAACAAGCCAATTTTTATTTGGTGGTGAAGGTGAGTTAGGTGATTATAATTATGACTTCTATCTGCAATATGGCCAAACTAAAGGCGATCTTTATAATCAAGATCTTTTGCTATCAAAATATTATCAAGCGTTAGATGCTATTGATGACGGTAATGGCAAGGCTATTTGTCGTGACGATAGTAACGGTTGTGTCGCGTTTAATCCAATTAACAACTTAGCATCAGCGCAAGCATTAGCTTTTGTTGGTGTTAACTTACATACCACTGAAAAAATGGAACAATTTGCTGCCAACTTTACGGTTAACGGAGAGTTATTTGAATTGGAGAGTGGAGCTGTTGACTTTGCTGTGGGTATTGAATATCGAGATGAGTCAGTAAATAGTACACCGGATGCTTTAACGCAAACAACACAGACCTTAGCAGATGGAACTGTAGTCGGAACAGGACAAGTCGGTTCGACCTCTGGCGTTAATGTTGAAAGTTACTCTTACCTTGGAGTCACCGATGGTAGCTTTAATGTAGCAGAAATTTTTGCTGAAGTATTAATTCCAATCGTTGATGATGTTCAAGGTATTGATACATTAGAGCTTGAGCTTGCCGCTCGTTACACTGACAACAGTGTTATTGGCGGTGATACCACATGGAAGTCAGCGTTAAATTGGACTCTCATTGATGAAGTACGTATTCGTACTACCTATTCACATGCCGTTCGAGCACCAAATATTAATGAACTGTTTGCGCCTGAGCAAGTGGGGGCTCTAAATATGGTTGATCCATGTCATGCTGACAACCAAAGCAATGGTCCAAACCCTGAGAATCGTATTAATAATTGTTTAGCACTCGGTATTGATTCAGATTTTCAATCAAGTGCAGAGTTTGGTACTCGAGGTGTTAAAACGAGTGGCAATGTAGACTTGACACCAGAGACAGCGGATACATTCACTGTTGGCATTGTATTAAGACCTATAGAGAACTTCAGTCTTGCTATTGATTATTGGGATATGAGTATTGATGATGCAATCAATACCTATGATGCAACAGATATTCTGGCTAATTGTGTTGATAACTCATCACTAGATGCCAAATATTGCGATTTAGTTACCCGCGATGCGAATAATCAAATAATTAATGTGGCAACAAAATCAATCAATGTAGCTAATTTTTCTGCTTCAGGTACAGATATCGATGCAAATTATAATTTGTCATTGTCTGAATACGGAGACATAAACTTTAATTTAAAAGGGACTTATTTAAATAAAAGGCAATTTCAGACAAATAGTGAGTTTCCTGAAAATATTGATGAACAAGCAGGGGAAGTAGGTACGCCAAAAATACGGGGGTTATTGACTACTGTCTATAACATTAATAAGTTCACTGGTAGTTGGTCAGTAAACTATATTGGCGAAAGCGATTTTGACAATGATGCTATTGAAGGGCAATACCCTGAATGGTTTAATAACAAAGTAAGTGCTTATACATATCATAGTTTAAACGTTAACTATGTCGCTTTAGAAGGTGTTTCTATTTATGCTGGCATTGATAACTTAGCAGATAAAACACCGCCTGCTTTACCTAACTTAAATGGTGGCAGTTTGTTATATGATGGGATTGGCAGAAAATATTATGCAGGTGTTAAAGTTAATTTCTAAGTAATGCTTAACTTTACATAACTTAAAAAGACCTTCTTGGAAGTATCATACGTAAGTATGGTACCTCTTTAAATTTACGGCTTTTAAAGTGTCACTTTTGTCACGGTTCAACTTGTTAGAAAAAGTAAATAGAATATCGTTATTTAATTATAGACATTTATTTATACAGCTTTGGAATAAACATGAATACAGTATGTGCTTCTCTTTTAGTTTTTATTTTATCTACGATTTCTTTTTATTCAAATGCTCAGTTTGATGAAAAAGTAACGATTAAAGATTTACATCAACAAATGCAAAATAAGAAATTAACCAGCGAGCAATTGTTACGGTTTTATTTGCAACGAATAGAAAAATTTGATGATAAAGGCATGGCGTTAAATTCAGTTGTCCAATTAAATAAAAATGCACTAAAGGAAGCCAGAAAATTGGATGTATATTTTACCAAATATGGTTTAAAAGGAGCTTTACATGGTATTCCAGTTTTACTCAAAGACAACATTGATACTATAGACCGTATGGCAAATACTGCAGGATCTGTTGCCTTAGCTAATAATTTCCCAAGTAATGACGCTTTTCTCGTAAAACAACTTAAAGGTGCCGGTGCGATAATTTTGGGAAAAACAAATTTGAGTGAATGGGCAAATTTCCGTTCTACAGCTGCATCAAGTGGGTGGAGTGGCTTGTATGGGCAAAGCAAAAATCCATATGATACAACAGTGAGCCCATGTGGCTCTAGTGCTGGTTCGGCTATTGCTGCTGCTGCTCACTTTTCCCCAGTCACAATAGGTACTGAAACAGATGGTTCGATAACTTGTCCTGCTGCAATGAATGGTATTGTAGGAATTAAGCCAACATTGGGTACCGTAAGTCGAGATGGCATCATTCCTATTGCCCACAGTCAAGATACTGCAGGGCCTATGGCGAGTAATGTAACTGATGCCGTTATTTTATTAGCTGCCATGATAGGAGAAGATGATGCAGATTCTGATAGTATTTCCTCAAGCGTTAATTATTTATCACATTTGAAATTAGACGGTGTTAAAGGAAAACGTATAGGTATTGCTCGAAATTTAACAGGTTACCATAAAGGGCTAGATAAGATATTTAACAAGGCAGTAGAAGCCCTTAGAGTGCAGGGCGCTATAATCATAGATGAAGTTAATTTTGAGAATTCAGATCAGTGGGGTGATGCTGAGTTTGAAGTTTTATTGTATGAGTTTAAGAATGGAGTGAATAAATACTTAGCTAATACGGCTGATGGCTTGCCCAAGTCACTTGAAGAAATGATCGAATATAATAAAGAACATGCAGAAGTTGAAATGAAATACTTTGGGCAAGAGTTGTTTGAAATGGCACAAAGTAAAGGTGCAATCACGGATGATATTTATCTTGATGCATTGAAAAAATCAAAACGTTTAACACAAGAAGAAGGCATTGATTTATTATTGGAAAAATATAACTTAGATTTAATCATTGCACCAACGACAGGTCCCGCATGGAAAATTGACTGGATAAATGGCGATCATTACTCAGGGTCAGCATCTTCTGCCGCAGCCATCTCAGGTTACCCACATATTACGGTACCTATGGGCTATGTTCATGGCTTACCAGTAGGTTTATCATTGTTTTCAGGTAAGTTACAAGAGGGGGTATTAATTGAAGTCGCTTTTGGCTATGAACAAGCGACTAAGCATCGACTTTTACCTAAATTATACTAATTTGGTTTGTAACCGTTAAGCTAACGATAGTTTACACTTATTCACGTTAATTATATTGATCTAATCGACTGGCTTTAACTGACTATAGCAATAAGTTCTTTTTTATCTTCGTATCTCTATGAATATGTTGAGTATTTTAGTTAACGATGGCAATAATTTTTTCAGTGACTTTTAAGCAAGTTAAAAGCGATTATTGTGATTGTTTCCATTCACTCAGCTTGTGATTTTTAAAATGGAGTAGACCTTTATTTTTAGCTAAGTACTAGTAATAAATAAAATCACTGGTTATGATCTAATTAACATAAATTAGTGGTCGTATGAACATAGAAGCAATGAAATCTACAGTAGGCTTTAGAAAAGTAAAAGATGATGATATTGACTTTTTGCTTGATTTACGCAAAAAAACCATGACGAAGCATTTATTCGCAGCCGGAATTAAAATGTCAAACAAACAACATCTTGAACGCATTAAGGAGTTTTTTTATGAAAGCCAAATTATACTACTTGATCGTAAACCTGTTGGTGTGGTGAAGTTAGGTGTGGTATCTCTCAATGGCACTGAGAAAAGTTTACATATTAGACAGTTACAGGTTTTATCTACCTACCAAGGTAAAGGCATTGGCAGTAAAGTATTAACCGTGATTAAAAAAAGGGCATTGCAATTACATTTACCCATCACCTTAAATGTATTATTAAAAAACCCAGCGAGAGCTTTGTATCTTCGACATGGTTTTCAGGTGACAAGTAAAAATAAGCTAGAATTTCAATTATGCTGTCCATTAGAGGTGATCGCTGCTTAATACTTCACAACAATCACTTTTCATCAGAGCTATTTAGATGTCATTAATAACATTCATTAGCAAAACATTAGTATTTAATGATAGCCAATTAATAAATAAGACCTTTATTTTTTACTAAGTTTGTATCAATACGCGAAGGTGTAACCTCACCTGTTACTAACGGGGTTGTTGCAAGCGCAAGGGTTTTTATTACCTGGTGCATAGATTTTAAATCTAAGCTGTTAATATCGTCGCTGACCTGGTGATAATGTTCATCTTTATCAAGTTGAGTACTGCTAAAACTATGAGCAGGTACGCCAAGTCTTGCTAAGGTAGCATTGTCTGAACGATAAAATAAATTTTGTTTAGGGTAGGGATCTTTATAGATAGTTAATTCATGTTTATCAAGGGCTTGATTTAATTTTTCACCCAAGCTTGAACGTTCCATACCTGTCATCCATACGGTACCTGCGCCAAATTTTGCTGGTTTACCTATCATTTCAATATTTATCATTGCTGTAATACTGTTTGCATCTAGCTGCGTAGAAAAGTAACGAGAGCCAAAGCCACCAATTTCTTCTGCGCTAAAGGCTGCAAACATTAATGTTCTTTCGTTATTACCTGTTTTAGCAAAATGATTTGCTAAGTTGATAATGGCACTGACACCTGAGGCATCATCATCGGCGCCATTAAATATTTGACTTGTTTCGCCTTCGGCTGTTTTTTCACCTAAATGATCATAATGAGCAGTATATAAAACAATCTCATCTTTTTTACTTTTACCCGGCAATATCGCTATTACATTGCTTAAATCTGTTTTGACGACCGTTGTTGAGCCTTTAATGGTGAAGCTATTAATTTTTTTTATGTCACTTAACGCTATAACGATACTTGCTGGTGTTTTGTTGTGTTCTTGTTCTGCTAGTTTGGTCGTACCGCGGGCAAAGTAGCTTTGATAGCGCTTAAAGTTTTTTTCATGGCTTGGGTGAAGTATAATTAAGTGCTCCCCCCCTTGATGGTTAATCGTTTGTAGTACATCACGCATGTTGTCATCTTTAGCAATGACATGACGCTTTATTTGTTCATTATCCTTTGTATTTAACCAAGTAATATTCTCCTGATTAGTCACCATTGTTAGTAAATTGAAAGGCATCTCTTGCCCATTAATCATTGCTGAAATACTATGTGGAGTAATAGTGTTTACGCTATAATTTTGTTGGTGATTTACCGTGTTTAATGGCGGCTTTAAGCCTATTTCATTAAATCGTTTTGCAATAAATTTTGCTGATGTTTTTATATCGTCCGAAAAATTACCGCGGCCTTTGAGCTTATCGCTTGCTAAAAAAGTAACATCTTTGGTTACCTGTTCTAGAGAAATAGTGCTTTCAATGATTGATATTGGCTCTGATGTAGTCAATTTTTTTGAGCTGTGAGCTAAGGTGACTGTTGTAACTGTGATGATTGTTAATGACAGTATGGCCGTTAATGGTCTAATTAAATTTACTTTCAACATAAAGTATCTTATTCCCTATTTTTTTGTAAGTAACATGGCTATGTAAGTCGTTCGCTTTATTTGAGCTTCTTAGTTTCAATGAGTATGGATTCATCACCAGAGGTAAGCCATAATTGACCGTCTTGGATACTGCATTGAAACTCCATATTGCGGCTTAGTAGTTTAACTAAGGTATCACAAGTATTTGGTTCGAATTGCTCTATGGTTAAACGTTCAAATTTATTCATATTTTGTTCAACCTGAGACCACCAAGTACCACTGCCACTACCGTAACAATAAAGTTTCACCTCACTTGCTTGATTGCAGGCTTTTTTTAAACGCTTTTCATCAGGTTGCCCTAGCTCAACCCACAGTGATATTTCGTCACTGTAGTTTATTTGCCAAATACTTGCTTCACTTTCATCACTTAAGCCTTTACCAAATTTTAAATCTGGGTGGGCATTAAGTATAAAGGCAATTAAACGCACCATTAATCTTTGCTCAGTTTCAGAGGGGTGCTTAGCAATCGTTAGCTGAAGAGAGTCGTAATAGTTACGATCCATATTAGCTAGTTCAATCGTTGCTTTGTAGATAGTTGCTTTAAGAGCCATGTTTAGCATATAGGTAGTTATTATATGGCGAGCATCATATCAGTAAGCACGCAGCTTGCCAAAGAAGGGACGGTATTCTTTTATTTTTAAACCCACTAAAAAGTAGTGAGTGTTTATGTATTTAGTAAATGAATAGCTAGGATAAGAGTAATTAATGTAATACATAGTGGTAGGAATGATAAGGTAGAAGATAATTGATACTTATTAGTTTACTCGAAGCGAGGTTTACATGGCAATTTCATCTTTTTTTCCCCCTCAACGTATATTGATGGGACCGGGCCCTTCCGATGTTAGCGCTAGGGTACTATCCGCTTTAGCAAGACCAACCATTGGACATCTTGATCCTTGCTTTGTTGGTATGATGGATGAAGTAAAAGAATTGCTGCAATATGCATTTCAAACTAAAAACAAGTTCACTATGGCAGTCTCGGCCCCAGGCTCTGCTGGCATGGAAGCGTGTTTCGTTAACTTAATTACTCCAGCTGATACCGTTGTTGTTTGTGTTAATGGTGTGTTTGGCATGCGTATGATTGAAAATGTTAATCGTATAGGCGCTAAGTTAGTGGTTGTTGAAGGCGAATGGGGCAGAGCAGTTGAGCCGAAAGCATTAGAAGCATCACTTAAAGAAAACCCACAAGCGAGTATTGTTGCCTTTGTTCATGCTGAAACATCTACAGGAGCATTATCCGATGCAAAAACCTTGTGTGCTATTGCTAAAAATCACGATTGTTTAACCATTGTTGATGCAGTAACGTCCTTAGGTGGTGTTGAGCTTCGTGTTGATGAGTGGCAAATTGATGCAGTTTATTCAGGTAGCCAAAAATGTTTATCTTGCGTGCCTGGTTTATCACCGATAAGTTTTAGTGATAAGGCCGCTGATATTATCCAAAATCGAAGTATTCCAGTGCAAAGTTGGTTTTTAGATCAATCGCTTGTCATGGGGTATTGGTCTGGGACAGGTAAACGCAGTTATCATCATACCGCACCTGTTAATTCTTTATATGCATTACATGAATCTTTAGTGATGTTACAAGAGGAAGGTTTAGAAAATAGCTGGGCCCGACATAAGACTATGCATGATAAATTGAGTACAGGGTTAAGTGAGTTAGGTTTAGATTTCATTGTGCCAGCAGACGAACGATTACCGCAGCTAAATGCCGTATATATTCCAGAAGGTATTGATGATGTTAAAGTAAGACAATTCTTACTTAATGAATATAATCTAGAGATTGGTGCAGGTTTAGGTGCTTTTTCTGGCAAAGCATGGCGTATAGGCTTGATGGGTTACGCCGCACGAAATGAAAATGTCACGCTCTGCTTAGCAGCACTTAAAGAAGCATTAAGCCAGTAGCTTTATAAGTGCGAATTGATTTTAACTATATTCGCGCTTCATTTTACTGGGCATATTTATATATTTGTTATTTTTATTACTAAAGGCTACCAAGTGCCGGTATTGCCCATGCTTAACCATGGCTCTTGCGGTGGTAATGCCCCATTTTTTTGTAGCAACTCAATTGAAATACCATCGGGAGATTTTATAAAAGCCATATGACCACAACGTGGTGGCCTATTTATGACGACACCAGCATCTGCAAGTGTTTTACACATTTGGTAAATATCATCAACTTCAAAAGCTAAATGGCCAAAACTTCTGCCATTACCATAGTCCTCATTTGAACCCCAGTTATAGGTTAATTCAACTTCGGGCGCGCCTAGCTCTGTTGCTAAATACACGAGTGTGAACTGACCTTCTGGTACTTCTATACGGTTAGTTTCAATTAAACCTAATTTGTTAATATAAAAATCAAGTGACTGGTCTAAATCGTGTACACGTACCATGGTATGTAAAAACTTCATTTTATTTCTTCCTTTATTTTGAATGGTAACGGGTATATACCAAGGTGATTAAATGTCTATTTTATCTTTGTAATCACATAAATCTTCTATAATACAAGAGCCACATTTTGGTTTTTTTGCGGTACAAGTATAGCGGCCATGTAATATGAACCAATGATGCAAGTTGAACATAAATTCTGTTTTTCTTGGTGTTAGTTTTATTATATTCGCTTCAACCTGGTCAACGGTTTTTCCTGGTGCGTATTTAGTTCGATTAGCAAGTCGATATATATGGGTATCTACAGCTAAAAAGTACTTACCTTCATTGTCCTTTAGCCAGCCAAAGGCGGTATTAAGTACAACATTCGCCGTTTTACGACCAACACCTGGCAGTGCTTCTAATGCGGCTCTGTTTTCGGGCACTTCGCCGCCGTGTAGATCAACTAACATACGGCAGGTTTTAATGGTATTCACTGCTTTGGTATTGAATAAACCAATGGTTTTGATATAGCTCTTAAGCCCATCAAGACCTAGGTCGAGAATCGCTTGTGGTGTATTAGCTATGGGATAAAGTTTATCAGTAGCTTTGTTAACACCCACATCAGTTGCTTGCGCTGATAATAAGACAGCAATGAGCAGTTCAAATGGACTAGTATAATTTAGCTCGGTAACTGGGTTAGGATTATTTTCACGAAACCGCGTTAAAATTTCTATACGTTTTTCTTTATTCATTTTTATATCGTCACTATCGTATAAAAGCTTAGCTTTTTTTATGAATCAAAATTAACTCTTACACGCTCTATTACCTTATTATCTTTCGGTTTGGCTTGTCGTTTTATTTTTTCATCAATGGCATTCTTTAAAGCGATTAAAAAACCCATCGCAATAAAAGCGCCGGGGGGTAATATCGCAAGTAAAAAGTGAGTGTCAAGTTGAATGACTTCAATGCGTAAGTTAGTGGCCCAGTCGCCAAGTAATAAGTTTGCACCATCAAATAAAGTACCTTGACCTAGAACTTCTCTTATAGCGCCTAATACAATTAAAACAAACGTAAAGCCAAGCCCCATCATTAAACCATCAAAGCTCGCTTGTTTAACTGGATTTTTTGAAGCATAGGCTTCAGCACGACCAATAATGGCGCAGTTAGTTACAATTAGCGGCAGAAAAATACCTAAAGATTGATAAATACCAAAGGTATAAGCATTCATTAATAATTGTACGCAAGTAACGAAGGCCGCAATAATCAAAACAAAAATAGGAATACGTATTTCTTTAGGTACCCAGTGTCTAATAGCTGAAACGGTAGCGTTAGAGCAGATAAGCACCAACATGGTTGCTAAACCCAAACCAAGAGCATTAGTGACTGTTGCCGTTACTGCAAGTAGCGGGCAAAGTCCTAAAAGCTGGACTAAACCTGGATTGTTTTTCCACAAACCTTGAATTGTCAGTTCTTTATACTCAGCACGCATTATGGCTTTTTGTGTCGCTTTATTGTCATTTTCAGGTAACGGTATTTCTTGGTTATCATTGGGGGAGTTTGTATTATCAGTAATTGAATCGGTGGTCATGGGTTAGTCCTCCTTCTCTTCATTGTTACTGACGATATCTTGGCTGACAAGATTAAGCTTAGCAGCACATGCATTCGGTTGATTTAACAAGGTAGTTTTATTTTCAGTAAAATAAACTAAAGTATTTGTTACTGCTTTAACGACTGCTCTTGGTGTAATAGTGGCGCCAGTAAACTGGTCAAACATGCCATTATCCTTTACTACAGCCCAACGACTATCATTTTCGGATAACATCTTTTTATCATTAAAGCCTTTGACCCAATCGCTTTTTCTTATTTCAATCTTATCACCTAATCCCGGTGTTTCTTGATGTTTTAATACGCGGACACCGCTGATACTGCCATCAATGTTAATGCCAATAATTAATGATATATTGCCATTATAACCATCGGGTGCGGTAGCGGTTATCGCAATAGCGATCACGTCAGCCGCTTTTCTCGCTATATAAGCTGTTTGAACATCATTGGAGCCCAATGACGAAGAGGTCATCATAATACAATCATTGGCAATATCATTATCATGACGAGAAGGCTCAATAATGGCATGCAATGTTCTTAGTAATTCCTGTTGTTGTTGCGCTTTTATCTTATCCTGTGTTAATTCACTAACAAGACCAACAATAGCGGTACAAGCAATGGCAAACAGTGCCAATATTTTACTGTTTTTAGAGACCGCTACATTTATAGATGACTTGGTCTTTTTGATAGAGGGAGCTTGACTGTTTTTATTTGTGTCAGTCATTAGTTATTTCCCTTTTGATGGCCGTAAGTTCTTGGACGGGTGTATTGATCCACAAGTGGTGCTGTCATATTACAGAGCAGTACAGCAAAAGCCACACCGTCGGGGTAACCGCCAAAGGTACGAATAAGATAAACTAATAAACCAGCGAGAAAGCCAATGATTATGCGACCTTTAATACTCGTCGCACCGGTTACCGGGTCTGTCAAAATAAAAAATGCGCCAAGCATGGTTGCGCCAGAAAACCAATGAAACATAGTTGATGGACTGCTATCGGGACTGATGCTATAAGCGAGAAACGTGCAAATAAATAAACTCGCTAAGAAACTTAAGGGCGTTTGCCAAGCAATCGCTTTTTTAGCAATTAAGACTAAACCACCAAGGAAAAAAGCGCCGTTAACCCATTCCCAACCCAGAGAAAAATTATCACCAAATACTTGTGATTGTAAGCTGCTGCTGTTTATCGTTTCTAATACGGTTAAACCCATGCCTGTATTAGTTTTTAATGTATCTAGTGGTGTTGCCATGGTTATAGCGTCGATACTTGTACGTATTTGTTCAACAGAATAACCCTCTAAGGTAAAGCCAGTAAAGATAGTACTTAACGTATTCGTTAAATTAAGATCTACTGACAATAGTGTTAATGGTGGTTGCCATGTGGTCATCTGTAATGGAAATGAGATAAGTAACATGACATAACCAGCCATAGCAGGATTAAAAGGGTTATGCCCTAGACCACCATATAACTGTTTAACGATAACAATGGCAAAAATTGTACCTATAACTGAGATCCACCAAGGTGCAAGAGCAGGTAAGCAAACTCCTAATAAGAGTGCGGTTAATAGCGCACTGCCATCAAGCAGCTCTTTATTTATCGCTTTTTTTCGTAACGATAATACTGTAAATTCACAAATCATTGCTGTGGTAATAGCTAAACCTATGTGAATTAAGTTCCCCCAACCGAAAAAATACCATTGAGCAATAATACCCGGTAGAGTGGCATATATAACCAAACGCATTAACGAGGACGTTTGACTTTGATTATGATTGTGAGGTGAACTTGCTATCCAAAATGCCATAAGTTAAGTCGACTCGTTTTCAGGGTTAGTTAATGATTTTTCTTGTTCTTTCAGTTCTTTTTTCGCTTTAGCCTTCGCGATAGCTGAAGCTATTTTTGCTTTTTTAGCATCTTTAGCTATCAAGTCCTTTTTCTGCGGACTTTCACCTGTTGAAGAAACAGTGTTGGGTTCGCCCACCTTGTCATTTTTATAAGAAGTTTGTGCTAGTTTCTTGGCTTTGACTTTAGCAATAGCTGCTGCTATTTTTATTTTTTTGTCGTCCTGTGATTGAACATTATTTTCATTATTCGCAACGGATATTTTTGTTAGTGTTTTTTCTTCTTGTTTAGAGGCATCGTTAGGGCTACTTTCTTGAAGTATTTTGCTTTTTTCAGCTACGCTGTTCACTTGTTGCTTTTCTTTAACCTTAGCTAACCTTTTAGCTTTGGCCCTAGCTATAGCTGCTTTCACCTGATCCTTTTCATCAGATACAACCTCTGGAATGGTTTCTTTGTCTTCTATTTTCGTATTAAGGGCAGATTCTTTTAATTTGTCTTTGGCTTTTTTTGCTTTGACTCGTGCAAGTGCTGCCGCAACAGCAGATTTTGCTCCAACGGCTTCAGGGGTGTTTTTATTCATCGCGGCTTTACGAGCGGCTGCTGCTTTTTTGTGTTTTTCTTCTCGCGCAATTTTTTCTTTTTCTAAGCGCAATTTCCTTGCTTCAAAGCGTATTTTTGCTTTGTCTGCTTTTAAGTCGAGCTGTTGTTGCTCGCGAATTTCAGCTTTAGCAATACGATAATATTGCACTAAAGGAATTTGGCTAGGGCAAACATAAGCACAAGCTCCGCAGTCAATGCAGTCACTTAAATTAAGTTTTTCTAATTGAGGGTAGTCCTTAGCTTTGGCACTCCATTGCAATTCTTGCGGTAGTAATTGACTTGGGCAAACATCACTACATTGACCACAACGTATGCATTCTACTTCTGTGCTTGTATCTGCAAAAGCGCTCGGCATCTCTCTTGCACTGGGTACTAAGATGCAGTTACTTGTTTTGATTATAGGCACTAAGTCGCTAGATAGACTATAACCCATCATTGGCCCCCCCATAATAACCGCTTGCTGGTTTTGTTTACCTTTTATTGCTTGTGGTTGGGCACCACACTCAGTAAGTAAAAAATTTATAGGTGTCCCTAATAACGCCCAGACATTTTGTGGTTGTGTTAATGCTTGTCCAGTTACCGTGACTACTCTACGTAATAATGGTGTACCGTGGTATACGGCATCATTAATTGCGAAACATGTCGCAATATTTTGCATAACAATGCCGGTGTGAATCGGCAGACTACCGCTTTTGATTTCTTGGCCTGTTAATATCTTTATTAATTGTTTCTCGCCACCAGCAGGATATTTTGTTGGTACGGCACAAACTTTAATATGATCAAATGCACTTGTTTTTTGTTGTAAGGACTTTATTGCTAAGGGCTTATTTTCTTCAATGGCTATTAGAATAAAGGTTGGCGTAAGTAACTTGTCAATAATTCTGATCCCGTTGACTATTTCTTTACTTCGCTCTTGCATTAATAAGTCATCGGCAGTGATATAAGGCTCGCACTCAACGCCATTAATAATTAAAAAATTAATATCTGCTTTGTTATTTACTTTGATGTGTGTTGGGAAACCTGCACCACCCATACCCGCAATACCTGCGTCAGCTATTTTTGTAATGAGATCTAATTGAGATAACTTGCTTAAATCATCACAACCTTCTCGCTCAATCCAAGTATCCTTACCATCAACATCAATAAAGATACATAATTCACTTAACCCTGAAGGGTGGGCTATAATTGATTTTTTGATTGCTGAAATTGTACCGCTTGTTGAGGCATGAATGGGTACGGCCATCGGGTTATTGCTTGATGTTAAAGCTTGTCCTTTAAGTACTTTGTCGCCAACTTCAACAAGTAAACTACCTTCACGGCCAATATGCTGCTGTAGAGGTAAGATAAGCTGCTTTGGTAAAGGTAGTTGCTTTATTGGTTTACTTGATGTTAATTGCTTTTGCTCAGGAGGATGAACACCACCATGAAAAGTCCAAAAATTTCCGCGTGTTACGCGCTCAATAATTGATTCCATTTTTATCTCCTAATCCAACTGCTTAACAGGGATGTTCGCTAAATCCCACTGCCAGTTTTGAATTGTTTTTGGCAATACACGCATTTCTATACAATCTACTGGACAAGGAGCTACGCAGAGATCACAGCCAGTACATTCATCAATAATAATGGTATGCATTTGTTTAGCAGCGCCGAGAATGGCATCAACAGGGCATGCCTGAATGCATTTTGTACAGCCGATACAGTCTTCTTCAATAATAAAAGCGACTTTAGGACGATTATCTGTTTCATGTGTATCATCAAGGGGTTGTACATCAACACCCATTAAGTCGGCTATTTTCTTTATGGTGTCTTCACCACCAGGCGCGCATTTATTTATCGCTTCACCATTTGCCACGGCTTGCGCATAAGGTTTACATCCAGGATAGCCACATTGGCCACACTGTGTTTGTGGTAATAGTGCATCAAGCTGCTCTACGATAGGATCAGCATTAACTTTAAAGCGTACTGAAGCAAAACCAAGTAGAGCACCAAATAATGCAGCAATACCGCCTAAAACGATGATGGCAAGTAGTATATTCATTTAAACTTTAACCAGACCAGAAAAGCCCATAAATGCAAGGGACATTAATCCCGCTGTGATCATGGCGATAGCTGCACCTTTAAAAGGTGAGGGTACATCAGCATTGGCAAGTTTTTCTCGCATCGCTGAAAACATCACTAACACGAGAGAAAAACCTACCGATGCGCCAAAGCCATAAACAATTGATTCAAAAAAGTTGTGCTGTAAACGTAAGTTAAGCAGGGCGACACCGAGTACTGCGCAGTTTGTGGTAATTAAAGGTAAGAAAATACCTAATAACCGATAAAGACTAGCGCTAGTTTTGTGTACTACCATCTCAGTAAATTGCACAACGACAGCAATCACTAAAATAAAACTCATAGTGGTTAAGTATTCAAGGTTTAATGGGACGAGCAAATAGGTAGTAACTAAGTAACTTAGCAATGAGGCTAAAGTCATAACAAATATAGTGGCAAAAGACATGCCAATAGCTGTTTCTGTGCGCGAGGATACCCCCATAAAGGGACATAAGCCAAGGAATTGTACTAAAACAAAGTTATTTACTAGTACGGTGCCAACGAGTAGCAGCAGGTAATCAGTCATTTAGATTAAACATCATGAGGTTATTATTTTAATAGTCTCGCTATTATCCTTTCTTTTTCCTCATTTAACAACACAGAAAAAGTAAGGGAATTTCTTTAATATGCCCCCATAAAAAGAATACAAGCAAAATGTTAGCTTTTAGATCGATATCATCTTTGTATTCGATACAACAAATAGCCTATAGTGGTGTGGGTTTTCCCACATAAAACCCTTGGCATCCATCAACAAAAATCTTTTCTAAAGTATGCTTTTCTTCTTGGCTTTCAACACTTTCGGCTAAAACGTTGATGCCTAACCTGTGAGCTAAATCAACCATCAAGCGTAAAAAATACTGATTGTTTTTATCATCGTCAATATCACGGGTATAAGAACTATCCATTTTAATATAGTCAGGAGTTAAATCTCTGAAAAATTTAAATGAGGTTAAACCAACACCAAAACGCTCTACCGTAACTCGCGCACCAACCCTGTGTAACATATCAACTAAACGTTTACCTAGTTTAATATTTTGCTGCAAGCCAAATTCTGTAATTTCAAAAACTAAGTGAGGGACAGCAACGGGTTCACGTAATAATTTTCTTTCTAACCAAATCATAAAGTGCTCGTCAGAAATACTACGAGCACTAATGTTAATACCATAACTGTGCTCTAACATGTTTTTACTGGTTATTTCGTGAATAGTGGTTTCAATAATCAGCTTATCGATGGCGATTATTTTGTCTAATTTTTCAGCCATAGCGATAAAAGAGGCAGTTGGCAACATGTCATCATTAATGTTGAGAAAACGGGCGAGTACTTCACTATATACTCTACTATTTCTGCCACTTGGTTGAATTGGTTGCAATAATAATCGGATACGCTTGCCTTCGATAACACTATCTATTTCTTCACGCCAATTTTGGTTACCGTAGTTTGCACTGGTATTATTTAATATATTTATATCTTTCTGTGAATACCAAGAATTGGTACTTTGCGTTTGAGCTACGCTAACACCTGTATCAGCCAAGGCTAATAATTCACCAAGAGGTTTAGATTCATCAAAATAAACTAAGCCAGTAAAGGCAACAGAATCTATTTCACTCTGGTGCTGGTATTCATTAAATTTCAACGTTAAGTCATCGGCATACTTTTCTGCTGATTTTAAATGTTCATTAGGTAATATGGTCGCAAAATCAGAGCCATTCAAACGAAATACTTTTCCAGAAGGCCAAGAAGCAATCGTATTTTTAATTATGTCAGCGACTTTAGCAATGTAACTATCTCCTGCATGGTAACCTTGAACTTGGTTTACCGTTTGTAATTCAGAGCAGCGAGTAATAAGCAGTACACCAAAGTTTATCGGACTATCTTTTACTATTTGATTCTCATAAAACTGCACAAAGCTGTTGCGATTTTCAACACCGGTCAAACTGTCGATATGTGCTTCCATCTCTAAAGTAGTGGTGTTTTTAAGTTGCTCCGACATTAGTTTTTTTATTTCGTTAATGCCTTGCGCTAAAGCAGGGATTTCTAATAAGGAATTATTTTCATTTTGATTATTATCATCTGTTGAATTAACTTGGGATAGCTCTAACTTAATCTGCTTACTTATGATATGAAAAATAACTGATTGTAATTTAAAGTTTAACGAAGCAGATATAAAAACAAAAAGGAACGCTAATGCTAAGATGCTATACAATAATTTAGTTAAAAAAGATAACTGCGTGGAAAAATCAAGTTGATACTCAATTTGTAGAGCTAAGGCTTTTGATGAGACTATTTTTACTTCGGGATTAATAAAAGCAAACTTTTGTGTCGATTTATTTTGATAGGAATATAATATACCTGACTTGTTTTTTATATTCAGTGTTTGATAGTTAGAGATCCCTTTTAATAGATTCGCTAATTCCTTGGCTTTATCTATCGTGATATTATCAGCAGAGCTCTGTAGCGCTGATGTTTTAGCAAAATTTTGGACTAACGTTTGTACGACTTGTTGATGCTGATAACTTTGTTTAGTAATAAAACTAGAAAGCAAAAATAGTGAAATTGCACATAAGGCAACAACAAAAAATAGTGCCATAAAGGTATTTTTTAACAAAAGTTTAGAGTATTTATACATGAGGGAATTAAAGGCTCCGTTTAAATCCGGTAGATGAGTAATAATGTCATTACTCTTTTTATTCGTCTTTGTTTATACTTATATAGCAGTATTATAGTGTCTTAATTAAGACATTGTAAAATATATATTAATTTATTTGCCGAATTTTTGTTCTATTATTTGTTCTGATGGGGTGTTACCCCACATAAAGCTGTTTATTTCTTTAGCTTAGTACTAATCCTCTTGCGCTCAATCTCTCATCACTATATAATTAGCGCAATTATTTTTAGTGGGATGTCACTGGATATGGTTGCTGCTTTTAATTTTTGAACTTAGCACTCTTATTATCCTACTAATTATTATTGGTAATTATCTTTTTTGATCTTACCAATAACCAGAAAATCTGAATTTATTTAGTTTTTCTAGGGGTTGCAGTGAAATAAACCCCTATTTTGGGGTTTTTTTGTTTATGAGGATAAATAAAATTATTCTATGGAGAAGCAGCAAAAAATCGCTGGGCTATATGCCCTTTTTTTGTATCTGAAATTTATATTTAACTTATGCTTATTTGAAGGCGTAAGTACAGGAGAACACGATTGGCTAAATTTGAACAAAAACTCACTGATCTATTAAGACCTGCAGTTGATGAAACAGGTAAGTCTTTACTTGGTGTTGAATTTATTAGTGCGGGTAATAATTCAGTTTTACGTTTGTTTATTGACCATGAAAATGGCATTAATGTTGATGATTGTGCTGAGGTAAGTCGTCAAGTTGGTGCAATTTTAGATGTTGAAGATCCTATTAGTAGTGAATACAGCCTAGAGGTTTCATCCCCGGGCGTTGACCGACCGTTATTTGAATTAGCACATTTTAAAGAAGTTATTGGTGAAGTTGTTAATGTAAAACTCTCGATGCCTTTAAATGGTCGTCGAAAGTTTAAAGGGCCATTAGTTGCCATAGAAAACGATACCTTAATAGTGACAGTTGACAGCATCGATTATGAACTTGCTATCACTAATGTAGATAAAGCAAACCTTGTCGCCAAATTCTAAGTTTTTAAGCTAAGTGTTAGACAAAGTTAACGAATTTTAAAAAAGTAAATAAGGCTAAGTAGCATGAGTAAGGAAATATTACTAGTTGTTGATGCTGTTTCAAATGAAAAAGCATTACCTCGCGAAAGCATTTTTGAAGCGATGGAAACTGCTTTAGAAACAGCGACAAAGAAGAAATACGAAGGTGACATCATTGTACGTGTCAGTATTGACCGTATTAGCGGTGAATTTGATACTTTCCGCCGCTGGTTAATCGTAGAAGATAGCGATGAACCGATGGAAAATCCCTATGCTGAAATTACTTTAGCTGCAGCACAATATGATGATCCTGAATTAAAAGCTGGTGATTATGTTGAAGACCAAATCGAATCAGTTAAGTTTGATCGCGTAACAACGCAAACAGCTAAACAAGTCATTGTACAAAAAATACGTGAAGCAGAGCGCGCTTTAGTAACGGAAGCTTATCAAGAATTCTTAGGCGAAATTGTTACGGGTGTTGTTAAAAAGTCTAGCCGTGAAAGTGTTATTGTTGACTTGGGTAACAATGCAGAAGCGGTTATTTATCGTGATGATATGTTACCTAGAGAAAGCTTTAGACCTGGTGATCGTGTTCGTGGGTTGTTGTATGAAATAAAACCAGAAGCGCGTGGCGCACAATTGTTTTTGAGCCGCACTAAACCAGAGATGTTAATTGAACTCTTCCGTGTTGAAGTGCCTGAAATTGGCGAAGAAATGCTTGAGATAAAGGGTGCTGCACGTGATCCTGGTTCTCGCGCAAAAATTGCGGTTAAAAGTAACGATAAACGTATCGATCCTGTCGGCGCTTGTGTTGGTATGCGTGGTTCTCGTGTACAAGCCGTTTCAGGTGAGTTAGGTGGCGAGCGTGTTGATATCGTCTTATACGATGATAACGTTGCTCAATATGTTATTAATGCCATGTCCCCAGCTGAGGTCTCTTCAATTATTGTTGATGAAGATAAAGGCACCATGGATATTGCGGTTGAAGAAGCTAACTTAGCTATGGCAATTGGCCGTAGCGGTCAAAACATTCGTTTAGCAAGCCAATTAACTGGCTGGGAACTAAATGTAATGACTGTTGCTGATATGAAAGAAAAGCATCAAGCTGAAAACGATAAAGTATTAAACTTGTTTATTGATAAGTTAGATCTTGATGAAGATTTTGCGTCCTTACTTTGCGACGAAGGCTTTACCTCACTAGAAGAGATTGCTTACGTTCCAGCAGCTGAAATGCTTGAAATTGATGGCCTAAATGAGGAAATGGTTGAAGAGTTACGTGAACGTGCTAAAGAAGCATTAACTACGCAAGCTTTAGCTAGTGAAGAGACTTTAGAAGGTGCTGAGCCTGCAAAAGATTTACTTGATCTTGAAGGCTTAGAACGTCATTTGGCTTTTGTTTTAGCAAGCAGAGGTGTTCGTACACTTGAAGACTTAGCTGAACAAGGTATCGATGAAATTAGCGATATTGAAGAATTAGATGAAACCAAAGCGGGCGAGCTAATCATGGCAGCACGTAATATTTGTTGGTTTAACGAAGAATAATAACACCGGAGAATAATATAGATGGCAGATATAACAGTAGCAGAACTTGCCAAAGAAATCGGCACACCGGTGGATCGCTTAGTCAGTCAATTAGCTGACTCAGGCGTGAATAAATCGGCTACCGATGCTATTTCGCAAGATGAAAAAGAAGCTCTATTAGGGCACCTTAAAAAACAACATGGCGATGAATCAGAAGCAAAGCCAAATAAATTAACTTTAAACCGTAAAACCAAGTCAACGTTGACTATGGGGCATGGTTCAAAAGCTAAATCTGTTAACGTAGAAGTACGCAAAAAACGCACTTATGTTAAACGTAGCGATGTTGAAGAGCAAAAAATAGCAGAAGAAGCAGCGCAAGCCGAAGTTGAAGCGTTAGCAAAAGCAGAAGCAGAAGCGGCAGTTAAAGCTGAAGCAGCAGCAAAAGAAGCTGAAAATGTTAAGGCGATTACGGCAGCTAAAGCAGAAGTAGAAACTGAACGTAAAGCGGCAGCAAAGCTAGATACAGCAGCTAAAGCAAAACAAGCTGCTATTGAAAAAGCTAAAAATGTAGAAAAAGCGCCAGTAAAAGTTGAAGAAAGTGAAGAAGCGAAAAAACTACGTTTAGTTCAAGAAAAAGAAGCAGCACTAAAAGTAGAAGCTGAAGCAGCCGAAGCGGCAGAAGCGGCTAAAAAACTTGCTGAAGAAAATGAAGGGCGTTGGAAAGAACAGGAAGCTGAACGTAAAGCGAAAGAAAAAGAAGTTGTTCACGTAACTTCTTCTAAATATGCTCAAGAAGCAGAAGATAAAGTTGATGCTGCTGATGAAGGCGCAGGCCGCCGTCGTAAGAAGAAAAAATCACCTCAAGGGCGAAATACTCGAGGTGGTCGTAAAGCTACTTTATCTGCGCCACAGAGTCTAAAACATGGTTTTACTAAACCAGTTGAAATTAAAGTACTAGATATCCGCATCGGTGAAACAATTTCTGTTGCTGAGCTAGCCAATAAAATGGCGAAAAAAGGTACTGAAGTTGTTAAGGCTATGTTTAAAATGGGTGCTATGGCAACCATTAACCAAGTTATTGATCAAGAAACCGCTGCACTTGTTACTGAAGAAATGGGCTTTAATGTAATACTCGTTAAAGAAAATGCTTTAGAAGAAGCGGTACTTGCTGATAGAGAGAATGCTGGTGATGCAGTTACACGTGCACCGGTTGTAACTATCATGGGTCACGTTGATCACGGTAAAACATCTTTACTTGATCACATTCGTGAAGCGAAAGTTGCGGATGGCGAAGCAGGTGGTATTACTCAGCATATTGGTGCTTATCACGTAGAAACGGGTCATGGTATGATCACTTTCTTAGATACTCCCGGTCATGCTGCTTTTACTGCAATGCGTTCACGTGGTGCTAAAGCCACTGATATCGTTATTATTGTTGTTGCTGCCGATGATGGTGTGATGCCACAAACGGTTGAAGCAATTCAACATGCGAAGGCATCTAATGCGCCAATTATTATTGCCGTAAACAAAATGGATAAAGAAGGTGCTGATCCTGATCGTGTTAAGAGTGAGCTATCTCAGCATGACGTTTTATCTGAGGAATGGGGCGGTGAAGTTCAATTCTGTCATGTTTCTGCTAAGACAGGTTTAGGTATTGATGAGCTATTAGACTCTATTTTGTTACAATCTGAAGTACTCGAACTTACTGCTGTTGTTGATAAAATGGCTAATGGTGTTGTTGTTGAGTCTAAACTTGATAAAGGTCGCGGCCCGGTAGCAACAGTTCTTGTTCAAGAGGGTACTTTGAAACAAGGTGATATCGTACTTTGTGGTTTAGAGTATGGTCGTGTTCGTGCAATGCGCGATGAAAATGGCAAAACAATCTCATCAGCTGGTCCTTCAATTCCTGTTGAAATTATCGGTTTAAGCGGTGTTCCAACATCTGGTGATGAAGCAACTGTAGTTAAAGATGAGAAGAAAGCGCGTGAAGTTGCTTTATTCCGTCAAGGTAAGTTCCGCGATGTGAAACTTGCTCGTCAACAAAAAGCTAAACTTGAAAATATGTTTGCTACTATGGCTGAAGGGGAAATCTCTGAAGTTAATGTTGTACTTAAGTCTGACGTACAAGGTTCTTTAGAAGCAATATCTGATTCATTGTTAAAGCTTTCAACTGATGAAGTTAAAGTGAGAATTATTGGTTCCGGTGTTGGTGCTATTACTGAAACAGACGCAACACTCGCAGCAGCATCAAATGCAATTGTTGTTGGTTTTAACGTTCGTGCCGATGTGGCAGCACGTAAAGTACTTGAATTAGAAAACATTGACTTACGTTACTACAGTGTTATCTACGCTTTAATCGATGAAGTTAAACAAGCGATGAGCGGTATGTTAGCACCAGAATTCAAGCAAGAAATTATTGGTCTTGCTCAAGTTCGTGATGTCTTTAAGTCACCTAAAATCGGTGCAATTGCCGGTTGTATGGTTACTGAAGGTATTATCAAACGTAGTGCACCAATTCGTGTGTTACGTGAAAACGTCGTTATTTACGAAGGCGAGCTTGAATCATTACGTCGCTTTAAAGATGACGTACAAGAAGTTCGTAACGGTATTGAATGTGGTATCGGTGTTAAGAACTATAATGATGTACGTGTTGGCGATCAAATCGAAGTTTTTGAAACAGTAGAGATTCAAAGAACTCTTTAATCTACTTACTTTCGAATATTAAGTTAAAACGGAGGCTTATTGCCTCCGTTTTTGTTAGGAGATATCTATGGCTAGAGAATATGCCCGTACTGACCGAGTAGGTCAGCAAATCCAAAAAGAAATCGCGACTATACTAATGCGCGAAATCAAAGATCCTCGTTTAAGCATGACGACTGTATCGGCCGTTGAAGTGACACGTGATTTAGCTTACGCTAAAATTTTTGTAACATTTTTCAATGATGATCAAGATGAAATTAAAGCCTCGTTAGCTGTTTTAGCAGAAGCTGAAGGTTATATCCGTTCATTGTTAGGCAAACGCTTACGTGCTCGAATTATGCCGCACTTACGCTTTGTTTATGATAGTTCAATGAGTGAGGGTGTTCGTATGAGCGCATTAGTCGATCAAGCAGTGGCAAGTGATAAACATGCTGATGATGTTAATGACAGTGCTGATAGTGAGAATAGTGAAGAGCAGGGCGAGTAATTAATGGCTAAACGTAGAAAAGGCCGCGCAATAAACGGTGTACTGTTATTAGATAAGCCTCATGGGTTGTCATCTAACCATGCCTTACAATCGGTTAAGCGTATTTATTTTGCTCAAAAAGCTGGTCATACGGGCGCATTAGATCCTTTGGCTACAGGTATGTTACCCATTTGTTTGGGTGAAGGGACTAAATTTTCACAGTATTTACTTGATACAGATAAAACCTATCAAGTAATAGCAAAGTTAGGTATTCGTACGACAACAAGCGATGCTGGCGGTGAAGTGGTTAGTAACAAAGAAGTTCATGTGTCGGCTGCACAACTTGATGATGCTTTAGAAACCTTTCGTGGTACGACCAAACAAGTTCCATCAATGTATTCAGCACTTAAACACCAAGGACAACCTCTGTATAAATATGCAAGAGAAGGAATTGAAGTACCACGTGAAGCACGTGATATTACAGTGTTTAATCTTGAATTATTACGTTTTGAGCATGATGAGGTTGAATTGAATATCCATGTATCTAAAGGTACTTATATTCGAACTATTATCGATGACTTAGGTGAACTTTTAGGTTGTGGAGCACACGTGGCGCAGCTTAGACGGTCTGCTGTGGGGAATTACCCCATAGACAAAATGATCACACTACCAGAGCTTGAAACATTACTTGAGCAAGCTAATGCCGATGAAATAACACCTTCGGATGTTCTTGACCCATTATTACTGCCGATGAATAGTGCGGTAGATGGTATGCAATGTGTATACGTTGATGATATGTCTGCTAACTTTTTACGTCATGGTAACCCTGTTCAAGCGTATAACGCACCCGAAGAAGGCAGTGTTCAAGTGTATCTTGGCGAAGATGAAAATGATGCCGATGCTGAATTTATTGGTGTAGGTTTTATTAATGATGACGGTTTATTAGCACCTAAACGTATCGTTGTTGTATAAAACGTTAACGTAAAGCAGAAGGCGTCGCTAATTACTTTAGTAAATAAGTCTGCGGATTAAACTAATCGCTTGCTTTTTAGTTATTGGCTGCTAGAATACGCGCTCTTTCGTCATCAAGGCTAAATTAGTGTTTGGCATGATGCGTATTTTAATCACCCTTCACTCAATATTATTGAGGTTAGGGTTAACACACTAAGGATTTTATAATGTCTTTAAATGCTACAGAAAAAGCTGCAATCGTTGCAGAATATGCTCAATCAGAAGGTGATACTGGTTCACCAGAAGTTCAAGTTGCTTTGTTAACTACACAAATCAACCATTTACAAGGTCACTTCAAAGAGCATATCCATGATCACCATTCACGTCGTGGTTTATTACGCATGGTTGCACAACGTCGTAAATTACTTGATTACTTAAAAGGTAAAAACGTTGAACGTTATACTACTGTAATCGGAAAATTAGGTCTACGTCGTTAATAATACGATTTATACTTGAAAAAGGAGCCTAATGGCTCCTTTTTTGTTACTTAAAGTTAAGTAAATACTGTTTAAAGGCAAGAAGTAGCCTTTGACGCTAGCATTCATCTGCTTAGTTAGTATAATGACCCTGCAAATTTTTAGCGTTGCTAAAGATTATGCAATTTTAACAATCAAACCAATCCAAACTGTATAATTTTTTGTTCGACTTGGTAGTCATATTTTGGCAAGAAGTACCTAGTGAATAAATAATTGTACAGATTGGTGAATACATTTCATCCATTAAGGAACCTTTATGTTCAATCAAGTAACTAAAAAATTTCAACTCGGTAAACATACCGTAACATTAGAAACTGGCGCTATCGCTCGTCAAGCATCTGCTGCTGTAATGGCAAGCATGGACGATACTTGTGTTCTTGTTTCTGTTGTTGCTAAAAAAGAAGCAAAAGAAGGTCAAGATTTCTTCCCGTTAACAATAAACTATCAAGAGCGTGCTTACGCTGCAGGTAAAATCCCAGGTAGTTTCTTTAAACGCGAAGGCCGTCCTTCAGAAGAAGAAACACTTATTGCACGTCTAATTGACCGTCCACTTCGTCCATTATTCCCAGAAGGTTTCACTAACGAAGTACAAGTTATCATCACCGTTGTTTCAGTAAACCCTGAAATTGCCCCTGACATCATTTCATTAATTGGCGCTTCTGCGGCGTTAGCGATTTCAGGTGCACCATTTAATGGTCCTGTTGGCGCAGCACGTGTTGGTTATGTTGACGGTCAATATATTCTCAACCCACTTCAATCTGAATTACCAGCAAGTCAATTAGACCTTGTTGTATCAGGTACTGATTCTGCTGTTTTAATGGTTGAATCTGAAGCTGACGTATTATCAGAAGAAGTCATGCTTGGCGCAGTAATGTACGGCCATGAGCAAATGCAAGTTGCAGTATCTGCAATAAAAGAATTTAAAGCAGAAGTTAATACGCCTGTATGGGAATGGTCTGCGCCAATTAAGAATGCTGAACTACAAGCTAAAATTGCTGAGTTAAGTGCTGCGCAAGTAGACGAAGCTTACCAAATTACCGAAAAAGCAGTTCGTTATGAAAAAATCAAAGAAATTCGTAATTCAGTCGTTGAAGCGTTATTAGCACAAGATGCTGATTTAAACGTTCAAGAAGCGAAAGATTTATTTCATGACTTAGAAAAAACAGTGGTACGTGGTCGTATTACCGATGGCAACCCTCGTATCGATGGTCGTGATCCTGAGTCAATTCGTGCGTTAGACGTGATGACAGGTGTTTTACCACGTACTCATGGCTCTGCAGTGTTTACTCGTGGCGAAACTCAATCACTTGTAACTGCTACATTAGGCACACAACGTGATTCTCAGCGTTTAGATACTATCCTGGGTGATAAAACTGATAACTTTATGCTTCATTACAACTTCCCTCCTTACTGTGTAGGTGAAACTGGTTTTGTAGGCAGCCCTAAGCGTCGTGAAATTGGCCATGGCCGTTTAGCTAAACGTGGTATGTTAGCTGTTATGCCTACGATTGAAGAATTCCCGTACTCAGTACGTGTTGTTTCTGAAATTACTGAATCAAATGGTTCATCTTCAATGGCTTCTGTTTGTGGTGCATCTTTAGCATTAATGGATGCTGGTGTTCCAATCAAAGCGTCTGTTGCTGGTATTGCGATGGGCCTAGTTAAAGAAGGCGAAAAATTCGTTGTTCTTTCTGATATCTTAGGCGATGAAGATCACTTAGGTGATATGGACTTTAAAGTTGCAGGTACTACGGGTGGTATTACTGCACTGCAAATGGATATCAAAATTGAAGGTATCACGCAAGAGATAATGCAAATTGCTTTAAACCAAGCAAAAGCTGCACGTACTCATATCTTATCTGTTATGGATGAAGCTATCGGTGGACACAGAGACGATATTTCTCAATTCGCTCCTCGCATTCATACCATGAAAGTAAGCCAAGATAAGATTCGTGACATCATCGGTAAAGGCGGCGCAACTATTCGTCAACTTACTGAAGAAACGGGTACTACGATTGAAATCGAAGATGACGGTACTGTTAAAATTGCGGCAACTTCTGGCGAGCAAGCTGAAGATGCAATTAACCGCATTAAAGCATTAACTGCTGAAATTGAAGTAGGTACACTTTATACTGGTACGGTAGTACGTATAGTAGATTTTGGTGCTTTTGTTAATGTACTTCCAGGTAAAGATGGTTTAGTACACATTTCTCAAATCTCTGAAGAGCGCGTTAACAACGTAAGCGAAGTCTTAACAGAAGGTCAAGAAGTGAAAGTTAAAGTACTAGAAGTAGATCGCCAAGGCCGTGTACGTTTAAGTATTAAAGAAGCAATGGAAAAAACTGAAACTCCTGTAAGCGAAGCACCTGCTGCAGAGTGATGAGTGTAAATAGATAAACTTACAAAAAAGTTTACATTTTTGTCAGTTAAAAAGGAGCCATTAGGCTCCTTTTTTGTTTATAATCAGAAGAGCTTACCAAAGGGTATGATTAACATTACTTATTAAAAGGCAATTTTGTGCATTCATTTATTAAAACCGTCATCTTTTCAAGTATTATTGGCGTAACTTTATTAACACAGGGTTGTGTTGCAACTAATCGTGTTAATTATAGCTTAGACAGCCCTGTTATGATGAATAACTTAGTTATTGCTGAGCCTTTATCTATTAACTATAAAAGTGAAATTGCTATTGCGCGCTTATCTGAAGTTATTAATCGAGTTAAAATAACTGATGAACAAAGGGCGCAACTTTTTTATGACCGTGGTGTTTTATACGATAGTGTCGGCTTACGCTCACTAGCGCGTCTTGATTTTTCTCATGCTTTACAGCTTAAGCCAACTTTAGTGGATGCTTATAATTTTTTAGGTATTCATTTTACTCAACTGCAAGAGTTTGCGCAGGCTTATGAGAAATTTGATTCAGCCCTCGATTTAGCACCAGAGCATGAGTATGCTTACTTGAATCGTGGTATTGCTCTTTATTACGGCTCTCGGCCTGAACTGGCGGTGATTGATTTTAACGACTTTCATAACAAGCAACAAGATGACCCTTACCGTCTTTTGTGGTTATATTTAACGGAACATGACATAGACTCTGACAAAGCTAAGCAATCACTTAACGCACGTGCCTCACTAGTTGACGAGCGAACTTGGGCAAAACAAATAATATATTTATATTTAGGTCAGTTGTCTCAGCAAGAGTTTATTTCTTCGTTGACAAATAATGTCAGAAGTAATCGTGAGTTAACGGATAGGTTGTGTGAAGCCTATTTTTATTTAGGAAAGTTTAATCAAATACAAGGCAATCCTAATGCTGCAGCCAATTTTTTCAAATTGTCATTAAGCACCAATGTTTATGAGTTTGTCGAACATCGTTATGCCAAATTAGAATTAGACTTAATGCGTACAACTAAAGCTGTTAGTGCTCAAGAGTAATTGTTTCTAATGGACAAGGTAATTTTAAGTTAACTTATACCCGTTACCATTCAAAGTGCTCTGAAATATGCATCTTGAGTGGTGACGGGTATAAAGCTAAATCTACACATAAACCTAACTTTGGCTTAAATAAAAAATATGCGTTCATTGCAATTGATCATAATGAGCTTAATGGTATTACTGCCATCAAGCTCATTTTTTTTATCTGGGTATTTAACGCAATTAATCGCGAAAAAAAGCCATAATGAAATTCAATTATCTTATGCCATTAAGCAAGGAAATTTGGCTGCATTAAATTTTAGTGTGAAACAAACAAAGCTAGGAACAACAAGTTGGTTGTCGGTTATGACTGCGCTAGCAAAGACTCAGGGTGAGTCCGCTTATGATTTAGCAGATTGGTATCTACAACAATCTGAAAGAATTAAAAATCTCGAAGAGAGCGATACAATTAAGAGCAAAGCTATAATGTGGTTTGAACAAGCTATTCGTCTTAATTCTTCTATACCACAAAGAAAAGCACAATATGCTTTAGCGCAATTATATTTTCATAAAAATGATTTTTTATCTGCTCAAACGTTGACGCAAGCCATAGAGAAAAATATACAACTCAACTCAGCAAGTGAAACCGTAGATATTCTAATTCTGCAAATCGAGGCTGCTATTGCGCTTGGACAAACTGATGTTGTTAGTGAAAAATTACTAGCAGGTAAAGATATATTATCCAAAACTATTTCTGGCCGTTTGTTGGTTGATGATATTGAAAAATTTAACGTACTTTTTGTAGTGCCTAAAGAAAAGAAATATGTAAACTCAGATAGACAAAAGTATCGCAATGCAAGTTGTCCGTCGAGTTTGCAATTATTTGCGACGAATTTGAAACACCTGAGGCAACTTGAGCAACTTCAATTAATGTTTTTAAATGAGCGACTTGCCCCTTTCATTTGTTTAGCTAAACCTCGTTACCTACCTAACATAGTGATTACGTGTAATGACTCTAGTGAAAGCGCCATTCAGTGTGATGAGTCTAAGTGGGCAAATGTAGCTAGCAGTGTCGAGTCGCGCCACATTGGTTTGATGGTTGAAAAGGGCGGGGCAAATGTTCATTTAGGCATGATGTATCTTGATAGTGACGATTCAATTGATGTTTTTAGTCATGAAATAAGTCATTTATTAGGTTTTGTTGATGAATACCCTTTAACTAAATCTCATGAAAAATGTCTGCAGCCTCAGCTAGAGCCTTTTGCCCATAATATTGTCGTCTTAAAAAATACCTATTATGGTGATCGAAAAAAACTTAGGCAACAAATATTGAAAAAAACACCTTGGGCTCAGTATATAAGTGAAGAAACGCCTATTTTACAGCAAGAGCTAGGTAAGAACAAAACATGGCGTTTAGGCTCTCCCGAAAGTAATGATGAGTACTTTGGACTATTTATTGCTGAAAGTTGCAATAACTCATCGGTTGCAAATCAACTTGATATTACAGCTTATAAACCGGTTGCTAAGCAAACGCTGTTGCGATATTTTGCTAATGACTTTCCCGAAGAGTACTTAACGCTATTGAGTGATCAGCCTAAAAAATTCTTAATGCCTAGTTTTCATTACAATCTTGCCTTGGCCTTATATCAGCAAGGGTTTATTATCGACGCAAAGTATTGGCTTGAACAGGCGGCTTTATGGGAAAAAGACCCTGTTCGTCGAGAAATAGTCCGTCAAGGTGGGATTTAAACTGAGTTCTATCCTTATGACAAGTTTTTTTTTGTCTTGTCTATATTAGTTACCTTATTTTCTGTTTTCGTTGTAACATGTTTTTGAAGGTTAGGTTTCCTTTGGTATGGGTAGAAGGGGAGGTAATGTAGCTTAGTTTCTTTTTTCTTTCTTGCTAGGTTGTTCTTTTGATTAGTTAACTCTGTTTCATTTTTTGCTTTAGCGATAGGCCAGTGAGTGAAATCTTCTAAATGTTTTATTTCTTCTGCTGCCTTTCGGCGATTGTTCTGTAAATATTCATTGGTGAGCTTTTTATAATTGAACTTTGCGTTTAGCATTAATTTTAACTCAATAATCCATGTATAAAAGATCATGTAAAATGCCTTAAAGTAAAATGACTTGTTAACTCATAGTTACTGAATTTGAAGTGAGCGTTTCAATTGGGCGAGTACAGCAAGGAACTTATAATTTGATAGGCACAACTGTCTTTGCTTTTAGAATCGACTCGACTACACCTTGACTACATAAGGTATAGCTTATTTTAGTTAAAATATCCTTTAATCGACGTGTTTATTAAGCTAAGGCTCAGCTATCTCGCCGTTGTTTTAGGTTATAATACTGATAGCCTTTACTTTTATTGTTAAAATATTTTTTTATGACGTCATTTGAACCAAGACACTTTCGCCAACAGTTTCCTTTATTAGATTATTTTTCTAAGAAACAGAAAAAAGAACAAAATAATGTTTATTTCGATAATGCTGCCACCACGCAAAAACCACAGTGCGTCATTGATGTTCAACAAACGTTTTACCAAGAATATAATGCTAATGTACACCGAGCTTCTCATGCGCTAAGTGCTCAGGCGACGCATGCATTTGAAGAAGCAAGAAAGACATTACAAAAATTTATAAACGCTAATAGTACTAAAGAAGTTATTTGGACCAAAGGAGCAACTGAAAGTATTAACTTGGTTGCGCAAAGTTTAGCCAGAGACTTGTTAAATCCGCAAGATGAAATAGTACTTTCGGTTAGTGAACATCACGCAAATATTGTTCCTTGGCAGCTTGTTGCGGAGCAAACAGGTGCAGTAATTAAAGTTTTACCTATAACAGAGCAAGGTATTATTGATGTAAATGAACTAGATTCAGTCATTAATGATAAAACTAAGCTAGTTGTCTGTGCTCATATTTCAAATGTTTTAGGACGAATTAACCCTATAGAACAAGTGATTGCGAAAGCTAAAACTATTGGTGCGTATACTTTGATTGATGGCGCACAGGCGGTTGCTCATTTAAAAATAGATGTGCAAGCACTGGATTGTGATTTTTATGTTTTTTCAGCACATAAAATGTATGGGCCAACAGGCGTTGGTGTACTTTATGGCAAAGAAGATATACTTAACCGCATGAGTCCTTATCAAAGTGGTGGTGAGATGATCAAGCAGGTTAGCTTGATGAAACCGACCACCTTTAATAACTTACCCTTTAAGTTTGAGGCTGGTACTCCAAATATTGCTGGCGTCATTTCGTTTGGTAAAGCTGCAGAGTTTTTACAAAAACACCTCTGTGATCCTCTGAATAAATATGCAAATTATGAAGCTGAGTTGAGTAACTACTGCTTTAATAAATTAAATAATATTGCAGAGCTTAATTTTATCGTTAAAGGGGCACCCGACATCGGTGTTATTGCTTTCACAGTATCCGAACATCATAACCATGATATTGCAACAGCACTTGATAGTTTAGGTATTGCTATCCGCGCAGGGCATCATTGTGCAATGCCATTAATGGACAGTTTACAAATTGATGGTTGTTTGCGTGTCTCTTTAGCTGCTTATAATACTTTCAGCGAAGTAGATTATTTTATCAAATGTTTATGCTTGATATTAACTGAGCAAGTTAATATCAATTTACAGGAAGAGCAGGACGAGGAATCAATTAATAATAGCCTTGTAGAAAGCGAACTCAACATTAGTCAGCTTATAGCAAAGTTTTCCTTAGCAAAAAGTTGGGATAGTAAACACCGAGAAATTATGCTTTTAGGGAAACAACTTGAGCGCTTAGATAAAAACCTTCGGGGTGAAAGGTCATTAATTAGTGGTTGTGAAAGTAAAGCATGGCTGACAGCTAATAAAAATGAGCAAGGGAAATTCATTTTTAACGCCGATAGTGATGCAAAAATCATTCGTGGTTTACTGGTCATTGTTTTAGCTGCATTTAATGATAAAAGCTCTCAGCAAATTGTTGATTTTAATATTGAAAAATATTTCAATGAACTTGGCTTAATACAACACCTAAGCCCCTCTCGAGGTAATGGTTTACTTGCTATAGTTGAAAAAATAAAACAACTGAGTCAATAAATTCTGATATTTCGGGTAGCTTGTGATTATTAATTGAGCCATTTGAGTCATTTGAGCTTTACTGGGCCTTTAGTAACAGTTTATCAATGGCTCGGCCAACAGCAAAAAAAGCAAAAGTTGCTGTAACATGGGTTGTAGCACCAAAGCCTCCACTGCAATCTAATCGCATACTACTACCTTCATCATTTTTTTCTGGTTTAGCTAAACACACTTGACCTGTGTCTTCATAATCATTATTTGGGTAGCGTAATTGTTCAGTTGAAAATACCGCATCAATGGAAAATTTACGTTTGCTTGCTTTGGCAATGTCAGCCCGAGGGAAGTTAAACTCTCGACGCAATTGGTTTTTTACTTTTGCTAATAAGGGATCTTGGTAGGTTTTACTTAAATCCGTGATGGAAATTTTACTTGGGTCAACTTGACCGCCCGCACCGCCAATAGTGATAATCGGTAATTTATTACGCTTACAAAAAGCAATGATGCGTGTCTTTATATTAACAGAGTCGATAGCATCAATGACATAATCAAACCTATCAGCTTTTGAATTTTTCGATGAAATTTTAGCAAAGAGCATATCACTAAGGTTTTCTTCAGTAACAAAGTCTTCAATAACATTAACCATGCAATCAGGGTTGATTTGTTTGATACGCTCAGACATTACCTCCACCTTACTTAAGCCGATCGTATTGGATAGCGCATGGATTTGTCGGTTAACATTACTGATACAAATATCATCTAAATCAATTAAAGTGATGTTGCCAATGCCATTTCGTGCAAGAGCTTCTGCTACCCAAGAACCCACACCACCAATACCAATAACGCAAAAGTGTGCTTGTTCTAATATTTGTGCGCCATGTTGGCCATATAAGCGGGCAATACCATTAAAGCGTAAAGAGTAATCAGATTGTGTCATAGTCAAGTTTTTTTAATGATGAGAGAATGAAGTAAGGGAGACTATTATAGCGATTTAACCAAAGTAGTGATAATGAAAACTACAGTAAAGTGACTGAAAATTGATTATAAAGGCATTGATTATGCCTTTTCTATATTTAATTGCTGAATAATGGTTATTCAAGTTAGTAATGATTTTTTATCACTTTTGTTATAAAAAAAGCAATAAAAAAGGCAGCGAATGGCTGCCTTTTTCAAGTTAATTACTGTAAATAACTATTTTCTTTCGTTCAATGGTACAAATTGACGGTTAATTTCGCCAGTATATTTTTGACGAGGACGACCGATTTTTTGACCCGGTTGAGATAACATTTCATCCCAATGAGCAATCCAACCAACAGTTCTAGACATCGCAAAAATGACCGTAAACATGCTTGTCGGGATACCAATAGCTTTTAAGATGATACCTGAGTAGAAGTCTACATTTGGATAAAGCTTTTTCTCAATAAAATATGGGTCTTCCAACGCTACTTTTTCTAATGCCATAGCTACATCAAGTAATGGGTCGTTAATACCTAATTCTTTCAATACATCGTGGCAAGTTTCACGCATAACAGTGGCACGTGGGTCGAAGTTTTTATAAACACGATGACCAAAGCCCATTAAGCGGAATGAATCGCTTTTATCTTTAGCACGTGCAACAAACTCATCAACACGGTCTAGACTACCAATTTCTTCTAACATAGTTAAACATGCTTCGTTAGCTCCGCCATGTGCAGGGCCCCATAAAGAAGCGACACCCGCTGCAATACAAGCGTACGGGTTAGCACCAGAAGAACCCGCTAAACGTACTGTTGACGTTGAAGCATTTTGCTCATGGTCAGCATGTAAAGTAAATATTCTGTCCATTGCATTAGCAACAGTAGGGCTAACTACATATTCTTCTGCAGGAACAGAGAACATCATATGTAAGAAGTTTTCAGCATACGTAAGGTCGTTACGTGGGTAAACGAAAGGTTGACCCATGCTATATTTATAAGCCATTGCTGCGATAGTTGGCATTTTAGCGATTAAACGATGTGCACTACGTTTGCGCTGCGCAGGATCTTCAATATCTAAATCACTGTGGTAGAAAGACGACAACGCGCCTACAACACCACAAAGCATTGCCATTGGATGTGCGTCAGGTAAAAATCCGTGGAAGAAATGTACTAGCTTTTCATGCACCATAGTATGGTTGGTAATGGTGCTTTTAAACTCATCATATTGAGTTTTTGTTGGTGCATTGCCATTTAATAAAATATAACAAACTTCTAAATAATCAGCTTTCTTTGCAAGGTCATCAATTGGGTAACCTCTGTGCTGTAATATACCTTTACCGCCATCAATAAACGTAATTGATGATTCACATGATGCCGTAGCTAAAAAGCCTGGGTCATAGGTGAAATAGCCATGACTACCTAAAGTTCTAATATCAATTACGTCAGTACCTGCTGTACCTTTTAAAACTGGAAAACCACCAATTTCTTTGCCATCAATACTCAGAGAGGCTTTTGATTCAGCCATAATTTTTTCCCCTATCATTTATATTTGTAAGTTTATTTACTGATTATTATTCAGCCACTTTTAATAAGACTAATTAAAGTAAAAGTGGCGATGAAAAAACATAATGAATAATTAATCAGTTTATGTGACTTTTTCTTGGGTTATTTTAACTGGCAACATTCTACCCTGAAATCGATTTAAATTGTAAGAGTAATTATACTAAAGTTTAATGCTACGCAAAGTTTTGTCTAAAAAATGTTCACAAGTTACTATCGTAAGAAGGAAAATTGTAATTAGTTAATATCGGTTATATAATTCAGCCGTACAGTTACTATTTTATGAATAAATTAACTAAATTATAGAATAATAAATGATTCTCTTATTATGATGTAGAGTATTTTGTATTTGAACGTTCTGTTTCTTATACGAAAGTATTACTAGAATTTCTTAGCTAATTTTAGTTAAATTCGTTAGTATTATCCGGCATTTTTACTAATAAAAGTAAAAGTGTGGTTACTAGCAAATAATAAAAAGACAGTTACCGTACACTTGGGGAATTATTCTTAATAAGTAGTTTGTTTATTAATTTAAATTGATAATGCTAAAACAAGAATTATTTATTAAAGGTAGTTCATGAGTAACAATAATAAAAGTTGAAGGCTTTCGAGCTCTTTAGGCAACAATTGTGAAAAAACAACGTCCTGTAAACCTAGATCTAACTACAATAAAGATGCATCCTGCTGCTAATGCTTCCATTCTACATCGCGTTTCCGGTGTAATTATGGTTTTTGCCATTGGTATTTTATTGTGGACACTATCAACCTCTCTTTCTTCTGAACAAGGATTTAGCCAAATTCAAGGTTTCCTTGATGGTTTCTTCTTTAAATTCATTATTTTCGGCTGTCTTTCTGCCTTGACCTTTCATGTTTTAGCAGGTGTTCGTCACTTGTTCATGGATTTAGGTCATTTTGAAGAGCTAGCTTCGGGTAATGCAACAGCCAAAGTCATTATGATTATTTGGTTAGCAGTATCAGCAGTGATAGGAGTTTGGTTATGGTAAACGTAGTCGCATCAGCAGGCCGAAATGGTGTGCATGATTTTATTCTTTTGAGAGCTAGTGCAATTATCCTTGTACTATACACCTTACTTCTTGCTGGCTTCTTTGTAGTAACACCAACTGTTACTTATGATGTATGGCAAGGCTTCTTTGCTTGTATGAGTGTCAAAGTAGCTACTGTAATGGCGTTATTAGCCTTACTTGTTCACGCTAAAATAGGCGTTTGGCAAGTACTGTCTGATTACGTAAAACCAGCGTTTTTACGTGGTGCATTACAATTTTTCTTTTCTGTTACTTTAATAGCCTACTTAGTGTTTGGCTCTTTAACTGTGTGGGGTGTATAAGTGAGCGTTCCAATTCGTGAATTTGACGCCATAGTCATTGGCGCAGGCGGCGCAGGTATGCGTGCCGCATTAGCAATCTCAGAATCAGGCAAATCTTGTGCCTTGATTTCTAAAGTATTTCCAACGCGTTCTCATACTGTATCAGCTCAAGGTGGTATTACCGTAGCTTTAGGTAATGCCCATGAAGATCATTGGGAACAACACATGTACGATACTGTTAAAGGCTCCGATTACATCGGTGACCAAGACGCTATTGAATACATGTGTAAAACAGGTCCTGAATCTGTAATTGAATTAGAGAAAATGGGTTTACCTTTTTCTCGTACCGAAGAAGGCAAAATTTACCAACGCCCATTCGGTGGTCAATCGAAAAATTTTGGTGGCGAACAAGCTGCTCGTACAGCAGCTGCAGCTGACCGTACCGGTCATGCTTTACTTCATTGTCTTTACCAACAAAATGTTAAAAACAAAACTAATGTTTACTCTGAATGGTACGCATTAGATTTAGTTAAAAATAGTGATGGTGCCGTTGTTGGTACAACCGCTATTTGTATCGAAACTGGCGAAATAGTTTACTTTAAAGCTCGCGCAACCGTACTTGCTACTGGTGGTGCTGGTCGTATCTTCGCATCAACTACCAATGCTCACATCAATACCGGTGATGGTGTTGGTATGTCACTTCGTGCTGGCATTCAAATGCAAGACATGGAAATGTGGCAATTCCACCCTACCGGTATCGCTGGTGCGGGGGTATTAGTTACAGAAGGTTGTCGTGGTGAAGGTGGTTACCTTCTAAACAAAGATGGCGAACGCTTCATGGAACGTTACGCACCAAACGCTAAAGATTTAGCTGGTCGTGATGTTGTTGCTCGTTCAATGATGACTGAAATTCGCGAAGGTCGAGGTTGTGACCATCCTCAATACGGTCCACATATCAAGCTTAAACTTGATCATTTAGGTCGTGAAACGTTATACAAACGTTTACCAGGTGTTTGTGATTTATCTAAAACATTTGCTCATGTTGATCCAGCGGAAGAGCCAATCCCAGTTATTCCTACCTGTCACTACCAAATGGGTGGTGTACCTTGTAATGTCAACGGTCAAGCCCTTAACATTGGCAGCGACGGCAAAGAGACAATTGTTGAAGGTTTATTTGCCGTTGGTGAAATCGCTTGTGTATCAGTACATGGAGCTAACCGTTTAGGTGGTAACTCATTACTTGATTTAGTTGTGTTCGGTCGTGCTGCGGGTAACTTCTTAGGTACTTACCTAAATGAAACTCAAAATGCTGCTGAAGCATCAGAGTCAGATTTAGAAGCTGCGCTTGCACGTACTAATCGTTGGGAATCATCTACTAAAGGTGAAGACCCAGTGCAAATCCGTAAGGATTTACAACAATGTATGCAGATGAACTTCTCGGTATTCCGTGAAGGTGAAGCAATGGCACAAGGCATGAAAGAATTGACTGAAATTCGTGACCGCCTAAAAGACGCTAAGTTAGATGACAAGTCATCAGAATTTAATACTCAACGTATTGAGTGTTTAGAATTAGATAACTTAATGGAAACGGCTTATTGTTCTGCTAAAGCAGCAAACTTCCGTACGGAATCTCGTGGAGCTCATGCTCGTCAAGATTTCACAGAACGTGATGATGCAAACTGGTTATGTCACTCAGTTTATACGCCGGAAACGGAAGAAATGACTAAACGTGATGTAAATATGAAACCTGTTCACCGCGAAGCTTTTCCACCGAAAGCACGTGTTTACTAAGGACTTAATTGTAGGAGATATACGATGAAACAAAATTTTTCGATTTACCGCTACAATCCTGATGTAGACGCTAAGCCATACATGAAAGATTATCAGCTAGAAGTGCCAGAAGGCTCTGACATGATGATCCTTGATGCGCTTATTCTTTTGAAAGAAGAAGACTCAAGTTTATCATTCCGTCGTTCATGTCGTGAAGGTGTTTGTGGCTCTGATGGTTTGAATATGAATGGTAAAAATGGCTTAGCATGTATTACGCCATTATCAGAATTGAAAGCTAAAACGATTGTATTACGTCCATTACCTGGTTTACCGGTAGTACGTGATTTAATTATTGATATGACTCAATTTTATCAGCAATATGAGAAAATTAAGCCATACTTGATCAACGATGCTCAGCAACCAGCTCGAGAGAATATACAATCTATTGAAGAACGTGATAAATTAGACGGTCTTTATGAATGTATATTATGTGCATGTTGTTCAACATCATGTCCATCTTTTTGGTGGAACCCTGATAAGTTCATCGGACCAGCGGGTTTATTACACGCATATCGCTTCTTAATCGATAGCCGTGATACTGCTACTGAAGAGCGTTTAGATGGTTTACAAGATGCATACAGTGTATTCCGTTGTCATGGCATCATGAACTGTGTTGATGTTTGTCCAAAAGGATTAAACCCAACGAAAGCCATTGGTCATATTAAGTCAATGTTATTAAACCGAGCGGTTTAGTTAATACTAAGCTTAGCTTAAATAATTTTAAGTTATGCTTTAGTCTAAGTTTACTTTATTGATTTATATGCAAGAATAAGCAGAGTATTATTTTGATTTGTTTAGTTTTATACTAGCGCAGATCTAGAATACTCTGATATTTAATTTTTAGTGTAACTGTTAAGCGGCAAAGTTAGTGTTTAACGGTTATTTATTTTTATTGCTTTACCTCAGCAAGGAACAGGGCAATGCCAGAAGGTGAAATGAAGGCTTGGTTAGAGTCTTCCCACTTAAACGGTGGCAACATCGTTTATATCGAAGAATTGTACGAATCATACCTAGATAACTCCGCCTCTGTCTCAACAGAATGGCAAGAAATCTTCGGTCAACTCCCTAAAGTCGAAGGTAGTGAGGTGGAATATCGCCACAGTGCTGTTCGTGATGAATTTCAAGCTTTAGCAAAACAAAACCAAAAGCAAGTGATTGTTTCTGGTGGTGATGCTAAGCAAGTCAAGGTCTTACAATTAATTAATGCCTTTAGGTTTCGCGGCCATCAAAATGCCAATTTAGATCCTTTGGGTTTATGGCAACGCGATAAAGTGCGTGATTTACAATTGTCTCATCATGATTTATCAGAAAATGACTTTGATAAAGAATATAACTTAGGCTCCTTTGCTATCGGCAAAGAGACCATGAAGTTAGGTGAGTTGTATAAAGCTTTAAGAGCAACCTATTGTGGCTCTATTGGCGCAGAATATATGCACATGACCTCGACAGATGAAAAACGTTGGATACAACAGCGTCTTGAATCAGTTCAGTCACAAGCTAAATTTAGTGTTGAAGAAAAGACCGAAATATTTAAAGGATTAGTTGCCGCAGACGGTTTAGAAAAGTACCTTGGTGCTAAGTTTCCGGGCGCAAAACGTTTCTCATTAGAAGGTGGTGACGCCTTAGTCCCTATGCTAAAAGAAATAATCACTCGTGCTGGTACTGCAGGTACTAAAGAAGTGGTTATGGGTATGGCGCATCGTGGACGACTTAACGTACTTGTCAATGTGATGGGTAAAAACCCGTCGAAGCTATTTGATGAATTCGCTGGTAAACATGATGAGATACTCAGTTCTGGTGATGTAAAATACCATCAAGGTTATTCATCCGATTTTGTCACTCCAGGCGGTAATGTTCATCTAGCACTGGCATTCAACCCGTCTCATCTAGAAATCGTTAATCCGGTTGTTATTGGTAGTGTACGTGCGCGTCTTGATAGACGTGATTGTAGTCAAGGTGATTTGGTCTTACCTATTACCATTCACGGTGATTCTGCTATTGCAGGCCAAGGTGTTGTGCAAGAAACCTTTAACATGTCACAAGCTCGTGCCTTTAAAGTTGGTGGTACGGTACGTATTGTAGTGAATAACCAAGTTGGTTTTACTACCTCAGTTGCCGCAGATACTCGCTCGGGTGAATACTGTACTGAAATTGCTAAAATGGTTCAGGCACCAATCATTCATGTTAATGGTGATGACCCTGAAGCGGTTATATTAGCAACACAAATTGCGCTTGATTATCGTAATGAATTTAAACGTGATGTGGTAATAGATTTAGTTTGTTACCGTCGTCATGGTCATAATGAAGCTGATGAGCCAAGTGCCACGCAGCCACTTATGTACAAAATTGTTAAAAAGCACCCAACGCCACGTCAATTATATGCTGACAAATTAACCGCAGAAGGTAGTTTAACCAAAGCAAAAGTTGATGACTTAACAGCTTATTACCGTAAATTGCTCGATGAAGGTCAATGTACGGTTGAGCAATGGCGCCCAATGACAGAGCATTCTGTAGATTGGACTCCTTATTTAGGCCATGATTGGGATGATGATTACGACAAAGAAATCTCTGTAGATAAGCTTAAAGAGTTAGCTGTTAAGTTATCAAGCTACCCTGAGAATCATCCAGTTCATTCTCGTGTTAAAAAGATCTATGATGATCGTTTGAAAATGGCGACAGGTGAGAAGTTACTTGATTGGGGCATGGCTGAAAACTTAGCCTATGCATCCATTGTCGATGGTGGCGATCGTGTTCGTATTACTGGTCAAGATGCAGGACGTGGTACTTTCTTCCATCGCCATGCAGTTTTACACAACCAAGATGATGCGAGTACTTATTTACCATTGCAAAATATCAGAGAAGGCCAAGGCCCATTTGATATACATGACTCAGTGTTATCTGAAGTATCTGTATTAGCTTTTGAATACGGTTACACCACAGCAGAGCCTGCTGGTCTAACTATTTGGGAAGCACAATTTGGTGATTTTGCTAACTGTGCACAAGTAGTCTTTGACCAATTCATTAGTTCTGGTGAGCAAAAGTGGGGTCGCTTATGTGGTTTAACTATGTTGTTACCACATGGTTACGAAGGTCAGGGTCCTGAACATTCATCAGCACGTTTAGAGCGCTTCTTACAGCTTTGTGCTGATCACAATATGCAAGTATGTGTGCCATCAACACCAGCGCAAGTTTTTAATATGCTGCGTCGTCAAGTAGTACGTCCTATGCGTCGTCCTCTTGTTGTTATGTCACCTAAATCATTGTTACGTCATCCATTAGCTGTTTCTTCATTAGAAGAAATGTCGACGGGTGTATTCCACAATGTTATTGGTGAAATTGATGAGCTAGATGCAAAAGCTGTTGAGCGTGTTGTTTTCTGTAGTGGTAAAGTTTATTACGAGTTACTTGAACAACGCCGTAAAAATGAACTTGATAATGTTGCTATTATTCGTATTGAGCAACTTTATCCATTCCCAGAACAAGAGCTGCAAGTGGTATTGGAAGAATACCAACATGTTAAGCAATTTGTTTGGTGTCAGGAAGAGCCGCAAAACCAAGGTGCTTGGTATTGTTCGCAGCATCACTTTAGAGCTGCAATTCCTGAAGGTACTTATTTGACTTATGCAGGCCGTAAGGCTTCAGCAGCCCCAGCTGTTGGTTATATGTCACTTCATGTTAAAGAACAGCAAGCGCTTGTCACTCAAGCATTAACAGTAGATTAACTCTTTGGTGCGCTTACTTTACTAAAAGGAAGCGCAAAGATAGTTTGTAAGGATTAAAAAATGACAACCGAAATCAAAGTTCCGGTATTACCAGAATCAGTTGCTGATGCAACAGTGGCAACTTGGCATGTTCAAGTTGGCGAAAAATTTACACGTGACCAAGTACTTGTTGATATTGAAACGGACAAAGTAGTTTTAGAAGTACCAGCAACATCTGATGGTGTTATGACTGACATCAGTCAAGCTGAAGGCGCGACTGTATTAGGCGACCAAGTTATTGGCGTATTTTCAACCAGTGCCTCTGAAGGTAGCGAAGCTGCTCCTGTTGCTGCTAGTGCTCCAGCTGCAACATCTGCTGCTAAAGTTATTGATATCGTAGTACCTGTACTACCTGAATCTGTTGCTGATGCAACCGTTGCTTCATGGCATGTAGCTGAAGGTGATGTAGTTTCAGTTGACCAAAACTTAGTAGACATTGAAACTGATAAAGTCGTACTTGAAGTGGTAGCGCAAGACAATGGCGTAATCGGTAAGATTATCCATGTTGAAGGCGATACCGTTTTAGGCGCTCAAAAAATTGGTGAATTAAATGCCGGAGCAACTGCTAGCTCAGCTGCAACGGCTGCACCTGTTCAAGATGCTGTAAGCTCTGATGATCTTGCTAGCCCTTCAGTACGTCGTTTAATGACTGAAAAAGGTCTAACTGCTGCTGATGTTACAGGTACTGGTAAAGGTGGACGTATTTCTAAAGAAGACGTTGAAGCTGCTGCTAACAAACCTAAAGCTGCGCCAAAAGCCGCTGCCGCACCAGTTGCTGTAGCTGCACAAGATTTAGGCGAACGCACACAAAAACGTGTTCCTATGACACGTTTACGTAAAACAATCGCTACACGTTTATTAGAAGCGAAAAACTCTACTGCGATGTTAACTACGTTTAACGAAGTTAACATGAAGCCAATTATGGATCTTCGTAAGCAATATAAAGACCTGTTCGAGAAAACACATGATACGCGTTTAGGTTTTATGTCTTTCTACGTAAAAGCGGTAACGGAAGCACTTAAACGCTACCCTGCAGTGAATGCCTCTATTGATGGTGATGACATTGTTTATCATAACTTTTTTGATATTTCTATCGCAGTATCTACGCCACGCGGTTTAGTAACACCAGTATTACGTGACTCTGATCAGTTGAGCATGGCAGGTATTGAAAACGGTATTCGTGAACTAGCCCTTAAAGGTCGTGATGGAAAACTATCAATGGCTGACATGACTGGTGGTAACTTTACTATCACTAATGGTGGTGTATTTGGTTCATTATTATCAACACCTATTCTTAACTTACCTCAAGCAGCGATTTTAGGTATGCATAAAATACAAGACCGCCCTATGGCAGTTGACGGTAAAGTAGAAATTTTACCTATGATGTATTTAGCATTATCTTATGATCATCGTTTAATTGATGGTAAAGAATCTGTTGGTTTCTTAGTAACAATCAAAGAATTGTTAGAAGATCCGACACGCCTTCTTTTAGATATCTAAGTTGGTGTTTTGATAGGCTACTAAGTGCTATCAAATGATTATAAAAAATAGACTATAGTATTAGCTCTAAAGACTACCGTCTCTAGAGCTTTTGTACTATACTCGAACGACTTTTTTCACAGGCAATGGTATTTTAATGGTTAATCCATAAAAATACGGTTGCTACCATTCACAGATAAATGGATAAAACACCATGAATTTGCATGAGTATCAAGCGAAACAATTATTCGCTGAATATGGTTTACCAGTTTCTGAAGGTTTCGCTTGCGATACACCTCAAGAAGCTGCCGAAGCGGCTGACAAAATTGGCGGCGATATGTGGGTTGTTAAAACTCAAGTACACGCAGGCGGACGTGGTAAGGCTGGCGGTGTCAAGCTAGTTAAAACCAAACAAGAAATCAAAGATTTCGCCCAGCACTGGTTAGGTAAGAACTTAGTTACTTATCAAACAGATGCTAATGGTCAGCCAGTAGCTAAAATTTTAGTTGAAAGCTGTACAGATATCGCTAACGAGTTATATCTTGGCGCTGTTGTTGATAGAGCTTCTCAAAAAGTTGTTTTCATGGCATCTACCGAAGGTGGTGTTGACATTGAAAAGATCGCTGAAGAAACTCCAGAGTTAATTCACCAAGCTGAGATTGATCCACTAGTTGGCGCTCAACCTTACCAAGCCCGTGAATTAGGTTTTAAACTTGGTTTAAACCCTACTCAAATGAAGCAGTTTGTTAAGATCTTTATGGGTCTTGCTAAAATGTTTGAAGATTGTGATTTCGCATTATTAGAAATTAATCCGTTAGTAATTACTGACGAAGGTAATCTTCACTGTTTAGACGGAAAAATTGGTATTGATGGCAACGCTATCTACCGTCAGCCTAAAATGCGTGCTTTCCACGATCCATCTCAAGAAGATGAACGTGAAGCACATGCAGCACAATGGGAGCTTAACTACGTAGCTCTTGATGGTACTGTTGGTTGTATGGTTAACGGTGCAGGCCTAGCAATGGGTACTATGGATATCGTTAATTTACACGGCGGCAAGCCAGCTAACTTCCTAGATGTTGGCGGCGGTGCAAACAAAGAACGTGTTTCTGAAGCATTCAAAATCATCCTTTCTGATGACAACGTTAAAGCTGTTTTAGTTAACATCTTTGGTGGCATAGTTCGTTGTGACATGATTGCTGAAGGTATTATTGGCGCGGTTAAAGAAGTAGGCGTTAAAGTACCAGTTGTTGTACGTTTAGAAGGTACTAATGCTGATTTAGGTCGTGAGGTTCTTAAGAACTCTGGCTTAGACATCATTGCTGCTGAATCATTAACTGATGCAGCAACTAAAGTTGTAGCAGCTGCGGAGGGCAAATAATGTCTGTATTAATTAATAAAGATACTAAAGTTATCTGTCAAGGTTTCACTGGTGGTCAAGGTACTTTCCATTCAGAACAAGCT
>Ga0209396_1000408_pt1 | contig 52347 bp, 39 predicted proteins | sample GOMGulsemesocosm_6_FD_184638 | JGI IMG/M metagenome (GOLD analysis project Ga0209396, IMG submission 184638) | Methane-oxidizing microbial communities from mesocosms in the Gulf of Mexico - GOM8C Gulf of Mexico (SPAdes) (version 2) | ecosystem: Environmental > Aquatic > Marine > Cold seeps... | reverse complement strand
ATTGTCGGTATGGGCGGTTTAGGTAACCCCGTAAGTTTATACCTAGCTGCAGCTGGTGTTGGTACTTTGTTTATTGCTGATGGTGATCAAGTTGATATTACCAATTTACAGCGACAAATACTGTTCAGCGAAAGTGATGTAGGCAATAATAAAGTAGATGTTGGCGCTGAAAAATTACAACAACATAATAGTGAAGTTACTATTGAAGTGGTTGACGAAATGCTCGATGCAGAATTGGCTAATTATTATATTGAGCAAGTTGATGTAGTGATTGATTGCACCGATAATATCGCGACGCGCTATTTATTGAACCAAGTGTGTGTTGAACAAAAAACGCCATTAATTGTTGGTGCGGCAACGGGCTTTGACGGGCAGCAGTTAGTGGTTGATCCTAGAAACCCAGAAAGTGCCTGTTACCAATGTTTATTTCCTGCCAGTGAAAAAGCGCCGACAAATAACTGTCAAACCGTAGGTATACTTGGCCCGGTATTAGCTATCGTTGCCGGTATGCAATCGTTACAAGTGATAAAGCTGCTAACAGGTAATATGATACATATTAACCAGCTTAATATGTTTGACGGATTGTCGAATCAGTGGCAACAGTTCAGTTTGAAAAAACAAGCTGACTGTCCTATTTGCAGTGATTGTTAAGTTATTGCTTTACCAATATTTACGATGAACTAATTACTGTACTAATGCTAACCATGGTCATAAAGGTGTCAGTCAGAAAGTTATATTAGGGTGACGTTAAAGTGCATGTTGTTGACGTAACAAACTGAAAAAATTAATGTAAATCTAAGGCTATAGAGTAACCAAGTATGGAATACATTTAATAATAAGGACTTTTATGAAACATCTTTTATTAACCATTATTATATTGATGCTAAGCGCTTGTGGTGGAGATACTGATAAAAAACCACCTGAAATCAATGAAGTAGTGCCTGATGCCGAAAGCTTTACTTTACAAAATGTCAGATTTGATTCAAAAGATTATTATGAAGGGGAGCAGGTAACGGTTACAGAAGGTACTAGCTTTGAAGTTCAGTGGGTATCACCTACCTCAGCATCCTACAGAATAGATTTATATTTATCGACTAACGGTGAAGTACATTCTGACAGGAATAAGATAGTAGGGCTTAAATGTGGAAGCGCTTCTTTCTCACTTTGTCCTAACGCAACAGGTGAAGTTAAATGTGGAATTGACGACAATAGCTTATCTTGCTCTGTTGGAAGTGAGAACTTTCAGCCTAAAGATCTACCAAGCCTAAGGTTTATTATTAGAGGTTGTGATGCCTTCAGTAACTGTGATGTAAAAACGTTTAATTTGTCGGTACAAAATAATACAGAAGATTAAGAATAACGTTGACGTTAAAAATTATTTGCTTGAAATTCTGGTGCCACTATTAATACTAAACACGAATATTACTTTTGAAATGTGAAATGTGAAATGTGAAATGTGAAACGTAACAAGTGACTATGGTGTATTATTATTTATTCATGGACTAGCAAAGCTAAAATTTAACGTTCATTAAAGGTCTTGCCAACGTCAGTTATAAGGTCATAGTTGCCTGAGAGAGTCCATATCAGAAGGTTAACTTCGCTGACCATATTCCTAGTACAAAACCAACCTCTGAAGCAATCATTAATGATTCGATATACGTTTAGTTAAGCTTTTTGTTCAAGTCTTTGTGTTTAAATTCAAATGTCTAAGTTAGTTATGTTTTTGTAGTTTTTCTAATCTGCTTTTAGTGTGCGTTAACTGGCCGTCAATACTTAAGGCTTTTTCGAAAAATTTAATCGCTTGTTTTTTATCCTTTGCTGCTAACCAGGATTGGCCTAATCGATCCCAACCTTTAGCATCATCAGGGAAGTTTTCTGTATAAAATTCAAAAAGTGGAATTGCATTTTTAGAATCAGATGCACTGTAAAGGGTGTAACCACGTTCCGTTATGAATTCAGCAACTTCGCTATCGCTTATGTATGGGCTATTAGTAATTTCATTAAATAATGATTTCGATTGTTTAGATAATGTCTTATTAAAAGCGCCATCTAATAGCTTTTCCTGTAACACTAAAGTGGGGAAGTCATTGGGTGAAATTATTGACATTAAACCATCAACTAAGTGAGTAGTTATACCTTCAGCAAAGGCGTTGCCATTGGTTAGATAAATGCTTGTATAGTTTTCATTTTTATTACTTGGCTTATAATGATAATCCAATCTCACTCGATTACCCCCTTCATGACCCACTCGAATATACTCACCTTCTTTATAATAATCCCAGCCAGAAGCATATCGACCTTCTTGACCATTATTAAGTTTCATAGGCTGCCACATTTCATACAATGTCTCTTTAGATATTATTTTTCCATCAACTACACCTTCAATAAATCGCTGTAAATCTGCTTTACTTGAATATAAGCCACTATGAGTAAAAGAGTATGTTGGCCAATCAATGCCTTTATCTACCGTATGGCTTCCGTTATTGCCCCAGTAACTACTTGCAAGGTTTGGGATAACCTCTTTAGCTTTAGAAAAAACAGTGTGTTTTAATGCAAGGGGAGTGAGGATTTTTTCTTTTACGATATTAAGGTAACTTTGCTGCGTTATTTTTTCGATGATGCTTCCAATAACCAAAAAATTGGTATTGTTATATTTGTTTTTTTCACCAGTTTTAAACTGAAATGGATGATCTGCTATGTTAAGGAATACATTTTCTACTGAATTAGGATAACCAGTTTTGACCATTTCCATAGAGAAATATTCTGGAATACCTGAAGTATGATTTAAACAGTGACGTACAGTCACATGTGACCAACTATCAGGTAACTGTGGCAAGTAGAAAGTAATACTTTTGTCTAAATCTACTTCACCTTTCTCTACTAAGGTCATTAACGAGATGCTGGTAAATAACTTAGTAATTGAATACATCGGATAAATATTATTTTCTTTTATCGGCACAGATAATTCTAGGCTGCTCATTCCTACAGTGTCACGATAAATAACTTCATCTTGCTTTTTTACTAATATTGATTGAGATACTGTTCCATAACGTTTTTTGTTTTCTAAAAGCTGTTGTTGTAGTTTAGTAAGTGTTTTAGGTGTTAGTTTTTCCGCTATAGCATAACTACATGTAGAAATTGTAACGAGTACAATGACTGATAATAATGTTTTAAAATTCATTTTTATTCCTTTATATGACTTCAATATCATATTGAGTCAGTCTCTGTTTTAAATTATTCGCGGGTATAGTTATAGCTACTTACTCATATTAATTAGGGGGGTAACATAGCCTTTGAGGTATTGATTTGGATTGACATGTTTTCCTGATTTAGAAATTTCAAAGTGCAAATGTGGAGTGATATCACTATTATTTCTTTGCCCTAATGTATCGCCCAAAGTACCAATTACATCTCCTGCTTTGATTATTTGCCCTTTATTGACAAATACTTGCTTTAAATTTGCATATAAACTGGTGGTATTATTCTTCTGTTCAATAAGAACAGTCAGCCCAAAGCCAGTATCTAAACTTGAATCATCAGCAACAATAACTCGACCGGTAAAACTCGCTTTTACTAAAGTATCTTTAGGTGCTTGAATATCGATACCAAAATGTGGAGATTGCTTTGACTCATTATAGTCAAACGATATAAACCCGTTAGAAATTGGCATTTTACCTTCATTTTGTGTCTTATAATCTAAAGTAAAGAAACCTGATTTGACAAAAACAATAGTCATTGCACTTAACAGGCAAAAAGCTGAAAGTTGAATGAAAGTGAAATAGCTTACTTCATTAATCTTTGCCATTACCTTTCTTATTCTCATTTCTATTTCGTCTTTTAAAGAATTAGGGCTAGAGAAATAGGCCGTTAAACGACTGTTACTAGAGTGCTGGCAAATCTTTAAGCAACTAATTAATGACTTAGCATAATCTGAAGGCTCAACACCAAGTGAATGGACAACGGCTTTATCACAGTCTGTTTCCATTGATAAAATAAACTGTTTTTCTAGGTAATGTATGAAAGGGTTAAACCAAAATAGTCCTGTCAAAAAGCGTAGTAAAATAACTTTTTTTGTATCGTTTTTTCGATGATGTTGTAGCTCATGTTCAATTAACATTTGCTTATGTTCTGGTGTCATAACTTGAATAGTTTGTGGTATTAAAATGGTTTTTGAAAAAAATCCGTATGCCATTGGTGGTGTGTTTTTTGAAATAACTAATTTTATATGCCGTCTTACAATCTCTTGTCTTTGTTTATCTGACATACCTTGAGTATATGACACATGCTCACCATCTTTAATAAGTGCAAATACTCGGCGCGTTCTTAGTATAAAAACACCTAAAGCCCTTAACGTACTAATAAGTATTAGCACTAAAACAAACTGAATATAGACTGAAATATCAACCTCATAATTGGGGATATAATCTGCTGTAGTCGCATGAATAATTGAATGCTCTTGATTAAGTGTTACTAAGTCTTTCAATGCATAGAAATATTCACTATCAAATGACACAAGTGAAATAGGGAGAAAAGATAAAAAGGTTAATATATAGGCTAACAGCCAATATCGAGACCATTCACCGAGTAAGGGATTAAGTTTGATGGCTATTATTGAAAATAATACAATGATGCCTGAACAAATCGTAAACAATAATAATTGCAACGAAAGCGTATTGAACAGGGCTTGGTAATCCATTTTACTTCTCTGACTCTGTACATAAGTCATCAAGTAAATTCTCTAATTCACTAATTTCATTATCATCAATAAGCTTACTTCCGGCAAACATTGCAGTTGGTAAAGGACCGTCTATTTCGAATACTCTTTTGGCAAAGTCAGCAGCGAATGATGCAAGCGTTTTAATTTTGTCTACTTGAGGTGTAAATAAATTAACATTTTTGTCTTTGCTTACTGAAATGAAACCTTTGTCAGTCATCCTATCTAACGTTTTTCGAGTCGATGAATACCCCCAACCAAGAACACTTTCAAGCTCTTGATGTAATTCACGTGCGGTTAGTGGTGATTTTTTCCACAATAGTTTTAAAAATTCTAATTCTGTTGATGTTGGATTCACTTTTAACTCCTGTGTTTTTATCGATAGTGTGCGACAAGTGTCGCGCATTGTCAATAAAAACAATGCGACAACCGTCGCGCGCATTGGATTAAAGAGTAGATATTTTGACAAATACCTACTATTTCTAGAGTGGTCATTAGGTTTCAGTATCCCATTGAGTATTTTGTAAAATAAGAATAAAAGTTGATTTTTTGGTAAAAAGACAAACTATGAAAGTTCTTTATGCATCAAAATATTTCATCCGAATATATTAAAAATAAGCGTCTGCTTTTGGTGTGCAGCTGCTCTAAAGAAAAGCCAATAGCTACCGTCTTAAAGTGCACAAAGTTGGCATTAGGAGTTTCATGATAAATGATCGCTGTGGGGGCGCAGAAGCCAGTCAAGTTAGAGGAATAATAAGAATTGATACGTCTCCTGCAAGCTCAGTACTATAAAATATCCTGATATATGTTAGAATTTAGAAATATTATTATTTAAAATTATTAGGTGTATTTCATGTCTGAACGCTCAATTATCGACATTTGTGTTGAACCTATAGAACTTTGTAAATTACTCAAAATAGCCAATATGGTTGGCGGTGGCGGCGAAGCTAAAACCATGATCAGTGAAGGTAATGTTTTAGTAAATAATGAAGTTGTAGTTCAAAAGCGTAAAAAAATTCGAAACGGCGATATTATCGAATATAACGGTAAAATTATTGAGATCGCTTATAATCCCAGCAAAAAATCAGCAGAGTTTATTAATACCGTAGTTTTAGCGAGTAAAAAAGAACAAAGGAAAAAAAGAGCTAAAAGTAAAGCGCGGATTAACTCATCAAAAACTGTTACTGAACCATCGCCCGAACGCTAAAAGGCCAAATCTAATCAACCTGCTCATTTAGCTTTTTAGCTAATGTTTCATTTGTGGTGAGTTTTCCCTTCAAATCTAATTATCTTAATGACCGCAATGTTAGACCATCTGCGGTCAGAGAAATTTAATGTACCGCCAACTGAGCTAAAATAGGTTATGAAAAAGGCTGAAAATATCGGCCTATTGTGCAATTTCAATTTGTCCCTTTACTTAACCTAGTGCCTAATGGACGGTTCAAAAATAATGAAAACCTTATTCAGTCGCTTTGTGTCTACCTTCTTCTTCGATTGTTACTAACATCGTTTCAATGTAGGTGTTAATTTGATCTTCAAGCACGTTTAAAGGTACCGAGCCGTTTTTCAATATTTGATGATGAAATTCACGCACATCAAAGTTTTGTCCTAATTCGACTTCAGTTTTTTTACGGAGATTTCTAATGGCGATCTCACCAATTTTGTAAGATAACGCTTGTCCTGCCCAAGAGATATAACGATCAATTTCTGTTTTTACATTGTGTGTTGAGAGCGCAGTATTATGGGTCATAAAGTTCATGGCACGTTTTCTTGACCATCCCATAACATGCATGCCGGTATCAACAACAAGACGCGCAGCACGCCACATTTCATAAGTTAGGCGACCAAAGTTACTGTAATGATCTTGGTAAATACCTGCCTCAATACCTAACCATTCAGCATACAAACCCCAACCTTCACCGAAAGCAGAAATATAAGCATTCCTGCGGTAAGAAGGTAAGTTATCTAATTCGACATTAAGTGATATTTGTAAATGATGCCCAGGTACGCCTTCGTGCAATGTAAGGGCAGGCAACACATAAAGTGGACGTTTATCTAACGCATAGGTATTTACCCAGTAATAGCCGGGCTGACTATCATTTTGTGCGCGAATATAACGACCTGTAGTATATTTAGGCGCAATACTGTCTGGCACGGGGGCAACACCATAAGGTGTGCGTGGTAAATGCTTAAATAACGCTGGTAATTTTGCATCCATTTGTTTGGCAATATATGAAGCTTCTTTAATTAATGCTAATGGCGTTTTCGCGTAAAATTGTGGATCACTACGTAAAAAATGGGTGAATTCGGTGAAAGAGCCTTTAAAACCCGTCTTGATAATAATCTCAGCCATTTCTTTGCGAATACGCTTAACTTCACTCAAGCCTAATTTATGAATTTGTTCAGGCGTCATGTCGGTGGTGGTGTAGTGCTTAGCACGATTTTGATAGAAGGCATTCCCGTTAGGGGTCTCTGAAACACCGATGGTTTTACGGGCGTTCGGAAAGTATTCTTGGGTAAAAAAATGATAATAACTTTGATAAGCAGGAATAACTTTCGTTTCTAATATTTCAATAAGCTGCAGCCTTTTTTCAATAAGAACGTTAGCGTCAATTAACGTAGATGCAGTGGTAAAAGGTTTAAGAAACTCAGAATCTTCAACATGCTGAGGAATAAAGGCAAGTATTGACTGTTCATATCCAACTAACACTGCTTGAGGCTGAGTAATACCTGTTGCCAAACCTTGCTGCATCCAATAAATATTTTGATCAAAATATTCAGGAAGTGTCGATAGTTTATTTAAATATAATTCAATATCGTTTGCTTTTTTAAACCTTGTATTGTTGATAACAAAATTTAAATTTGAGTGGAAACCTGACTCAGATTTGAAAGGCATGTAATGTGCTTTAAATTGATAGTTAGCCACATTATTATCAAGTTGAGCTTTAATAATAGAATAGTTAATCTTATTGTCGTCTGATAGGGAATCTTGATTTATGGCTTCAAACATCGCTGCGATGGTAACGCGTTCTTGATATTTTTTTTCTAATGCTTGTGGTGATAAATCAGGCCAATGTTTTTCTTCTTTTTTTGCTTCATCTTGCTGATAAATCCCTTTGCCTGAACGATGATCTAATAGTTGTTTAACCGCACCATCAAATTGTTCATTAGCTGTGATCTGAGTCGAATCAGTTTTGTTACTTGTTGTTTGACAAGCGCTAAGTGTAAATATAATCGCAGGGACAACGAGTAACCGACCGAAAGATAAGTTCATATTTATATAATTTTTGTAGTTAACAATAACAATAAACTAACGTAATTTGGTTTAAGTAAATAGGTTTGTACGACGAACTGTTTCACTTATCAGATAAATACCGACATACCCAAGCTTAAATTGTCAGTTTTCGAACAGAGGAAGTGTCAATATGGCTTCACAACCCGAGTGGTCAGTTCTATTTTTCAGGGTTAGTTGGCCATCTTGGGCTTCTGATATTTGTCGACAGAGTATTAAACCTATGCCTTGATCGTAAATGCTTATTTTCAATTTGTATTTATTGATTGTCCAACTAACTGTGATGGCTTCTGTATCTAGCACCATCGACAATAAAGTCTGCCTCTGAAAAAAATTGTAAATAGTTTAACGCGACAAATACGTTCTCACAGCAACAAGCTATGGCCAATAGCGATTTATTATTGGTGGTGACTTTTTTGCTTTTGCTTTTGATATTGCCATATCCAAGTTCAACCCTCACTTTTATGTTTCGGCTAATTTTTATCGAACACGATTAACGATGAGAGATTAGTATACATGACAAAGTCTAACCTGTTGATATTAAGGGGTTATGTATTGTTTTGTATGAGCGTTTTTTATTGATCCCATTTTTGGCACAGACAAATTTACTTTAAATCCCATCATTGGGATTTAAATAAGAATTAATCTAAAAGTTATGACTTGAATGATTACCGCATTAATAGACTTTGCATGGAATAAAATGAGTTTTCGTTAGGCAAACATATAATCGTTCAATTTAGATGTTTTTTCTCGTTATCGATGTTGGTTGGGAATGTATTTGCGTATTTTGTGTTTTATTTGGTTTTTGGTTGCTGTTATTTGGTTTTTTGTTAGAATTATTTTATCGAAACAGCCCGCGAGGTAAAAATCATGTCACTTGAAAATCACTTCCTTCCCTTTAGAAATAATATTATTGGTCAGTCTTTAATACATGAAATTAATGGCCAGAAATTAGATATTGTCTATGCGGATTGGACAGCAAGTGGCAGGCTTTATGCCCCTATTGAAAATTATATTACTAACACCTTAGGTCCTTTTGTCGCGAATACGCATACAGAAACCAACTTAACGGGTTGTGCGATGACCCATGCTTATCATGATGCGCAACAAATAATAAAACATCATGTAAATGCTTGTGATAATGACGTGTTAATTACGGCAGATGCAGGAATGACCGGTGTTATTAATAAGTTTCAACGTATTTTAGGTCTGCGTATTCCAGAACGGATGCAAGATCAAGTTAAGTTTGATGACGGTGATAAACCTGTCGTATTCATAACGCATATGGAACATCATTCAAATCAAACTACATGGTATGAGTGTGATGTAACCTTAGAAATTGTTGACCCTGATAGCAACGGTTTGCCGTCGTTAGAGCATTTGAAGTTATTGCTTGAAAAGTATCAAGACCGAAAAGTAAAAATAGGTTCATTTTCATCATGTTCAAATGTTACAGGCATTAAAACTCCATATTATCAATTAGCAGAAATAATGCACGAGCAGGGTGGTTTATGTTTTGTCGATTTTGCTTGTTCAGCACCTTATGTTGATATTGATATGCATCCAACAAATCCCAAGCAAGCGTTAGACGCTATATTCTTTTCACCCCATAAATTTCTTGGCGGGCCGGGTAGTTCAGGTGTGCTTATTTTCAATAAAGCACTCTATAAAAATAAAGTGCCAGATCACCCCGGTGGCGGAACTGTAACGTGGACAAATCCCTGGGGAGAGCATAGTTTTTTTAATAATATTGAAATGCGTGAAGATGGTGGAACTCCGGGGTTTTTACAATGTATTCGTACCGCGTTAGCGATCAAAGTAAAGAACGCCATGGGTGTTGATAATATTATCGCCCGTGAAAAAGAAATTACTGGCTATGTGATGGGCGAATTAGCAAAAAATGACAAAGTGGTGATGCTAGAAAAAAATATCAAAGACCGCTTGGCCATTGTTTCTTTTTATATACCGAATGCTCATTATAATTTAGTGGTACGTTTACTTAATGATAAATTTGGCGTGCAAACGCGAGGCGGTTGTTCATGTGCAGGAACTTACGGCCATATTTTACTGAATGTTGATCACGACACATCAAATATGATCACTGAAAAAGTCAACATGGGTGATTACGCTGAAAAGCCCGGCTGGGTACGTGCATCGTTTCATCCCACTACTTCTGATAAAGAAGTTAAATACATTGTTGATGCGATTAATCAAGTCACAATAAATATTACTGAGTGGGCAAATGAATATCGTTTTAATCCGGCAACCGGAGATTTTGAACATAAAAATGCTTCAGTTGAATATCCAAGTCTCACAGACTTTCAACCAGTAGGGCTTTCTGATATTGAAGGAAAACAGACTGAAGAAGATGCTCAAATAGAGAGTGACCATGAAATCAATTCGTCACCCTCATTATTCAAGAAAATATTTGGCTAATATTTACCTATCCTAAATACGGTGGAAATGATCATTTTTCAAAATTAATGATCATTTCAGCGGCAACGCAATGGCATTCATTATCACAAGCTGGACACTCATAGCCTTGTTTGCTTAATTCATTCCAGCGTTCAGCGTGATCTTTTACTAATATACCGCCACATTTAGTAAAATATTTAACCGCACTATTACCTGGGCTTTGTCTCCATAAATGGCTAACACCAGCGACTGCACCTTGCTTAATAGCTGCTTTAGTTGATAGCTTGAGTAAGTGACTACCCACGCCATAACCACGGTAATTCTCATCTACGGTATTACATTTAAAGTAACAGACTTTATCAGCAGGAAGTTGCCATAATTCAGGACTACACCACTCATCTATTTTCCATTGATTAACAGAATAGGTTAATCGAAAGCCAATCAATATATTTTCAAAATAAGCGACAAAATTAGCATTTACTTCTAATGAGCCTTGCTGCTTAGTTAAGCCTTTTGCATACCAATCCAATATAATGTCGTTATCAATATAACCAGCACCATGCACCGCAGTACCTAAAGCAATGATTGCTGAGAAATCTTTAGGTAACATTTCACGATAAGTTACTTGAACTTGTTTTTCTTCGATATTTTTTTTCATTTTAGACATTCATTTAAATAAAATATTTTTAATAATTCAGCTTAGCAAATTTTTTATAAATGGGGTAAGGTTTATCTGATTCTCTCCATTAAAGTAACCTTAAAAAATGTACGATCCTTTACATGATAAATCTCCAGGTTGTGGCGTAGCATATCCACAAAGTTATTGGGCTGAAAATGCCGATATACAAAATAATGCACCAACGAGCGATGGACAAATTAGTCAAGACTTAGACGTCGATGTGGCAATTATTGGCGCTGGCTATACTGGCCTTTCTTGTGCGCTACATTTAGCGCGTGAACATGGCATTAAAGCCCATGTGCTAGAAGCAAATCAAACGGCTTGGGGGTGCAGTGGCAGAAACGCCGGTTTTATTCTTAAATCTTCAGGCCGTAAATCTTATAGCGATATGGCAAAGAAATGGGGTGAAGAAGTGATGCGCGGCATTTATGATGAAATGTGCGATGGCGTAGCAACGGTAAAGTCACTGATCGCGGAAGGCATTGATTGCGACGTGCAAGAACGAGGATTTTTAAAGGTTGCGCATAAACCGAGTAAGTTCGCCGAACTTATTAGCCAAGCAGAACTTCAACAAAAAACATTTGCCAGTATTAAAGATAGTGATGTAGAGATTTTGACGAGAAATGAAGTTCGCCAACAATACATGGACGATAAAAATGCATATGGTGCCATACGTTATAAAGACGGCTTTGGCTTAAACCCACTGAAACTTGCATGGGGATATCAGCGTTTAGCACGTAAAGCAGGCGCTAAAGTGCACACTAGTTCACCAGTGTTAGATGTTTTAGATGAAGGAAATCAACATAAATTAGTGACACCTAAAGGTGTGGTTACTGCAAAAAAAATCGTGATCGCGACCAATGGTTATACACCCAAAGGATTTCATTCATTAACAACAGATCGAACATTACCCGTACTTTCACAAATCATTGTTACAGAACCTCTGTCAGAACAACAATTAGCGGAGTGTAACTTTTTAACATCGAATGTTGTTATGGATACACGCGCACTGAAATACTATTACCGTAAGTTACCTGACAACCGGATTTTGTTTGGCGGACGCGGAGCTATTACCGGGAAATCTGCCGATGATCCTTATTACGCCCAGCGTTTATTAGCCGTGCTAAAAACCAGTTTCCCACCACTGGAGAATTTAAAATATCAATATGCTTGGTCTGGCTGGATTTGTATGGCGCTAGATGACTTACCGCATATCTATCAAAATAAGAACAAGAGTGTATTTTATAGCATGGGTTATTGTGGCTCAGGTGTGTCATTTTCTGTGCAAGCGGGTAAGCGTTTAGCAGAGAAGGTTGCTGAAAAAGCGATTGATCCAAAAATTGAAAATCTGCCTTTATACAATTGTGAGCTACCCAAGTTTCCGTTTGCGCCATTAAGACGTGTTGGACAATGGGGCTACTTTCACTATGGAAAAGTTAAGGATGATTGGTTCTAGTGAAAACATGTTTCTAATTGTTTGTTTTTATAATCGTTATTCTTGATAAGGCTCTATTGTTTAAAGGAAGGTTTGTTAGAGCTTGATTGGGTATTTCAATTATCTTAAACATAGCTCTATCTAAACGGTATTGTAAAGGCTGTTGATCGTTTTGAAAAATATCAATGATATATTCAATATCGTTTTCTGACGAGAAAGACCACAACCATTGACTTCTACTATCCGAATTTTTGTTTGAACGTTGATATTGTTCGAACTGCTTAATAGACAAGTTCATTATTTCAACTTTATCCTCTTGCGTGTTAGCCTGTTCTGTTCTTTTGAAGTTCTGCATAATCACTGGTGGTGAGGCTATCATTCGCTTAGCGGATTTTTGTTCAGTCAACTGAGTCTTTTGCTCATATTGCATGGCGTGTACTATTACTTCTTTAGTCGCAACCTTAGATTTATATGCAATTGAGTTTGCCATTTGACTCTGTATAGCTGAATAACTTGCGGGTGCTTGATAATCAATTTGTTCAGCGACTACTTCTTGATCAACAAAAGAGTCGTTATTACTGATAGGGGTCATGGTTTTTTGTAGCACAATACCTTGCTTTAGTCTTTCATTAGCTTGTTTATTAGGGAGTATATTGCTTTGCTGTAAAACAACTAAGCTGATGACTAGGGTTAAAGACGCTGCAGTAGCTAGTGATGAATACCATTTTAAATTGCTGTTATCTTTTGATTTATTAGTCTTGTCAACCGCTTTATGTGCGGCGCTGATAATCCGTTGATCCAAAATAACACTGGGTTGGCTTTGATTTTCTTCTGACATTTCATTATAAAGTTCATTAATAAAATCTTCATCACTTTGTTGCTGCAAAGCTGAAATTTGAGTTTGTTTGCCGTTATAGTCAGCGTGTTTATTTGACATAATGCTGTAACCCCTTTCGTAAGCGTTTTAAGGCATAACGCCAACTGCTTTTTACTTTTTCTTGGTGCTGCGCTGTTATTTGGGCAATTTGTTCAAGTGAAAAGCCAGATTCCTGTTTCAATAAAAACACTTCCCGTTGTTCTGTTGGTAAAGCGGCAATATTGAGAGACAGTGCTACGTGTAATTGTTCTTTTTGCTGTTGCTCACAAACGGGAGATGTTGCTATTTTAGCGGAAAAGTCATCTTGAACGTTAATCTCACCGTTACCTGCGTCGTTATCAGTATCATTATTAGTGTAGCTCTTTTCATTTAGGGTACTTTTTTTCTTGTAATGATCTATCAAGGTGTTTCTAACAATGGTGAACAGGTAAGTTCTAAATAGCGCTTGTTGCTGATATTTTTCTCTGGCATTAATTAACTTCAACCAAGTATCGTGACAAAGCTCTTCGGCAATCGCCTGAGATAAACCCTGTTTAACAAAAAAACGAAAAACCACTTTCTTATGCCTCTGATAAAGTGAATCAAATGCTGATGTTTGACCTTTCCCGTAGGCAAGCATCAGCGCTTCATCAGTTACCGACTCTCTTATATGTTCAGTCGGCAATATCACTTGCTTCAATGGCGATTACTCATTGTTAGCAACGAGTTGTGGTGATAATGCTTGTGCAAGTTTTACCATGTTAATAAACTCTGCTCGATAACCATGGGTATCTTTCCCTCTTCCTTGTTGGGCTAAAAGAATGATGTTGTCTAACTCCATTGTAGAAAGGTTTGTACCTCCTCGCAACAGTTGTGCAAAACCTGCAACCGCCGCAGAGAATTGATAGTTATTACTGGTCTCATCAAGCTCGTTAACTATTTGTTTTTTATTGATGGCTATTTCTATCAGTTGGCTTTCTTGCTCTGTAGGTGCTTTGTAACGTAAGCGTAAAAAGGCTAATTCATCACTGTGAGTTTTAACGGATTTATTACTGTTACTTTTATAACGTAAAGGATCATTAGCCTTATTCGAGCTGCCAGTTAAGCTGATTTCATAAATAGCGGTTACCGTGTGACCTGCACCTATGTCTCCAGCATCGACTTTATCGTTGTTAAAATCTTCTCGATTTAGTGCACGAGTTTCATACCCAATAAGTCGGTATTCACTGACTAATTGCGGGTTAAATTCCACTTGAATTTTAACGTCTTTGGCAATGGTTAACAGGGTTGATGACAGCTCTTCTACTAAGACTTTTCTTGCTTCATTTAAAGTATCAATATAATAGGCGTTACCGTTGCCATTTTGAGCAAGTTGCTGCATTAATTCATCATTATAATTTCCTGTACCCAGACCGAGAATACTCAAATCAATACCTGACTTTCGCTTGCTTTCAATTAAGTTTTTTAACGCTTGGTTATTGGTTGTACCCACATTAAAGTCGCCATCGGTTGCTAGCATAATGCGATTGATACCACCTTTGATAAATGATTGTTGAGCTAAACGATAAGCGGCTTCAATACCTTCGCCTCCATTAGTAGAACCTCCAGCGGTAAGTTTTGCTAGCGCGTCAATAATTGCCTGTTTATTATCACCTTTTGTTGGATTCAATACCGTACCTGCAGCACCCGCATAAACAACAATAGCAACGCTATCTTGCTGGCTAAGCTGATTGGTGAGCATTTTTAAAGCATTTTTTAATAGCCCTATTTTATTGGCTTGATTCATAGAGCCTGAAACATCAATGAGAAAAACTAAGTTCGCTGCAGGTCTACTATCTGCTGCCACGGATTTACCTTTAATGCCGATATGCAGTAAATGTTTATCAGCATTATAAGGGCTGGGGCCTATTTCACTATAAACAGAAAAAGGCTGTTGAGTAGGGGCAGGGTAATTATAGGAAAAATAATTAATTAATTCTTCAACTCGTACCGCGTCATGTTGAGGTAATGAACCTTGATTCAATACTCGTCTTATATTGGCATAAGATGCGGTATCCACATCAACTGAAAAGGTTGAAACAGGCTGTTCGTTTACCATTAAGATGCCATTATTCTTTTGATGTTTATATTTTTCATTATTCGCTTTACCTAAATGTTTCGGGGGTGCCATAGCGAACGTTTTGGCTCGGCTTTGAAATTGCTGATCAGCCATCACTCTATAACGAACTGAACTAGCCGTTTTCATACTTTCTAGATCTTTGATTCCCTTTTCTTTTATGAATAAGTCTCTAGCATCAGGTTCGGCTAACTCAACAGTATGTAATATTTTTATGGTTGAACTATCTTCTGCTTGAGATTTTTTTTCAGTAGATTCTTGTGCACAACCGGCAAATAATAATGCCGCGGTTATTAATGATAGTGAAAGTACTTTTTTCATCTTTGTCTCGCTTAATGAGTTTTGTGTAAGCTTGTATAGAGTTAAACGACTGAGTAATGAAAAAGGGTTAATTAATTTTTTAAATTTTAAGTGCTCTTGTATTTAACTTAATTTGATTTCATTAATTGACCGACCGGTCTATGAATTCTACAATTACGTTATTAATTTCCTAAATTGTAATTTGCATGGTCTTAACACGAAAAGAAACGGCTCAAGCCACCCGAGTAAAAATAATTACCGCGGCCTATGCCATTGTTGGTGAAGAAAGCTTTGCTGGCTTAACCAGTAATAAGTTAGTAAACGTTGCAGGTATTGCTAAAGGAACTTTATACCATCATTTTAAAAGTTTGGATGATGTTGTTAGTGCAATGATGCAAAAGATCATTGATGACTTTATGCAAAGCATTCCGATTGAAAAATTCGCTTCTATGGCTGAGTATTTAGCCGCATTAGGGGATTATCAAATTAATGTTTTGGTGGAAGATAAAGTCATGATGAATGTCTTTTATGGATTTTTGCCTAAAGGTATCCACGAAAAAAAATATCAATTTATCTGTCAGCAATTACTTGATGGAGCTTGTGGACAAATCGTTCCTGCGATTAAAAATTTTTATGGTGACAATATCTCCTCAGAAAAAATTGAAAAAACAATAAGAATGATTGATATTTTTTGTATTGGTTTTAATTTTCATCTTAAAATTTTTGAAGATAAACAAGCCTATAAAAACATGTGGCAAGATTTTAGCCTGATGCTGATCCATTATTTAGAACTCAAATAGTAGAGCAAATAAGAGATTGTTCATTGGTTGTTTGAAATTTAAACTTATAATTATGGTGACCAACCGGTCGGTCAGTGACATAATGTGCTAGCTTTTACAGAATTTAACAATTTTAATTTGTAACTTACCTTTAATAGGGACATTTAACGTGAAAACCATAGGTGTAATTTTCTCTTCAATACTTCTTTCTAATTTAGTGCTTTCTACCGTGCTACTAACGGCTTCAATGTTCAGTATTTCAGTATATGCTGAGAAATTTGTAACCGTTCAAAAAGCCGAATCATTGATTCTTTTCCCCGGGCGCAATGCATCAGCGCAAGTTGTCGCTTTGAATCAAAGTAAAATTCCTGCAGAAATATCCGCACTACTAAAAGAATTACGCGTGAATGTCGGTGACGAAGTTCAGCAAGGACAGTTATTAGCGGAACTTGATTGTTATAATATGGCATTACTTTTTTCTGCAGAACAAGCTAAAACACAGTTATTATCTAGACAATTAGCCTTTGCACAACGTGAACTTAATAGAGGCAATAAGTTAGCTAAGCAAAATAATATCGGCGAAGTAGAGCTTGACCGACGACAAACCACCATCAAAGAAATTCAAGCACAATCATTAGCACGAGAGTCAAGTTACTCTTTGGCAAAAAGAAATGTCAGTCGTTGTCAAATTAATGCACCCTTTGCCGGAATTGTCACTAAACGCCTTGTGTCTGAGGGAGAAATGTTAGTCACGGGACAGCCAGTGATTGAATTATTGCAACTGGATAACTTACAAGTCTCAGGCAAAATATCTCTCAATGACCAAGTGAGTTTCTTGGCTGCCAACAGTTATGTCTTTTCGGTAGATAAGCAAAGTTACCCACTGTCTTTACGCACACTTATTCCTTTAGTAGAAAAAAACACCCGCAGCCGAGAAGCACGATTTGATTTCGAAGAACGTAGCGCGGTAGTTGGCAGTTCAGGTCGATTGAGTTGGTTCAGTAGTCAAGCACATTTACCAGCACACTTATTACAATCTAGGGGTGGTAAAAATGGATTTTTCATCTTAAATGGGCAAAATGCTCAATTTATTGCCGTGGACTCAGCGGAAGAAGGACGCCCAATTCCTTATATGATTGAAAAAAATCAAATACTCATTATTGAAGGTAGGCTTGGTTTGCTCGATGGTGAAAAAGTCTCGTTGATGAAACAAAATAAAGTCCGCAATAAATTAATAGCTAATCAATAGGAGGTTTTGAATATGTGGCTACGTAATCTTATTCAAAACCATGTGTTAACAAATTTAGCATTTGTACTCATCTTAGTGATGGGGATCATTGTTTATCAGCAACTACCACGAGAGCAAGACCCTTCAATAAATTTTAACTGGGTACAAGTAACAACATTCTTACCTGGCGCATCAGCGCATGATGTAGAGCAAAAAATTACTGATGTTATCGAAGAGTCATTAGAGCGTATTCAGGATATAAAATTTGTTTCTAGTTCAAGTCGTGAAGGCTTGTCGAGTATAACTGTACGATTCAATGATATGGACGAACAAAAATTTACTAAACGAATGGCTGATCTACGTCGTGAAATTAGTAATGTTGAAGACCAATTACCCGCTCAAGTTGAAAGTCCTTATATTGTGGAAATAACGTCAGCCAATGCCTTTCCAACTGCATCCGTTGTAGTTTCAGGGCCTGCTGATGATGAAAATTTACGTCGACAAGCAAGATCATTAGAGAAAGACTTAGCGCGTATTCCTGGTGTTGACCGAGTGCAATCGACAGGCCAACGAGAACCCGAATTACAAGTACAGTTTGACATTGAAAAAATTCAAAATTTAGGCATTAGCCCTGTTGATATTGCCAACAGTATACGTGGTTTTTTTGTTGATACTTCTGCAGGTAGCGCACGTATTGCTAATGATCAATGGTTGATCAGGATCCAAGGTACCACTACCGATCCTGAGGTATTAGCTCAACTACCTATTTTAAGCAAAAAACAACAATATGATGGAACCGAACTGCGTTTAAAGGATATAGCAAAAGTTGTTCGTGCTCGTGAAAAAGCTGATCGATTAGTGAACTTTGAAGGCCAGCCAGCCGTGCTTTTTGTCATTATGAAGCAGGAAAGCAGTAATACACTTGAGTTAGTTGAACGAATCAATCAATACGTCTTACACAAAAACAAAACAGAAGAGCAACTTGGCGTAAAATTTACCCTTGTAGATGATCAAACGTTAAATACCCGTAGTGCACTAAACACCATGCAAACGAATGCGATGCTTGGTTTAGTGCTAGTTTTTTTTGTTACCTGGTTATTTTTAGGTGGACGAATCAGTATGCTGGTTACTATTGGCATTCCTTTCACCCTTGCTGGAACCTTCATTATTCTGCAAATGCTTGGGCAAACACTTAATACCTCTGTGTTGCTCGCTATTGTTATTGCGCTGGGTATGCTTGTTGACGATGCTGTGGTGGTGGTAGATTCTATTTACACTAAGTTGCGTCAAGGAATGCGAGGCGTTGATGCTGCGTGGGCAGGGCTTAATGAAGTTATTCGTCCTGTAACGGCGTCAGTATTAACCACAATGGCTGCATTTTTACCGCTAATGTTATTACCGGGAATTTTGGGCAAATTCATGATGGTTATTCCTTTAGTGGTAACGGTTGCCTTAGCGATAAGTTTAATTGAAGCCTATTGGATGTTACCTGGGCATATTACCGCAGCAAAAATAAACTTTGATAAACCTAGTAAATTTGATGTTAAGCGTCAAAAAGCGATTCGACGACTAAAAGTTAATTATGGTTTTAAATTGATAAAAGTGATGCGTCACCCTAAAAAGACCTTACTGGCCTTATTTATTCTTTTATCTTCTGCAGTTACTGTGGTTCAACAAGGTTTTATCCGTACCGATTTTTTCGCTGCCGATACCATTCGTTTATTCTATATTAACGTTGAAATGCCCACGACAAGTTCAATTAATGAAACCATGAAAAAAGTAGTACAAATTGAACAAGTGGCGAGCGAAGTGCTGAATGACCAAGATACCCGTTCCGTGGTCAGTTATGCAGGGCAAATGTTTACCGAGTTAGCACCAAAATTTGGTGATCATTTAGGACAAGTCATGGTAAGTCTTAAACCTAGAGCAGGTGACATGCGCACCGTTGAACAGTTAATTGAAGAAACACGAATAGCCGTTGAAAGTAACATTATTGGTGCTAGTAATATTTCATTTTTGAAACTTTCAGGTGGACCACCTGTGAGTAAACCCATCAATGTAAAAGTACGAGGCGACGATTATGCTGAGCTTAGACGAGCAACAGATAAGCTTAGTAACTTTTTATCCGCTGATGATCGTTTCCGAGACATCAGTGATGATGATAGCCAAGGTCGTTTTGGATTAAACTTAACCTTAAACAGTGATGCGATTAACCGATTAGGTATTCAGCCTTCAGATGTGCAACGTACCATTAAAATGTTAGTAGACGGTGAAATTGCCAGTTATGTTCAGCATAAGGGCGATAGAGTGGCAATACGGGTGAAGTCGAGTGCAGCGGTCACCAATCAATTTGATGATATCGAAGCGTTATTGCAAATATCTATGCCAACAAGAAGTGGTGATACGGTTTCACTGCGTGATCTAGTGAATATCAATACCATACAAGTGAAAAATAATCTTAGGCATTATAACTTTAAACGCACCATTGCACTGGAAGCCGATATTGATAAGCTACGTATAGATACCGTTGCGGCTAATAAACTTATTCAAGATTACTGGCCAACGATTGCAAGAGATTTCCCTAACGTTAGTTTAGACTTTTCTGGCGAATTAGATGACATTCAAGAAAGCCTTGATGCGATTGGCGTTTTGTTCTTATTTGGTCTTGGCTTAATGTACCTTATTTTGAGCACCCAATTTCAGAGTTACTTTCAACCGCTAATGATTTTGATGACAGTACCTATGGCTTTTGTGGGGGTGGTTATAGGTTTACTTGTATCAGGTGACCCTCTGAGCTTATTCACCATGTATGGCATTGTTGCTTTAGCTGGCATTGCGGTGAACTCATCTATTATGTTGATCTCAACCGCGAATAATAACTTGGCAAAAGGTATGAGTTTAATTCACGCGATATTTTATGCCGGTCGTCGACGTGTTTTGCCTATTTTAATCACTACATTAACAACGGTTGCTGGTTTGTTTTCCTTGGCATCAGGTTTAGGCGGGCATTCTCTGATTTGGTCTCCTGTAGCGACATCAATAGTTTGGGGATTAATATTTTCGTCGGCGTTAACGCTCTTTATTATTCCAACCTTATATCAAATGGTGATGCAGCGTACCTACAATAAACGTCGTCAGGAAGCAGAAAAAGGTACGTCTCCTGAAAGTACGATAGAAAATCGTAAAATTAGTTTGATAACTTCAGCAAAAAGATAGCTAAGTTATTGTCTTAATTATAGAACTTACTTCAAAGTAATAATAAATAGCCAGTGTAGCGGACATTTCTCCACACTGGCTTTTTTACGATGAATGCTCATTGAATGCATTAGTTAAATAGGTGAGTTAAAAAGATATTATTATTATTTTATTTTATTTTTTTAAGTTTTGGATATTATTCGCAACTAAATCAATTAATCTTTGTTGCGACTCAATACTCGCCCAAGCGATATGAGCCGTTAAAGATAAATTGTCTATTTCGTTCGTCGTCAGGGCGCTTATCAAAGGATGAGCAGCTGAAGGAGGCTCTTGTTCTAGTACATCTAGAATTGCGTGAGATATTACTTTATTTTTTAATGCGTAAAGTAAGTCATTGCTGTTAACTATTCCTCCTCGAGCGGTGTTAATGAGTAGGGAAGATTTTTTCATTAACGCTAAGGTTTTACTATTTATTAAATTTTCCGTTTCAGGTGTTTGCGGGCAGTGTAAACTTATCACATCAGCTTGTTGTAATACTTGAGTAAAGCTCTGGCGATTTTCTCTTATTTGACTTGCATAGGGGCGTTCTGCAATAAGCACCTGCATGCCAAAAGCTTGAGCAATCGTGGCAACCGCTTTACCCAAACTACCGTAACCAATAATACCTATTTTCTTCCCTGCTAGTTCCTGACTTCCTATCCCATGAAAACAAAAAGTAGGGCTGTTTTGCCAATGTCCTTGTTGAGTATTCCCTTTGTGATGTGCCGTGTTATTAAAATATTCAAGCATTTGCGCAAAGACATACTGGCTAACCGAGGCTTGTGAATAACCACTGACATTGTTAACCGAAATTCCAAGTGCTTGTGCAGCATTTAAATCTACATTGTTCATACCTGTTGCGGCGATACAAACTAACTTTAGCTGAGGTAATTGCTTGAGGATTTCTTTCGATAGCATCACTTTGTTGGTAATAATAATGTCCGCACTTTTACAACGTTCAATAACTTGGTCTTGTGTCGTTGTTGCAAAACAGATTAATTCGCTAACTTGTGACTCTATACTTTCGAGAGATATTTTGGGACTGAAAGTTTGTTGATCTAAAAAGACGGTTTGCATAGCTGGTATTCAAAAATAAAGTGATAGGGCTAGCTTATACCAATCAGACTAACTAAGTGATCATTTAAAATGGTTTAAATATCCAATAACATCGTTGCTTTCAATCCTAATAGCTAGCTATTAGTCAATCAAGCGCCTTGTTCTTGAAAATTTACCCTCATTTTAATTTGAACCATTAATTAATCTGATTGGTATTAATGGAATTGAAGATAAAAAAAAACGGCAAATAGTATTAATACTGTTTGCCGTTCTAATAAATTACTTACGTAATGAAATTAGCTTTACTCAGTTTAACCAGGACGTCCATCCTTTCGGGCTTTAAATAACATTGGGCCGTAGTAGAAAGTAAATAATCCAAAAGCAACCAGCCAACAAAACCCGCTAATATCAATAAAAGTCATGGTTTTTTCTGGCATTAACCAAGGGCCAAATACTCTTATCATTGACGACAGTGTCATAAGTGCAAAAGCGGCAGACATCATTTTAGGTGGAATTAATGGCAGACCAGAGTGACCTAAAGAAACGCGAGAAATCATCGCCAATATCATACCGCCGATGCCACCAATTGTGAGCAGGTGCCAAACATGATTAGTCGGTATTTCATCAATAATGTAGCTAAACCCGAGTAATATTAGGCCGAACCACATAAATTGAAGCGCAAAATGTAATGACCATAAAAGTGGTAAACCCAGTGTGATCCAAGGACGCCACCTCAGAGAACGAATTAATTGAAACACGCCTGCAACAATTAAAATAGCGCCGAAAAACATCGGTACAAAACCAACTAAAGGGTGTAATAGCAGCATCAAGGTCGCAAGCAATAAACTCCCATTGGCTAACTTATCGAGTAAAATATTGGGCGTAGCTTTAGTGGTTTGAGTGCCATTAGCGGTAAACATAGGAATAACGCGCCCAGACATGACCGACATTAAAAACACTACTAATAAAATACCCGAATAACCGGAATAACTTAAAGAGACATTTTGTGGGTAAATGGTTGCTAAATGCATTTCACCATTGGCAATGGTGAATAATACTAATAGAGGAACAAAGAATAAATTTCTGTACTGTTTTATCGCTAATATCGGCTTGGCTAAAGTATAAGCAACAGTTAACAAAAAGCTTAAATCTATTAGTGCACTTAATGTCGTGCCGAATAAATCAGGCATTAACATGACAATACGGCCTAACAGCCATAATAAAAAGAGTGCGGCGAGTGGTTTGCCTTTTATGCTCGGGAGACCTGTCCAGTTTTGTACTGCCGTTAGAAGAAATCCTGCAACAATCGCGCTGCCAAAACCGAAAATCATTTCATGAATATGCCACCAATAGCCATTACCGTACGGTGAAAAATTCACTGCACCTCGATAAAGCAAAACCCACAAAGTAATAGCGATCAAACTAAAAACAGCACCTCCTAAAAAAAAGGGGCGGAAACCTAATCGTAATATTGGCAGAATTTTCTGCTCTTCTTTTAAATCAGCAATTTTCATCATGATGTGTTTTTCAAATAATCAGTAGTATTATATTAACGTATTTACGAGAACAAACGTTGCTATATATCAAGGCTTTTTAGTATTCCTGTCACCTTGGTATTTTTTGAAACGATAAAAGTTAGCTGACTGGTTTTTCTAATTGATACATTTCATCAGAAATGTAGTCGAGTTTTTCTGTTAGCAATTTTTGAGCATCATATATACCTTGATTGTAAAAATGATTACCCATTTCTTTAGTAAAAAAATCGAGTAAAAAGTCAGCGTCAAATTGGGCAAGTTCTTGATCAAGTTCGCTAGAAAAGTATTGCTGTAGCTTTTGAACAAGACATTCTTTTTGTGTGATTGAAAACTTAATTTCACTCATATTTATTCTCTACTGTTTTAGATAAAATTTGTTTGTTAGATTATACCGATTATACTTCAGAATGTATGTTTCAGGGCTACTATGGTTATATACTTATGACAAAATGTGAAGGTGAATTGTTTAGTGAAAGAAACATTAAAAAAATGGTGGCATACCGATTGTCAGTTTTGCCGTAAATACCGAAGAATGTTTATTTGGTTAGTTATCATGATTGCAATAGATGCATTGTGGTTTAACCTATTGTTTTAATCTTTTTTATATAGGAATTATTTATGGGATATCGTTGGACAGACTCGTTAGAGTTAGCATTAGATTTAATTGAAGAGTACCCAGAGGTTGATCCACTTAAATTGCATTTTCCAGAACTTATGAAATGGGTTATAGCACTAGAAAATTTTGATGATGATCCAAAGCACTGTGGAGAAAGAGTGTTGGAAGCGATTCAATTAGCGTGGATTTCTGAAGTTGATTAAGTCGATAGCCATTAATTGATTTTTTTTGATCCTGTTAAGGTAATCGACTGTTTTATAAGCCTCATTTGCACTATACTATCGATTAACATCATCACCATGAATTATCGCTATTCATCAATTATATGGTCTACATAAAAAATTATTATGACAACACATAAAAAACGTCCTTTATATATTCCTTATGCTGGTCCAAGTTTATTAGAAACACCCCTGTTAAACAAAGGTAGTGCTTTTGATGAAGAGGAACGCACCAACTTCAATTTAATGGGTTTATTGCCACCTCGTTATGAAACAATCGACGAGCAAGTTGAACGTGCTTACATGCAATACAGCAAATTTCAAACTGACTTAAATAAACATATTTATTTACGTGCTATCCATGATAATAATGAAACCTTATTTTTTAAATTAGTGCAGGCACATTTGTCCGAGATGATGCCAATAATTTATACGCCAACGGTTGGCGATGCCTGTGAACAATTTTCAGACATCTATCGTAGTTCCCGTGGGTTATTTATTTCCTATGAAGACAGACATCATATGGATGATATTCTTCGTAACGCCACGAAAAATAAAATTAAAGTCATCGTCGTCACTGATGGCGAGCGCATTTTGGGATTAGGGGATCAAGGTATCGGCGGTATGGGCATTCCGATTGGAAAACTATCGCTTTATACTGCGTGTGGCGGTATTAGCCCTGCGTATACTTTACCGGTAATGCTAGATGTTGGTACGAATAACGAAAAATTATTGAATGACCCTATGTACATGGGCCGTCGTCATAAACGTATCAATCAAGAAGAATACAATGAGTTTGTCGACATGTTTATCCAAGCAATAAAACGTCGTTGGCCTCATGTTTTATTACAATTCGAAGACTTTGCTCAACCTAATGCAACGCCATTATTAACTAAGTATCGTGACGAAATTTGTTGTTTTAATGATGATATACAAGGAACAGCTTCGGTAACTGTGGGGACTTTATTAGCGGCATGTCGTATTAAAGGGCGTCAGCTGGGTAAGGAAACTAAACTGTCAAACCAAAAAATCGTGTTTGTTGGTAGTGGATCGGCTGGTTGTGGTATTGCAGAACAAATTATCGCGCAAATGGTTAATGAAGGTACGTCAGCAGAGCAAGCTCGCAGTCAAATTTTTATGGTTGACCGTTATGGTTTACTTACTGATGGTATGGCCAATTTACTTGATTTTCAGCAAAAGTTAGTACAATCGCCAAGTGCAGTATCAAATTGGGGCGTTTCAGGTGAATATGCCACATTGCTCGAAGTAATGAACAGTGCACAGCCTGATATTTTAATTGGTGTCTCAGGCGTACCGGGGTTATTTACCGAACAAGTGATTAAGGCAATGAAGTCACATTGTCCAATGCCTATTGTTTTTCCACTCAGTAATCCTATTAAGCAAGTAGAAGCAACGCCTGAACAAGTGATTAATTGGACTGAAGGTGAAGTAATTGTTGCTACTGGTAGCCCATTTAAACCGGTTGAATACCAAGGGAAAACATTCCCCATTGTTCAATGTAATAATAGTTATATCTTCCCTGGTTTAGGTTTAGGCATTATTGCGGCGAACATAAATCGTGTGACTGATGAAATGTTAATGGTAGCGAGTGAAACGCTTGCTGAGGCTTCACCTTTAGCCAATACGGGGCAAGGTGAACTATTACCGCCATTAACTGAAATTGCGAGTTTGAGTAAAAAAATAGCTTTTGCTGTTGCGAAAGTAGCTTTTGATCAAAACCTTGCATCTCGCATCGATGATGAAAATTTAGTGGCGAAAATAGAACGAAATTTTTGGAAGCCAGAATATAGGCAGTATCGTCGAAGTAGTGTTTAAAATAGTGTTAAGTTGACATCACTTATCATAGTCAAGTAAGTATGCTGTTTCTTTCTAAGCCAATCTGATGATTGGCTTTTTTATTTTATTTTATTTAAACATTAGAAGAATAATGTTAGATATATTCGAAGCATAAATTACCTCATGGCTAATAAAGTAGTTTTTTACTAATATTTCGTCTATAATCGCGCCAAAATTTATACACCTATTTTAATTTAAAATTTATATAAGGGCTTATCATGGCTATCGAACGTACTTTTTCTATCGTAAAACCTGACGCAGTTGCTAAAAACTTCATTGGTCAAATTTACAACCGTTTTGAAACTGCAGGTTTAAAAATTGTTGCTTCTAAAATGGTTCACTTAAGCCAAGAAAAAGCTGAAGGTTTCTATGCTGAACATAGCGAACGTCCTTTCTTTGGTGCTTTAGTATCATTCATGACTTCTGGTCCTGTAATGGTTCAAGTATTAGAAGGCGAAAACGCTGTTCTTAAAAACCGTGAAATCATGGGGGCTACTAACCCAGCTGAAGCACTTGCTGGTACTATCCGTGCTGATCTTGCTGATAGCATCGACGAAAATGCTGCTCACGGTTCTGATGCTTTAGAATCTGCTGCACGTGAAATCGCTTACTTCTTCTCAGATGACGAAATTTGCCCACGCACTCGTTAATCTGATTTTAATCTTCGCAAATTTTGCGAATTCTTCGTCGAATGTACTCACGTATATGCATACGCTCCGTACAATCTCCTTGAATTCACTTCATTTGCTGTGATTAAAGTAGAAGCTAGAATATGAAAGGGTTTTACTGATTCCAGTAAAATCCTTTTGTTATTTTTAGGCTTATAATAAACTTTAAACTTTTTGGTAAGCTAACTCATTGTTTTTAATATGGAGTAGCTTAATTGAAAGGGTTAAAGTTTGTTATAAATTGATCTGCAAATTGTCTGCTTTGTATGAAAGTTGTACAATTTGTTTTATGTAATGTTGTTGTTTGAGAAGTAGTAATCATGAGTGAAGTGACCGAAGTAGTAAACCCAGTTGTATCTGTGGAAAAGAAGAAAATAAATCTATTAAACTTAGATCATCAAGCTATGCGTGATTTTTTTGCTTCATTGGGTGAAAAACCATTTCGTGCTGATCAAATGATGAAATGGATTTATCACTTTGGTTACTCAGACTTCGAATTAATGACCAACTTGAATAAAAAATTACGTGAAAAATTACAGCGTTTAACGGAAATATCAGCGCCTGAAATTTCAGAAAAGCAAGTATCTAAAGACGGTACGATAAAATACTCTCTACGCCTTGAAGGCGGACAAGAAGTTGAAACTGTTTGGATCCCAGAAAACGACCGTGCAACATTGTGCGTATCTTCACAGGTAGGTTGTGCACTTGAATGTACATTTTGTGCAACAGCGCAGCAAGGCTTTAATCGTAACTTATCAATGAGCGAAATTATCGGTCAAGTATGGCGTGTTGCCAATGATATTGGTGCGACACGTATTGTCGGGAAACGGCCTATTACTAATATAGTAATGATGGGGATGGGCGAGCCGTTATTAAACATGAAAAACCTAATTCCAGCGCTTGATACTATGCTGAACGATTTAGGTTATGGTCTATCTAAAAGACGAGTAACGGTAAGTACCTCTGGTGTAGTACCAGCGCTAGATATGTTAAAAGAAAAAATAGATTGCGCTTTAGCCATTTCAATTCATGCGGGCAATAACAAACTGCGTGATGAATTAGTACCGATAAATAAGAAGTACCCACTAGAAGAATTTATTGCTGCGGCAGGGCGTTACATCGACGGTTCAAAAGCGAATAAGCAAGCAACGATTGAATATGTAATGTTAGATCATGTTAATGACAGTACCGATCAAGCGCACGAACTTGCCATTGCCTTGAAAGACTTACCCAGTAAAATTAACCTAATTCCATTTAACCCTTATCCTGGTTCGCCTTATAAACGCTCAAGTAATTCACGTATCGACCGTTTCGATAAAGTTTTACAGTCATATGGTTTAACGGTTATTACGCGTCGAACTCGTGGTGATGATATTGATGCTGCTTGTGGTCAATTGGCCGGTGAAGTATTAGATAGAACTAAACGTACTGCAATAATTGCAGAAAAAAGTGTTAGTGACAAACAACAGATTTCAGTAAAGCTTGTCTAACACTTTATTCCCAAGGTAGGTATTCCTGTGTACGTATCTTGTAGTCGAGTAGGGATAAGTATAATGTGTAGCCATTACATTAAGATAAGTGACATTTTTAAATATGATTAAATTTATGCCACGGTTTTTTATAACGAACGTTATCGTTTTTTTAACGGTCCTTTCAGGCTGTGTAACGCAAAATTATGAAAATGACAGCGACATACCGGTTGTAGAAAGCGAGTCTAGTAAAAATGATATGGCCATGACACGAATAACATTAGGCCTTGGCTACTTAAACATGGGCAACACCACGCAGGCAAAATTAAACTTAGAAAAAGCAAAGCGTTTTTCACCTAACTTATCAGAAGTTTATACAGCCTTTGCACACTATTATGATGTGGTTGGCGAACCGAAACTTGCGACTAACTCTTACGAAAAAGCATTATCAATAGATCCACATAATCCAGATACTTTAAATAACTATGGCGTTTTTCTTTGTCGAAATGAAAAATATGAAGCGGCTGAAAAGTACACGTTAAAAGCGATAGAAATTCCAACATATTTGATGGTTTCTCAAAGTTATGAAAACTTGGCGCTTTGTCAATTAAAGACCGATGATTTTGCTAAAGCAGAACAATATTTCAAAAAAGCTATTCAACATAGCCCTAATCGTGCGTCAGCTTTGTTACAAATGGTACGTTTACAATATGCTTTGGCTGACTATAAAACTGCGCAGAAATACTTGAAACGCTATGAAAAAGCAACTCGTCGCTTTAGTCCTGAAGCGCTTGCTCTTGCTTACAAAGTATTTGAAAGACAGCGCAATCGTCGTATAGCTAAAAATTATGCAGGGATGTTATTAAAAATGTTCCCTAATTCATACGAAGCTAAACAATATATTATTAATGAGCTTGAACATATTGAGGCGGATGATTTAGCAAAAGTTTACCAAGCTTCACATTCTGATTCCTTGCCTTCATCTCTTGCAAAGCGAGTAGTGGTTTTATCACCGAAAAAACCTAGGAAAATACTCCCTGTCGCAACAGATGAAAAAGAAAGTCTTGCTGAACCTAGTGTGATTAAGACTGTTGCTGTTGAAAGTAATCAAAGTAAACTTAAGCAGTCCATCGACCGTCAAATACATATAGTTCAATCAGGTGAAAGTTTATTTTCGATTTCGACGCAATATAACGTTCATATGTATAGATTAGAAAGTTGGAATAATATTCTTCGTGACAATGTTTTATCGTTAGGCCAAAAAATTTATGTGTCATCACCACAGCAGACAAATACTTCGACAACTAATCGCGCTGCTACCAATAACGTACAAGAGAAAACTCAATGAATCCTGTTGAAATAAACAATCCTGATACCAAGGAAAAAGCTGATTCATCACAAAATAAAGCGATTGAAAATGCACCGGAAGAACTTTCTGAAGATATGGAAGTTATGGGGCCGGGGCAAATTCTCAGCGATGCTCGAAAGAATATGGGATTAACTCAAGAAGATGTAGCGGCTAAGTTGAATTTTCGTATAACGTTAGTTGATGAAATAGAAAATGAAGTGTTTGATACTAGTGTGCCAGAAACCTTCAACCGTGGATATTTACGTAATTACGCAAAGCTAGTCAATGTTTCTCAAGAAGATGTGATGGCAAGTTATGAGCAATTGAACGTGGCTAAAACCCAAGCATCTGAACTACAAAGTTTTTCTAAGGGCACTGAAAAGTTAGCCGAGAGCAACCGTATCATGTGGGTGAGTTATTTAATTTTAGCCATACTTATAGGTTCTACTGTCGTATGGTGGATGCAAAATAATACAGAACAAAATTCGAACGAGCCAATCGAAATAAAAAAAGAAATAACACCAAGCATCGAAAAACTACAACCTGATTTATTTAACGAAACTAAAACCAGTTCAATTTTAACGCCAGCAGTTGAAAATACAGGCGTTGACAATGCCATTGAAGCACCATCTGTACCTGCCATTGAATTAAGCCAGGATAGTTCTAATTTAACGACCCAAGCAACTCAAATTGAAAATGTGCAAGTGAATGAAGACGCTATAGCACAAATTGAGAACATATCAGTAAATGAGCCAGAAGTGACTTTGACGAATGTTACTTTTACGTTCTCGGGTGATTGTTGGGTAAATATTTCAGACGCAACAGGTGAACGCATTGCGTGGGGGGTCAAAAAATTGGGCTATGTAATGAAAATATCTGGGCAAGCTCCTTTTAATGTTACTCTAGGTAGACCTGAATTAGTGGCAATAAATTTTTCAGATGAAATTATTGATATGAGCCAATTTAACGTGGGCAATATCGCTAAATTTACCTTACCCGTTTCGAATTAGTCATTAGCATTTTGTATAAATAACGTTTATCACGTCAGAGTGATTAACCACTAAAGTTGTGAATTATTATGTTTAAAGAATCTCCTATCATCCGCCGTAAATCTCGTCAAATCATGGTGGGCAATGTTCCAGTGGGTGGCGATGCACCTATTACCGTTCAGTCAATGACAAATACATTGACCACTAATGTTGCTGCGACCGTTGCACAAATCAAATCATTAGAAGCCGTTGGTGCAGATATTGTGCGAGTGAGTGTGCCGACGATGGATGCCGCAGAAGCTTTTCGTGAAATTAAAAAACAAGTTAAAGTACCTTTAGTAGCAGACATTCACTTTGATTACCGTATTGCACTTAAGGTTGCTGAATATGGCGTAGATTGTTTACGTATTAATCCAGGTAATATTGGTCGTGAAGACCGAGTGCGCAGTGTGGTTGAATGTGCACGTGACATGAACATTCCAATTCGTATCGGTGTAAATGGCGGTTCATTAGAAAAAGATATTCAAGAAAAATATACAGAGCCAACACCTGAAGCATTATTTGAATCAGCCATGCGTCATGTCGATATTCTCGATAGACTTAATTTCGACCAATTCAAGGTAAGTGTTAAAGCTTCTGATGTTTTTCTTGCGGTTGAGTCTTATCGTTTATTAGCAAAACAAATTGATAATCCTCTTCACCTTGGTATTACCGAAGCAGGCGGCTTGCGTTCAGGCTCAGTAAAATCATCAGTCGGTTTAGGTTTATTATTGGCAGAAGGTATCGGTGATACGTTACGTATTTCTTTAGCTGCAGACCCCATAGAAGAAATTAAAGTCGGTTTTGATATTCTAAAGTCATTAAAATTACGTAGTCGCGGTATTAACCTTATTGCTTGCCCTAGCTGTTCTCGACAGGAATTTGATGTTATTTCAACGGTTAATGCGTTAGAGCAACGTATTGAAGATATTTTAACACCTATGGATGTTTCAATTATCGGTTGTATCGTCAATGGACCCGGTGAAGCGCTTATTTCCGATTTGGGCCTAACAGGTAGTAGCCGGAAAAGTGGTTATTACTTAGACGGCATTCGTCAAAAAGACCGTTTTGACAACAAAAATTTGGTTGATCAACTTGAGGAACGAATTCGAGCTAAAGCAAAATTGCTTGATGTCGCTAATAAAATTGAAATTAAAGAAATTGACTAATCTAGTCATCTAGAAAAGAGTGAAGCGTAATACTATTTACGTTTCGCCTCAAACTGCCTATAATGCGCGCTGCATTTAGTTTTTCCCGTTTATATAGTTACCTATTCAGTACAATAGATAAGAGAGAACCATACTTTGAGTAAAACAATACAAGCCATCAGAGGTATGAACGACTGTTTACCATCTGAAACTCCTATTTGGCAAATGGTTGAATCGGTTTTACGCAGAGTTGCGAGTAGCTATGGTTTTGCTGAACTACGCACGCCGATTGTTGAGTCTACAGCACTTTTCAAACGCTCTATTGGCGAAGTAACCGATATTGTTGAAAAAGAAATGTACACCTTTGAAGATCGTAACGGAGACAGTTTAACATTACGACCAGAAGTCACCGCATGTTGTGTACGTGCGGGTAATCAACATGGCTTACTTTACAACCAAGAACAGCGGTTATGGTATATGGGACCGGTGTTTAGGCATGAGCGTCCACAAAAAGGTCGTTATCGACAGTTCCACCAATTTGGCCTTGAAGCCATTGGAATTGCGACACCAGACATAGATGCAGAAATTATTATGGCAAGTTTTCGTCTTTGGCGGGAACTTGGCATCAATGAGTTTGTCACACTAGAGCTAAACTCATTAGGTTCAAATGAAGAACGCGCAAAATATCGTGATGCTTTAGTGGTTTTCTTAACAGAAAAAGAAGATCAACTTGATGAAGACTCAAAACGTCGAATGCATACCAATCCATTACGCGTTTTAGATAGCAAGAATAAAGATGTACAAGCGGCTTTAGTTGGCGCGCCAAAATTAAGTGATTACTTTGGTGAAGAATCTAGAACGCATTTCGCCGGAGTTTGTCAGCGTTTAGATGCTGCGGGTATTAACTATGTGATCAATGAGCGCTTGGTTCGTGGATTAGATTATTACAACCGCACAGTCTTTGAATGGGTCACTGATAGCTTAGGCGCACAAGGTACAATTTGTGCTGGTGGTCGTTATGATGGATTAGTAGAGCAATTAGGCGGTAAAGCAACACCTGCATTTGGTTTTGCTCTCGGTATTGAGCGTTTAGTGTTAATGTTAGCGAACCTAGAAAAAGTAAACAACATCCGCCCACAGGTTGATGTCTATGTTATTGGTTTAGGTGAAGGGGTTGATATTCAAGCAGCTCAGCTCAGCGAACAATGGCGTGATCAAGTTAAAGAAATTCGCATACAAAACCACTGCGGTGGTGGTAATATGAAAAAACAAATGAAACGTGCAGATAAATCGAGTGCGCAAATCGCAATTATCATCGGTGAAGATGAACTTGCAGAGCAATGTGTGACGGTAAAATATTTGCGTGGACAACACGAACAACAAAAAGTGTCACTTGAACAAGTGCCAACTTTATTAAACAGTTTAATTTAAGGTGATGTAGTGGACGTTTATCAAACAGAAGAACAACAAGTAGAAGCCATTAAAAGTTTTTGGAAAGAGAATGGCACTGCAGTAATTGCTGGTTTAGCCTTAGGTTTTGCTGGTTTTATTGGCTTCAACGTATACCAAGATAAGCAACTAGAATCAGAAGTTGCAACTTCTGACGCTTATCAAACTATCATGGAAAGTGCCGGTAAAGAGGAAGCGCTTTTTTCTGCTAATGCGAATAAATTTATTACTGAAAATAAAAATTCTAGTTATGCTTCACTCACTGCACTTGCTTTAGCGAAAGAAGCTTCTAGTCATAAAGATTGGCCGCAAGTCGCTATACATTTAAATACAGCGATTGAAAATGCTACAAACCAAGGTATTAAAGCTATTGCTAGTATCCGTTTAGCGCGTGTGCAGATTCAACTTGAGCAGTATACCGAAGCATTAGCAACGTTATCTGTAACGTTACCTGAGTCATTTAAAAGTGCGATTGAAGAAGCTAAAGGTGATGCTTACTTTAAACAAGGAAAAGCAGAACGTGCTCGTACTGCTTATCAAGTAGCGCTTGACGTAGAAGGTCAAGAAAATAACGGCGCATTACAAATGAAATTAAATGATTTAGCCCAATTATCAACTATTGCTAAATAAAGAGGCTGATCATTAATATGCTTAAAAAAATAGGCTTTAATAAAAAATTGTTGGCGATAGCGCTATTGTCATTAGGGCTTGGAGCTTGTTCATCAACTGATGAAGAAGATGAGGCGACTAAAGTTGCTGAATTAACAGAAATCAACGCAGTATTTGAAGCAGATGTACTTTGGGAATCAAGTGTTGGTGATGGTGTTAGTGATTATTTTTCACGTATTCAGCCGAGTGTTGCTTATGGTAAACTCTATACTGCTAGTCGTGAAGGTGACGTTATCGCTTTTGGACTTGAAAAAGGTGATGAGCTTTGGTCAACAGATTTAAGTGATTTAAAAGGCGAACGTGGTTTTTTCGACAGTCGTCAATCCGCTTTATTAAATGGTGGACCGATTACCGGCATTAAAAAAATATTTATTGGCAGTGAAAATGGTGACGTATTCGCTCTAGATGCTGAGACTGGCAAGCTTGATTGGCAAGGGAAAGTTAAAGGTGAGGTTATTGCGGCTCCAGCAATTGATGCTGGTATATTAGTTGTCAATACTGCTTCAGGCGTTATTAAAGCATTCAATGCGTCGAATGGCCAAGATGAATGGCAAGTCGAACAAGAAGTGCCGGCATTAACTTTACGTGGAGTAAGTGCTCCTGCTATTTCTTCTGGTGGTGTTGTTGTTGGCTCAGCTGATGGAACCATGAGTGTTTATATTCTTGAAAATGGTCAGCCGGGTTGGACAGCAGAAGTTGGTGAAGCGACTGGCTCTACACAATTAGAGCGTGTTATTGATGTTGACTCTGCCCCACTGATTTTTGGTGATAAGGTTTATAGCATCTCTGTTAGAGGTAATTTGACCGCTGTTGATTTACGTACAGGTCGTATGGTCTGGGAACGTCAATATTCATCATATCGTCAGCTTTCTATTAGTGGAAATACTATATTTTTAACTGATATTAAAGGTCATGTTTATGCAGTTGACCGTCAAAATGGTTTTGAAAAATGGAGTCAACTTTCATTAACTAACCGTGGTGTGACGGGACCAGCTGTAGCAGGTAATTATATTGTTGTTGGCGATTTTGAAGGGTACATTCATTTTATAGATCAAACAACCGGTAATATTGTTGCTCGTCATGAAGTAGATAGCAGCGGTTTAAATATTGCTCCGACTGTTTACGACGATATTATTTATGCACAATCACGTAATGGTGATTTACAAGCGATAAAAATTCCATAAGTTTTTTTATCAGCTAGAATTAAACGGCTCCATTGCAGAATGCATTGGAGCCGTTGTTTGTTATTAAATAGAGTAAAAGTTGTGCATTTTGCATAACGGTGTTTACTCTAAAATGAAGTTATAGAGGTAAACATGCTTCCAGTTGTTGCACTTGTCGGACGTCCTAATGTTGGCAAATCGACGTTATTTAACCGATTAACCCGAAGCCGTGATGCTCTCGTAGCAGACTATCCGGGTTTAACGCGTGATCGTCAGTATGGTCAAGCTAAAGTAGAAGACCATCCGTTTATTGTTATTGATACCGGTGGTATTAACGGTAATGAACAAGGTATTGATGCATTAATGGCAGAGCAGTCATTAATGGCGATTGCAGAAGCCGATGCTGTTTTATTTATGGTTGATGCGCGCGATGGATTAACATCTGCGGATATTGGTATTGCTGACTACCTTCGTAAACAAAATAAAAAAATATTTTTGGTTGCTAATAAAGTTGACGGTATTGATGCTGATTCTGCTGTTGCAGAATTTTATGAATTGTCGCTTGGTGATACCGTTCATAAAATTGCAGCTGCACATGGTCGTGGTGTTACGCAATTATTAACGCTGGCATTAACACCTCATATCGAAGCGCTTGGTCAAGCACGTGAAAATGATGAGTTTGATGGCGAGCAAGAGTTTTCTGGCAAGACAGATGAAGAAAAAATTGCTGAAGCTCCTTTTGAAAATGACAAAATCAAACTTGCTATCATAGGTAAGCCAAACGTTGGTAAATCAACGCTGACTAATCGTATTTTAGGTGAAGATCGTGTTGTTGTCTTTGATGCACCAGGTACCACTCGCGATAGTGTTTATATTCCAATGGAACACAATGGTCGTGAATATACCCTGATTGATACAGCGGGTATACGTCGTCGTAAAAATGTGACGGATGTCGTTGAAAAGTATTCAGTGATTAAAACTTTACGTGCCATTGAAGATGCTAATGTGTGTTTGTTGATCATCGATGCCCGTGAAGGTATTACGGATCAAGATTTAAGCTTGCTTGGTTTTATACTAGAAGCAGGCCGTTCGTTAGTACTCGCGGTAAATAAATGGGATGGCCTAGATGATCATGTTAAAGACCGTATAAAGACTGAACTAGATCGTCGTTTAGGTTTTATTGATTTTGCTCGTATTCATTTCATCTCAGCATTACACGGTACTGGCGTAGGGCATCTATACGAATCGGTTGAAGAAGCGTTTATTTCTGCAACGAAACGTATTTCTACTTCTATGGTAACAAAAATATTAGATATGGCTGCGTTTGATCATCAACCACCGATGAGTCAAGGGCGTCGTATTAAGCTTAAATATGCGCATGCTGGTGGTTATAATCCGCCTATTATTGTCATTCATGGTAATTTAGCCAAAAAGCTTCCTGTTTCTTATAAGCGTTATTTAATGAACTATTATCGTAAATCATTAAAAATTATGGGGACACCCATTCGCATTGAGTTCAGAGAAACCAGTAATCCGTTTGCAGGAAAGAAAAAGTTGAATTACACGCAGCAAAAGAAAATTGCTAGAGCTACTCAGGGTTATAAAAAGGATTAATTTATTCTTTAGCGTAGGAATAATTGAAAATTACTAAAGCCAATCATTTGATTGGCTTTTTGCTAAGTGCTACATTGATAACATGTGATCTTAAGTTTAGATATTATGCCGGCAACTCCTCAAGAAATAACTACTGCTAATCGCCTTGACCGAAATCTTGGTTTACTGCAGTCAGGGTCAATGATCACTTTAGATATAGCAACCCCCGCAGGACAAAAAGCAAAATTTCGCAGTACATTTATTGGCTATTTACCAAAGCAATACGTACTCCTACAATACCCCGATCCGACAAAGCTGGGGAACTTTGCTCAGTATATTTCTCAAGGGATGAGCATTACTGTTCGTGGTTTGATAGAAGGTCATGAGGGGGCAGTTGTTGCATTTGTGAGCAATGTTAAACAAACACTACAAATCCCTTCTAGAATAATCGTACTGGACTTTCCTCGCTCGGTTAGTCTACAAAGTTTACGTTCCGCGATGAGAATAGATACTGACATTATTGCTAAAATCAGAATAGCAAAAGAATATTGGCAAGCAACGATTATTAATATTTCGGTCAGTGGTTGCCAAGTATTAGTCAATAATGGTGAGTCTTTGGTTATGGAAAAAGATAAGTTAGTTGATTTGGTCGTTGAAGACTTTCAAGATCTTCATAACTTAAAGTTTTTCGGTAAAATCTGTAGCATGAAATCTCAGGCCAACGGTGTATGTATTGGCATTCAGTTTGAAAACAAAAGTAAAGAGTCGGTGATAAAATTACTACACCATGCGATTATTATTGAAAATTAAGCTTTATTGTTAGCTAATCACTTGAGCAGTAATACTCCCATCGCTGACTTGAATAGAAATATTATCACCGACTTTTATTTGTTCGATTGAACGTATTACCTGTGCTTTACTATTTCTACTAACGCTATATCCTCTGGCAATAGTAGCAAGTGGGCTAACAATATTTAATTGTTCAATGACACTTACAAAATTTTCAGTCTTCGTTTTAACTAAAAGCTGTAATCCGCGTTTCAGTCTTTCATCAAGTTGAGACAGCTGGATTTGATTAAGTACTATCTTCTTTGTAGGGTCACAATACTGCAAAGCTTTCTTTAGCTTCTCTGGTGCTTGTCTAAATCGTTCTAATTCACGCTGAATTGCTGTACCTAAACGCATATTCAGTTCATCTGATTTTTGCTGGTAAAGTTGAAGTTTTCTTTCAGGATGAACTTGTGTTAAACGATGATTAAGCGTTTGTAAGGTTAAACTTTCTGTTTTTATTGTTTGAATAAATAAATGTTGAGCTCGTTTTGATAATTCAACTAATCGACTTTGTAATTCACTATTGTCTTGAGAAACAAGCTCTGCAGCAGCTGATGGTGTTGGTGCTCTTAAATCGGCAACTAGGTCACTCAATGTTGTATCTATTTCATGACCAACAGCACTGATAATTGGAATACGACTGTGAAAAATACCATTGACAACCTCTTCTTCATTAAAGCTCCATAAATCTTCTAAAGAGCCGCCACCTCGGCCGACAATTAATACTTGGCATTCTTCACGTTGATTAGCCAGGTCAATTGCATTAACAATATCTTCTTTAGCATATTGTCCTTGAACAAGAGCAGGGTAAATGACAATAGTGATTGCAGGGTTACGTCGTTGAAGTACGGAAATAATGTCTTTTACTGCAGCACCTGTTGGAGAAGTGACAATACCAACAGTATTAACGTTTCTAGGAATTTCTTGTTTGAATTGTTGACCAAATAAACCTTGGGCATTGAGTTTACTTTTTAGTTGCTCAAATTGTTGTCGTAATAAACCTTCGCCTGCATCTTCCATCATTTCAATAATTAATTGAAAATCGCCACGTGGTTCATATAAAGAAACCTTTGCACGAACTAAAACCTGTTGTCCATTGCGAGGCACTGTATTGCCTGCTAACTTGACACGTCGATTATTTCCTTTAAACATCGCACAACGCACTTGTGATTTAGAGTCTTTGAGTGATAAATACCAATGTCCTGAGCTAGCGGCAACGAAATTTGATATTTCACCACATAACCATACGGTATTAAGTTCACTTTCAAGCATGAACTTTACTTTTTTGGTGAGTTCACTTACTTGTAGAATGTGTTGTGTAGCCATAAAGTACTTACTTTTTCTAATGTTAAGGCGATTTTAGCCATTATTATATATTTCTTTAAACTATCTAGGGATATTTATTTTAGTTTATCGTTAAATTTAAGTTGTTCTTAAACAACAAAACGGTTAAAATTCTGCCGCAATATTCCTCCCCACACCCATGCCTTTTGAGAGATGTTGCGATGCTAAGAATTGCCCAAGAAGCACTAACTTTTGATGATGTACTACTTGTACCTGCCCATTCGAAAGTTCTACCCCACACGGCTGATTTAAAAACAAAATTAACCCGTGAAATTAACTTAAATGTACCGATGATATCTGCGTCTATGGACACAGTTACTGAAGCTCGCCTAGCTATTACTCTAGCTCAAGAAGGTGGTTTAGGTTTCATTCATAAAAATATGACCATTGCTGAACAAGCGAAGAATGTTTCTAAAGTAAAGAAATATGAAAGCGGTATTGTATCGGATCCTATTACGGTTAGTGTTGACTTTACTATTGAACAAGTGATGCAAAAAGCTGACGATGTCGGGTTTTCAGGTTTTCCTGTTGTTGATAAAAATCATAACCTTGTGGGTATTATTACTGGACGTGATTTACGCTTTGAAACTGATTTAACAAAACCAGTCTCTGCCTTAATGACGGCGAAAGATAACTTGGTTACGGTAAAAGAAGGTGCAGCTCGCGAAGAAATATTGGGCCTGATGCATGAAAATCGCATTGAAAAAATATTAGTCGTTGATGATGCTTTTAAACTTGTTGGTTTGATCACAGCTAAAGATTATCAAAAAGCAGAAGATAAACCTAACGCTTGTAAAGACGAGTTAGGTCGCTTGCGTGTTGGTGCTGCTGTAGGCGTTGGTGCGGGTACAGATGAGCGTATTGACGCATTAGTTGCTGCAGGCGTTGATGTATTATTAATTGATACCTCACATGGTCACTCACAAGGTGTTCTAGACCGCGTTAAAGAAACACGTGACAAATACCAAGACTTACAAATTATAGCCGGAAATGTAGCAACAGCTGCAGGGGCAAAAGCAATGGCTGATGCCGGCGTTGATGCTGTTAAAGTCGGTATAGGTCCAGGCTCTATTTGTACTACACGTATTGTTACAGGTGTTGGTGTACCACAGCTAACTGCTATTTCAAATGCAGTTGAAGGGTTGAAAGGTACAGGGATCCCCGTTATTGCTGATGGCGGCATACGTTTTTCAGGCGATATTGCCAAAGCATTAGTTGCTGGCGCACATTGTGTCATGGTTGGCAGTATGTTCGCTGGTACAGAAGAAGCACCAGGTGAGGTAGAACTTTATCAAGGTCGTTATTACAAGTCATACCGCGGTATGGGTTCTTTAGGTGCTATGGCGCAAAAAGATGGTTCAAGTGACCGATACTTCCAAAAATCTGAAGGCGAAGCAGACAAATTAGTACCAGAAGGTATTGAAGGTCGCGTTGCTTATAAAGGCCCTGTAGCAGCAATAATTCATCAACAAATGGGTGGGTTGCGTTCATCAATGGGTTTAACGGGTTCAAAAGATATTGAAACCATGCGTACTAAGCCAGAGTTTATGAAAATAACATCTGCCGGTATGGGTGAGTCGCATGTACATGATGTAACAATAACCAAAGAAGCACCAAACTATAGAACGGGGTAGTAAATTCGGTTGAGTTATTTAAGCTCGATTTCGGCGTTGCAAGTGCTCATTGACTATCGTCAACTCCGCGCTAGCGCCTTGAACTAGAGCTAAAACATTCTCAACTTGATGTTAATACAAATATTCTTAGGTGCTTTTCGGAAATGGAAAGCAAAAAATTCTACAGGCTGAGTTATCAATAAATAACTCAGCCTGTTCATTTTATAAATAGTTAAATAAAGTAGGAAAACAACCATGAGTAAAGACATTCATGATCACCGCATACTAATATTAGATTTTGGTTCTCAATACACTCAGCTTATCGCACGTCGCGTACGTGAAATTGGCGTTTACTGTGAACTTTGGTCTTGGGATGTAACCGAAGAGCAAATTAAAGGATTTAACCCAACCGGTATTATTCTCGCTGGTGGCCCAGAGTCGGTAACGGAAGATAACTCACCAAGAGCGCCAGAATATGTTTATACCGCTGGTGTACCTGTATTAGGTATCTGTTACGGCATGCAAACAATGGCAGAGCAACTTGGTGGTGGCGTTGAAAGTTCGAGCCATAAAGAGTTTGGTTATGCAGCTGTTGAACTTATTGCTAAATCTGCTTTATTCAACAATGTTGAAGACAGTATCGGTGATAATGGTAATGCTTTACTTGACGTTTGGATGAGCCATGGCGATAAAGTGTCAGCTATCCCTGAAGGTTTTGTTACCGTTGCACAAACTGCAAGTTGTGCTTATGGCGCAATGGCCAACGAAGAAAAGAAATTTTATGGTGTACAGTTTCACCCTGAAGTAACCCACACTAAACAAGGTTTACGTATTTTAGAAAACTTTGTCGTTGGAATTTGTCAGTGTGAAAAATTATGGACTTCAGCATCTATTATTGATGACGCTATCGCGAAAATGAAAGCCCAAATTGGTGACGATGAAGTTATTTTAGGTCTTTCAGGTGGTGTAGATTCATCAGTTGTTGCTATGTTATTACACCGTGCTATTGGCGATAAACTAACCTGCGTATTTGTTGATAATGGTTTACTTCGTTTAGACGAAGGTCAGCAAGTAATGGACATGTTTGGTGATCACTTCGGTTTAAACATCATTAAAATTGAAGCCGAAGAAAGATTTTTAAACCGTTTAGCTGGTGAAAGTGAACCAGAAGCAAAGCGTAAAATTATCGGTAATGTGTTTATTGACGTTTTCGAAGAAGAATCAAATAAACTTGAAAATGCAAAATGGTTGGCGCAAGGCACTATTTACCCTGACGTGATCGAATCAGCAGCTTCAGCTACCGGCAAAGCACACGTAATTAAATCGCATCATAACGTTGGCGGTTTACCAGATTACATGAAGTTAGGTTTAGTTGAACCCTTACGTGAATTATTTAAAGATGAAGTACGTAAAATCGGTTTAGAGCTAGGTTTACCTTACGACATGCTTTATCGTCATCCGTTCCCTGGTCCTGGTTTAGGTGTACGTATATTAGGTGAAGTGAAAAAAGAATATGCTGACTTATTACGTCGTGCAGATGCAATTTTCATTGAAGAATTACACAACCACGACTTATACACTAAAGTAAGCCAAGCGTTTACCGTATTCTTACCTGTGAAGTCAGTCGGTGTTATGGGCGATGCACGTAAATACGATTGGGTTGTATCATTACGTTGTGTTGAAACTATCGACTTTATGACCGCTCGTTGGTCACATTTACCATACGATTTCTTAGGGTTAGTATCTAACCGTATAATCAATGAAGTTGATGGTATATCTCGTGTTGTTTACGATATTTCAGGTAAACCACCAGCAACGATTGAGTGGGAATAAACGCTTTCTTTATAGCGACTAAATAATAAAAAGCCTTAGTATTTTTCAAAAATACTAAGGCTTTTTTTTGCCTGAAACTTAGATATTTAAACCATAAAAATAAACCTCCTATATAAGCATAATAGTAAATGTTTTTTGTCCGTTAAATTTTGTCTAGTGTTGTCTTGAAAACTCCCCATTGAGATAACGGCACTCTTGCTCGTTATTAAAATTAGCCTCTTTCCTAAGATGTAGTTATTTACAGTACTAATTTTACCTAGAATAAAGCAGAGACAAGTCTCTATAAACTATCATTTATTGTTAATTCAGCAACGTCCCGTGAATTTTATGTTCGGAATTTCGTGCAAAATACCATTATAAATTCGGCGTTATTGGCAATGTATATACAATCTTCAAGTTATTGATTTTATTCTTTGTTACAAATTTATTTACTAAATCTGAAAAAGATCGTTGATCGTTGTCTTTTTGTTCAATATACTTGCGGCAAATATATTGTATACAGTATATTTGTTGATTATAAAAATAAGCTGTTTGTAACAGTAATTTACGTGCGATGCGCGTTCCATTAAGGGGATAAATATGAAGAACAAAAAGCGTGGTTTTGAACCACAAAAAACACTAGCAGCACTTGCTGTAAGTACAGCATTAATGCTTTCAATGCCTGTTGCTTTGGCGGCAGATAAAACAAGTGGCGCTTTGAACGGTCATGTGGTTGTGTCGGCTGGCGCTACACTTTCAGATGTACAGGTTACTATAAAACATCAAAGTAAAGGTCTTACACGGACAACGACTACCAATGAAAAAGGTGACTTTAATTTAAAAGCACTGCCAATTGGTAAATACACTGTTACCTTTAGAAAAAATGGCTTTGAAACGGTAGAAGAGCAAGAAGTGGTCGTCAAAGCGGGTAGTTCAGCGAAATACAACATCTCTATGTATGAAACAGGCGTAGAACGTATAAGTGTTACAGGCTCTAATGTACAAATGGTTGATTTTGAAAACTCAACGACACAATTGGTATTAACCGCTGACGACATAGCAAGACTACCCGTTGGACAAAACTTAACGTCGGTTGCATTATTAGCTCCTGGCTCTTCTCTAGCTGCAGATCCTGATGCAGATTATGGTCGTGGCGCATCTTTCAATGGTTCCTCGGTTGCAGAAAATGGTTTCTTCTTAAACGGTTTAAACATCACTGATATCCGAAAAGGACTGGGAAATATTGACCTTCCGTGGGAAGCAATCGCTCAAACAAATATCGTAACGGGTGGTGTATCTGCGGAATACGGTCAATTCATCGGTGGTGTGACTGATTTGGTTTCAAAATCGGGTGATAATGAATTCAAATTTGGCGTAACTGTTGACTATATTCCCAGCAGTATGGCGTCTCAATCGCCAGACACTTGGGGTTACAGTTTACAATCTGATGATGATGGTAATTATCCTTTCGAGCCAGTGATGATTAGTAATAATGGCGACAGCAACTACGAAGAAACTCGCTACAATATCTATGCTAGTGGTGCCATTGTAGAAGATACGTTGTTCTTTTACGGGATTTTTAATCCTCAAGACATCAAAGATGAATATGCTAATGCAAACGAAATTGATTCTAGACAATATACCAAAAAAGATAAACAAGCAGACTACTGGTTAGCTAAAGTTGATTGGTTCATTAACGATGAGCATAACATTGGTTTTACTGCATTAAATAATGAATGGGAACAGTCACGCTCTACTCGTTCAACGGGTGATGCAGAGTTTTCAGAGCCTAACAAGTCAACTTGGGGCGGCTCTATGTGGTCTGCAAACTACTCTGGAATCATCACAGATGAAATTACAATCAATGCCATTTATGGTGTTACTGAACAGACTTCAGATTCTATTAACCCTACAGCAGATCACTCACCTGTTTGGGATCGTCGTGATAACTGGGGCTGGGAAAAAATTGGTAATTGGGTTGGTGATTACAAACAAGAGTTACGCGATGACCAACGTACACAGTTTCGTTTAGATTTAGATTGGGAGTTTGGTGATCATACTCTTCGTTTTGGCTATAGCCAAGAAGTTGTTGAAACCAGTGATAATATTGCTTACGCGGGTGACGGAAAAACTTATGAATACCGCATAATGAGCCAAGGAACTTTAGATTGGCTTAATGGCAAGAGAGCAGACATAGGGCAAGATGAAATTACCGGGATCTCAGCAGGTGATGACTATTACCGAGCTCGTGAATACGACCGTGTAGGTACTGCTGAATCAACCAATACTGCTATTTATATTCAAGATACTTGGAATGTAACGGATAGCGTTACCTTAAATATTGGTATACGTAACAGTGCATTCGAATCGAAAACAGGCGAAGGGGATGTTTATGCTGATATGGATAATCAGTGGGCACCGCGTTTAGGCGCAATTTGGGATGTAAACGGAGATGGTACCACCAAGGTCTCTGTAAATTATGGTCGTTATTTTATGCCGATTTCACCTAATACCAGTGTTCGAATGACATTAGGTGAGACTAACCAGTATGATTACGCTAAATTTGATGAAATTGGTGCTGGTGGTATACCTACTAATCCAGAGTCAATGTACTTGCTTAACTACGGTGATGGTACATTTACACAACCTTATGAAACATTAGTTGATGCAGATCTTGACCCTATGTATAGCGATGAGATTTCTGTTGCTGTTACTCATGAATTAAATGAAAACTGGATTGTTGGTGCTCGCTACGTTTATCAAGATCTTAAGTCTTCAATTGAAGATACCAACATGAAATTTGTTTTAAGCAAATGGATGGAAGAGAACCCTGATGAAGCGGCTAAGTTAGATCCTAATTGGGATATTAGTGGTTCATGGGTAGGCTTTGTAATCAACCCTGGCTCTTCAGCTCATTTATCATATGACCAAGATGGCGATGGTGCTATAAGCAGTGGTGAAGGTGTCACTTGGTCTGCCGATTATATCGGTTTACCACAGGCAGAAAGAACCTATCAAGCACTTGAGTTTACTTTAGAAGGTAGACCCACTGAGAATTCTACTTTACAAGCTTCTTATACTTATTCTAGATCAGAAGGCAATACTGAAGGTTTAGTAAGTGGAACGCATTCACAGGCTGATCCAGGTTGGTCTGGATCTTTTGATAGTCCTGAATTTACCGATCATTCCTACGGTAGAACTTCAAACGATATTCCACATAAATTTAAGGTATTTGGTAATTATGACATTACTGAAAATTTGAATGTTGGTTTAGTGTTCTTAGCTCAAGAAGGTCGTGCCCGTAATATTCTAGGTTACCACCCTCAAGATGTTGATTCATGTGCAGATGATAAAAATATTACTTGGTGTGATGATTGGGATCGTAATAACTTCTACGCTGATGGTCAACCTTCAGCTCGTGGTGCTGGTGGTCATGGCAAGTGGATCACAAGTTTAGATATGAGTGTTAATTACAATATTGACCTTGGTGATGCTGGACAAGTTAGATTATCTGCTAAAGCGTTTAACGTGCTTGATTCAGATACTGCGGCAAGTTACAACGATATGACTGAGTTTGATAAAAATATTGGCTCGACAAACCCTAACTATGGTAATGCTACAAGCTATCAATCACCACGTAGCCTCTTGCTAACTGCTCGTTACGATTTCTAATATCAGTTAAAAAGATACTATTACGTAGACTAAAGCCGCTTAAACCTAAGCGGCTTTTTACGTACAGGATGTACCGTATGTCGTGATGCCATGGATGGCAATGAACGACGAACGTACAGGTTTTATGTCGTGATGCCATGGATGGCAATGAACGACGAACGTACAGGTTTTATGTCGTGATGCCATGGATGGCAATGAACGACGAACGAACAGGGTTTTATGTCGTCGTGCTGACTTATGTAAAAGTATGACACCAAGACATGAAGGATTTATACAGACAACTGGTTACTCATGATTTGGAGGAAGAAATATTTTGAAAGGCATGAAAGGTAATAATAGGCATTTTTATCTATTCGCAGCTTATTTATGCAAATAAAAAACAGACGACAATAAAAATTATTTAACCTTCAATAATAATATTGAAGGTTAAATAAGCAATAATAATTTAGATCAACTAGAAGCTATAAACTAAAGTAATACCCGTTTGCGTATTGGTATTCTCTTTATCTTCTTCAACTTCAGTATTATGGTCAACTTTAAAGCTTACTTTTAATTGTAGTGTTGAAATTAACTTAGTCGTTAAAGAGCTTTCTGCTTGGTAATTACTATTCTCGCCACTTCTTGTTGCATACTTTGCGACAAACAACTGTTTAAATTCGACATGTTCATTTAAATTACGAACATACAATGCTTGAGCTTGAATAATGAAATCACCTTTAGATTCAGTGTATTCATCACCATTTGCATCTTTAAGGCGAACAACATCTCTTTTATAACCCGGACCGATATCGGCATCAAATGTACCCGTTTTACTCTCAAACCAGCGACGACCCCAACCAGCTGATACTGAACTTTGGCTTTCGAAACCACCAAAGCGATTATCGTCATATGATACATTACCGTAGACGTAGTTTGAACGTTTAGTGTCTATCGTATAGTTTGTTTGTAGCACCAGCTTCCATTTTTGATCCGTCGTTTCAGAGTGCACTTCACCATTTTCGTCTTCAATTTCAGTTTTACGTGCAAGCAGGTCGAAACGTAAAGCACTACGCCATAAATCCTTTTCATAATCTGCATCAAAACCCGCTTTAACATCGGTACTTTTAGTATCACCCGATTTAAATAATGCGCCTAATTCTGCTGACATCTTCATTGGATCTTTCGGGGCTGTAGCTTCTTCAGCAAATGCATTAAGTGATAAGCCGCCCAAAAGGGTGGCGATTGCTAATTTATTGTTCATTTGGGTTCTCTTGATTAACATGTACAGAAAGTTGTGGAAATGGGATTTCAATACCTGCTTTGTCTAATTCAATTTTAATTGCTTCTAATAAATCGAAATGCACAGGCCAATAATCTGGTGTTTTCACCCATGGACGAACGACAAAGTTTACCGAACTGTCGGCTAATTCACTAACACCAATGGTGATAGCAGGTTCTTTCAATACTAAAGCATGGCTATTAACCACATCGTTGAGTATTTGTTTTGTAAGTTTTAAGTCTGCGTTATAGCCAACACCAATAACTAAATCTATTCGTCGAGTTGGTTTGGCTGAATAGTTAGTAATAGTGCCATTAGTGATGCCACCATTAGGAATAATAACGGTTTTGTTATCGCCTGTTCTTAACTGTGTAGAAAAAACATGAACTTCTTCAACAACTCCGGCGGTACCTGCAATTTCTACAAAATCACCTGCTTTGAAAGGCTTTAATGAAATTAACAAAATACCCGAGGCAAAGTTTGACAATGAACCTTGTAAAGCCAAGCCTATTGCAAGACCGGCTGCACCAACAATAGCGACTAACGAAGTGGTATTAAAGCCTAAGTGAGAAATTGCAGCAATAAAAGCAACGATTACCGCTAGACCATAAACGAGGCTAGCAATAAATGAAACCACGGTCTCATCGAAATTTTTATGGATAAGTATTTTTTTCATTGCTGAACTGAGCAGTTTTGCGACTAATTTACCAATAATGAAAATAACTATCGCAACAATAAATTTGGTTAAATATCCTAATAGTAATGATTGGTTTTCAGTAAACCAATTAATGATATTGTCCATTTTATGTACTCATCGTTAAATTGCGGGTGATTATAGTGAATTTGCTTAATATTGCCTAATATTATTATTAAAATTTTATAAAAAATACTTATAAAAAAAGGGCCGAAGCCCTTTAAATATAAAATAAGTAGAAGTTTTATTTTACAACAGCAGTAAGCTTACCTGCATCGTATAAATCAAACATAGTATCTAATGAAATAGGCTTGATTTTACCAGCATTGCCAGCAGTACCAAAAGCTTCATAACGGTTGATACAAATTTCCGTCATTGCTTTAGTGGTTTCTGCTAAGAATTTACGTGGGTCAAATTCGCTAGGGTTTTGCGCTAAGAAGCGACGAGTTGCACCTGTTGAAGCTAAGCGTAAATCTGTATCTATGTTAATTTTACGCACGCCATGTTTAATGCCTTCACAGATTTGCTCTACTGGTACGCCGTAAGTTTCAGGGATTTTACCACCAAACTCATTGATAACAGCTAACCATTCTTGTGGCACTGAAGATGAACCGTGCATAACTAAGTGAGTGTTTGGAATACGAGCATGAATCGCTTTAATGCGGTCAATTGCTAAAATATCACCCGTTGGAGGTCGAGTAAACTTATAAGCGCCGTGTGAAGTGCCACAGGCAATGGCTAAAGCATCAACTTGTGTTTTCTTAACGAAATCAGCTGCTTCTTCAGGGTCAGTTAACATTTGTTCTAACGTTAATTTACCCGACGCGCCAACACCGTCTTCTTCAGCGGCTTCACCAGTTTCTAACGAACCTAAACAACCTAATTCGCCTTCAACTGAAACACCACAAGCATGTGCCATCTCAACAGTACGACGAGTCACGTCAACATTGTATTCGTAGCTTGAGGGTGTTTTACCGTCAGACATTAAAGAGCCATCCATCATTACTGATGAGAAGCCCATTTGAATTGAACGCTGACATACGCTTGGAGAAGTACCGTGATCTTGATGCATAACAACAGGAATATGTGGGAACTCTTCAATTGCCGCTAGAATTAAATGACGTAGAAATGGAGCACCAGCATACTTACGAGCACCTGCAGAGCCTTGTAAAATAACCGGGCTATTGGTTTTGTCTGCAGCGATCATTATTGCTCTAACTTGTTCTAAGTTGTTAACGTTAAAAGCGGGAATACCGTATCCGTATTCTGCAGCGTGATCTAACATTTGGCGCATAGAAATTAAAGCCATTGAACTACTCCTAAGTATTGTATGTGTCGTAAAGTATTTTAGTTAAACGTCAAAAATGCAAGTTTCATTATGAAATTTAATCTTTCGTAACGTAAGTATATCAGATAAGAATTTGACATGGCAAAAGAAAAAACTAAACTTATTCGTGTTTTCACCTTTGTCTAGAATAACGTTCCAGTATTGTTCGATAATAACAATCAATATGGCATTTATTCTCAATTTATCACGTGTTTTTATGCTTTTATTTTGTAAGTTTACAACGAAAGAGTGAAATATAACGAAAGGGTGTTTTATTATTTATTTATAGATTTTTATTAAAATACTAATGTTTTATGATTAAAAAGCCTCAATTTCTAAGGAAAATTGAGGCTTAACATTGAACACTATTTAGAAAATATTTTTACGCTTTAGCGCGCTCTTCCAAAATAGCAACTGCAGGTAATATTTTACCTTCTAAGAATTCCAAGAAAGCGCCGCCACCGGTTGAAATATAAGAAACTTTATCAGCGATATCGTATTTATCAACAGCTGCTAATGTATCGCCACCGCCCGCAATGGAAAAAGCTGAGCTCTCCGCAATTGCTTTAGCAACAATTTCTGTGCCTTTGCCAAATTGGTCGAATTCAAAAACGCCTACAGGGCCATTCCATACAATAGTGCCGGCATTTTTAATGATTTCGACAAGTGCTTTAGCTGACTCTGGGCCAATATCGAAAATCATATCTTCATCGGTAACTTCATTTACTGATTTTAATGTCGCTACGGCAGTTTCTGAAAATTCAGTACCGGTAATAACATCTGTAGGTACTGGAATATCACCATCGTTTGATTTTGCTTGTGCGGTTAAACGGTTTGCTTCATCAAGTAAGTCTTTCTCGTATAATGACTTGCCAACATTGTGACCATTAGCCGCAATAAAGGTATTAGCAATGCCGCCGCCAACAACAAGTTGGTCAACAATTTTAGCTAACGAGTCAAGTACTGTAAGTTTAGTTGATACTTTTGAACCACCAACAATCGCCACTAATGGGCGAGCAGGGTTGTCTAATGCTTTCCCCAATGCTTCCAATTCACCTGACAATAATGGTCCAGCACAGGCGGTAGGTGCAAATTTTGCTACGCCGTGAGTACTCGCTTGTGCACGATGTGCTGTGCCAAAAGCGTCCATAACGAAAACATCACATAGCGCAGCCAATTTTTTAGCTAAAGCGTCATCATTTTTCTTTTCGCCAATATTAAAACGAATGTTTTCAAAAATGACCAATTCACCGACATTTGCTTCAACGCCGTCAAGGTAGTCTTTTGCTAAACGTACCGGAGCGTTTAATGCTGCGGCTAAATAATCTGCAACAGGCTGTAATGAAAACTCTTCATTGTATTCACCTTCAGTAGGGCGACCAAGATGCGACATCACCATAACTTTAGCACCCGCTTCTAACGCTAATTTTAGCGTCGGTAATGCGGCTCTTAAACGGGCATCTGAGGTGATTTTTCCATCTTTAACAGGTACGTTTAGATCTTCACGGATCAATACTCTTTGGTTGGCGAGTGCCAAATCGGTCATTTTAATTACAGACATGTGGTGTTTCCTATAAGATAAATTTTTAAGTATTTGTTAATCGTTTTTAGTTTAACTGTTTTAGTTTATTTGATATTCGCCATGGCTTTCGCTGTATCGATCATTCGATTTGCAAAACCCCACTCGTTATCGCACCACACTAACATTTTTACTAAACGTTTATGGCTAACACGCGTTTGGTTACCATCAACAATACAAGAGTGTGGGTCATGATTAAAATCAACAGAAACAAGTGGTTCTTCGGTGTAACCTAAAATCCCCTGTAAACCATTACTTTGTGCGTTCTTAATTGCTTGGTTTATTGCATCAATATCTACATCTGTTGATATTGTTAAGCTTAAATCCATGGCGGTAACATTTATGGTGGGCACACGTACCGCTATTGCTTCAAAACGTCCGGCAAATTTTGGTAGTATTCTTTCAATGCCAGCTGCCAACTTTGTGTCTACCGGTATTATTGATTGGCTTGCTGCACGACTTCGACGTAAGTCTGGGTGATAAGCATCAATCACTTGTTGGTCATGCATTGAAGAGTGAATCGTTGTAATGGAGCCACTTTCCACACCAAACGCTTCATCAATCACCTTAATGACTGGCACAATACAATTGGTTGTGCATGAACCGTTTGAAACGATTTTATCCGTGGCTTTGAGTTGTTGATGATTAATGCCATAAATAATAGTAGCGTCAACATCATGGTCACCAGGATATGAATAAAGGACCTTATTAGCACCTTGACTTAAATGAAGTTTGCCTTCGCGTTGATTGGCAAACTTGCCAGTACAATCAAGCACAATATCAATGTTATGCTTTTTCCAAGGAAGTCCTGTTAGTGATTTCTCATGGCTAAGTGCAATAACATCGCCTGCAATAACAAGCTGATCGTCTGCTAACTCAACAGCAAAAGGAAAACGGCCATGGGTCGTGTCGTACTTCAATAAATGTGCAATACCTTTAGGCTCGGCAAGTTCATTAATCGCGACAAGTTTTAAATGCTTGTTATCGGCATTTTCATACAAGGCACGAGCAACACTTCGGCCAATGCGGCCAAAACCATTGATGGCTATATTTATAGACATAAGTAGAAAGTTATCCGAAGTGAAAGCATCCTCAAACTACTAATACCGTAGTTTGAGGAATTGTGCAGAGAACTATAGTTGGTTTACCGTCTTAACTACGTTGTCTACAGTGAAGCCAAAGTGCTCAAGTAAAACATTACCTGGTGCAGATTCACCAAATGTTGTCATGCCGACAACCGCGCCAGAAAATCCTACATATTTATACCAGAAGTCAGTATGAGCTGCTTCAATAGCAACACGCTTAATGACAGCTGATGGTAATACCGATTCTTTATATTCGCTTGATTG